>Ga0302325_10000273_pt1 | contig 148297 bp, 123 predicted proteins | sample Palsa_T0_2_FD_201948 | JGI IMG/M metagenome (GOLD analysis project Ga0302325, IMG submission 201948) | Peat permafrost microbial communities from Stordalen Mire near Abisko, Sweden - Palsa_T0_2 | ecosystem: Environmental > Terrestrial > Soil > Palsa > Peat permafrost | place: Sweden: Abisko...
GCACCCGGACACCTTTCTGTTTCATCTCAAAGAGTGTGAATTCCGCTTCAACCATCGACGCCAAAGCCTGTATCATGTGCTGCTGAAACTGTGTCGAAAATGCCCGCTCAGCTAGTCATGACCCTTTGTTCATTATATGCTCCTTCTCACCGAATTGATTTAACGTTCATGGTAAACATCCGCAGGTAATCCGGTCAATTCGCGAGCGAGTTCTCAACAGCCGCATTTGCTGGCAGACGGTCGGTTGCGCGTTTTCTGTTTTGTCGAGAATCTTCAAGATGTTTGGCCCCATCGTGCCGAAAAAGCCTAGCGAATTTTTGGTAGTAGTTCAGTTTAAATTTTGGTAATGGTCTGGAATCCCATGGTGTCAAAAAGAATGTTCCGCCGGCCGGCATGTTGATCATCCTCATGGAACTTCTAACCGAGAGCCACGTCGCCAAAGCCACAATGGCCAGCCTGGATGATCCACCTTGCAAACGTCGTGGCATCGATGCAGAAATGGCCTTGCAGTTTCCCACCAGCAAGGCGCTCGGCTATCCATTTGAACGGCCGACTACCCTGCTTGAGGCAATTGACATGCTGCTATTTCGACAACACAAGTTGGAAGTGAAGGGCGAAAAGACTGCGAAGGAATCAGGCGATACCAAGCTGGCCGACCAATTCAGAATCAGAATCCAATGCTCCGAAGCCATGCAGCTTGCCGTATGTGAATTGATAAACGAGGCCGGCCACCAAGGAACATCGAACGCTTTGAAGCTGGACGAGCTACTCGAGGATGATGAGCAAGGGACATGATCCAGGAAAGCCATCGTTATCGCCACTTTCACCTTTTCCTGCGGTACATATTGGGGGCGCAGATATCTCGGATGCTCTGCCATTGTTGCTTCAAGATGGGATTCGATTCCTCGCTCGCTCCATTCGACTGGTTGTATGCCCTGTGCCGGCCGAAGGGCGCTCGCTTTTGGCAGGCCACCATCATTGGCAGACGAAATCAACACTTCCAGGATAAACGGCGAGTCGAAATGCCTGATCTCGACAAAAGAGATCGTCTGTGTTGCCGTTCGAGCCGATTAGGCTGTTATGGGACCACACGCGCTGCGCACTATCTTCATCACCGGCGCGACGGGGTACATCGGCGGTCGCCTTGCACCGCGCCTGCTCGAACATGGCTACGCCGTGCGTTGCCTGGCCCGTAGCCGGGCCAAGTTGCTGGTGCGTCCTTGGGCGCGCGATGAACGTGTTGAGGTGGTGGAAGGGGATGCCGGCGACGAAGTTGGTTTGACACGGGCGATGCGCGGATGCGACGCGGCCTATTTCCTCATCCATTCGATGGACGCGGCGGGGCCAGGGTATCGCGACCGCGACCGGTCGATTGCGGGAGCCTTCGGTCGCGCCGCCGCTGATGTGCGAAGAATTATTTATCTCGGCGGGCTAGGCGAAACCGGACCAGGGCTCAGTGAACATCTCTCATCGCGCCGTGAAGTCGAGACAGCCCTAGAACGGGGCGGCGTCCCAGTGACAGTTCTGCGCGCGGCAATGATCATTGGCTCGGGTTCGGCGTCGTTCGAGATCCTCCGCTATCTCGTGGAGGGGCTGCCGATCATGATCACACCCAAGTGGGTTTCCACCGAGTCGCAGCCGATTGCCGTCCGTGATGTCCTGTTCTATTTGATTGCCACGTTAGGAAATTCCGCGACGACGGGAAAAACGCTGGACATCGGAGGGCCGGACATCTGGAGCTACGCCAAGGTGATGTGCGAAATGGCGTCGGCGCTGGATCTGCGGCGGTGTCTGGTCATCCCCGTTCCCGTGCTGACGCCGCGACTGAGTTCGCTATGGATTCATCTGGTGACGCCGCTGGCCGCGAGTATTGCCAGGCCACTGACGGAAGGATTGCGCAATCGCGTGGTCTGCCGCAACGACGATGCGACGCGCCTCATGCCGCACCAATGCCTGACCATCCGCCAGGCGATGGACGCGGCGATCGCCAGGGAAGAAATGGGCGCGGTGGAAACGGCGTGGTCGGACGCGGGTGTCATGCCGGGTGATCCCTTGTGGGCAGGAGGCACGCTATTCGTCGATCGCCGAGAGGCGATAGCATCGGCATCGCCCCAAAACGCATGGGAGGCGGTCTGCTCATTCGGCGGCAAGAACGGCTATTTCGCCGCGGACTGGCTATGGCGCTTGCGCGGAAGCATAGATCGGCTGATCGGGGGCCCAGGTCTGCGAAGAGGTCGGCGAAGCACCCAGGAACTGCGGCTTGGCGACGCACTGGATTTCTGGCGTGTTACCGAAATCGAACAACCGCGACGCCTTGTGCTCACCGCCGAGATGAAGCTGCCAGGCGTCGCCACGTTGAGCTTTGAGATTAAGCCTCGTGCCGAAAATCAATGTATGATTGTGATGACCGCTCGTTTTCGTTCGCGCGGACTTCTAGGGATCGCCTATTGGTACACGGTAATGCCTCTGCACAGCATCGTGTTCCGAGGGATGCTAAATGGATTAGTCCGGAGGGCTCAGCACGCGCCTATCAAGGGTCCTGTGTCGCTCTTAGCGATCGCTTCCGAGCCGATGGTTCTATCCGGATGACCGGAGCTCGTGGCTTGCGCGATGGAAACTGCCATCTCGGCAGGCAATCGGCGATATTCGTTGAAGAGCGAGAAGGCGAGTTCTACTCGTGTCCCGCTGGCTTCATCGATTCGATGCCTACGTCGGAACGACAATATCAGTCCTTCGAGTTCTTCAACAATGTATATATGGCCGGAGCCGCTCCGAAACGCCGGGCATCTTGAAGGTTGTGAATCAATTTCTTCCTGTGAGGCGCAGCATGCCCACGCGGTAGGCGACCGAGGCAACTCGATCAAGGCAGGGCTGCATTACCCTTCCCCATCGAGTTGGCTTTATTTTCCAGCACCAGAGGAAGTAGACGACGTGAAAAGCGCATAGCCATTGCAAAACAGTCGAAGCATGTACGTGGGTGATAATCGCAGCATTCAATGCGGGACTAAGGGTCAAAAAACCCCTTCTCCCAGGAATGATCTCAACACCAGGTCGAAGGTATGCGATCATAAGCCCTGAAACGACGGTAAGCGCCACTCCGAGATAGATGCTCCAATCTGTTAACCGCCTGATTGTGGACCGTTGTGGCATTCGAAGCGACGGGGCGGCCCATCGCCCGCCGGCTGAGCGCCTGCTTCGCACCCAAATAAACCGGATCAGAAAGATGAAGCCGACAATCAGGCCCAGATTCACTTCGCCTCGCATTGCAACAGGATTGATCATCGCGCGTGACGTCTCGCCATTGAAGACGAACGCGTAAAGCAGCACGACCGCGCTGATCCAGTGAGCTCCTCCATTGATCCATCTTAAAAATTGGGACGGGGGAGCCGGTTGGCGGGATAGTCCAGAGTGATCCCCAGCGGAAAGCAAATTCCCAGTTTTCATAGTCATAGCGCACCGATTGCCATTGTGATTTTGTTGAAAATACCAATCGCAAATGAAGCGACGATGAAAGCAGTTGTCGTTCTTTGCGTTCATGGTCAGTTCAGGCACTCCATCGACAACATGGGCCGGCACCTGTCGCGAAAAGATGAAAAAACATCGAACGGCCGCGCCACGTGATAGAAAATAATATTGCATCTCGCCACTCAGGGTGAGCCGATCGAGTCGCTGTGCTGGCTCTGTTCGGGTCTGAGCCTGGAGTTGGGGACACAACGTTCAACTTCAGAAAGGGCGGAAGTTATGGCAATCGACCAACGTCAATTGAATCCGGAACTGAGCGAATGGCTCGAAAATCGACAGAAGCAGCTGAAAATTGTTAAGACGACTAGGACGCCTAGCGGGCAGATTTTGGATTGGATTTCGATTGAGAGCCAATTCCCCGATGGAAAGGTGCCGTCGCCGCCACCGGCGGACCTGATACCTAGTCATGTCCAGGACAAGAGCCGGCCGATGAAGCCAGCCCGATTAGAGCTGGACGATCCGGCGGTGGAGCGCGGGCCCGCTAGATCCGGGGACGACAAGCTATTTCCACGCGATGAGCAGTCAGTCAACACAGTTGTATGGATGCGATGGGACGCTGAGCGTCTGGGATCCGGCGATCAATAATCCGCCCAGCGACGGACTCGATCACTCAATTCTGCAAACATGGGTGCAAAGCGGCAGTGGGAAGACGCGGCAATCCGTCGAGATGGGCTGGACGGTCGATCATCCGTTGAATGGTGACACCGTTCCGCACGTGTTTACTTACTACACAAACAACGGCTACGCGAAGAACGGGTATAATCAGAGCGTCGCTGGATGGAAACAGATAAGCAACTCGGTTTTCCCTGGCATCCGGATCAACGGATCCAGCACGCAGGGTGGGACGCAAGTGGGAATTTCCATCAAGTACTCGCACTGGTTTGGCGGGTGGTGGTGCGTCGTGCAAGGGGTTTGGATGGGGTACTATCCCGCGACGCTCTTTAGCGGCGGGCTTGCCAAGAGTGGAGACTGGGTTGGTTTCGGTGGAGAGGTCGCAACTGATTTGGCGAATCCCGCATCAACAAAAGATCAAATGGGCAGCGGCAGGCAGGCGGCCGACGGGTGGCTGAAATCGGCAGTCCTTATCAACCTGCGGACTCAATCGGACATCGACGGGACGATGGTGAACAACAACGGCGTCGCGGAGACTGACTCTCCCGCTGGCGTTGCGAATCCATATACCGTTGAGATGGAGATGAACAGCGGAACGTCCTGGGGAAGCTACTGCTGGGTGGGTGGGCCGGGGAAGTGATTGGGGAGAGAGCGTTGTGCGAGCTCGCGCACCGCCAGGTTCTGGGAAGGAGCGGCGCTTCAGAAAACAGGTCCGACGGCTAAGTCGAGCGGGTACCGCTTTCGTCAACTCATTGCCATCCAAATGACGTACCCCCGACCTTGGTTATCCAGTCAGTAATTTGGTCAATTCGCCGAAGAACGATGAGCCGAAGTGCGTCGAGCCAGTATGAGCGAGGGCGTTGCCGCAAGCAGCCCAGAGACCGTAATAAATTTTGAACGGCATACAATGACGTTCGCATGCGTGTGATTAGCTCGGTCGAATTCGGCGGAATGGAATATCAGTCGATTTGGGCCTCGCTATCTTGGCTCGACTCGTCCCAGAATAATGCATCGATGGCGTTGGCCGTCCGCGATGCCAAGGGAACAGACGTGGCGATCATTCCTCGAAACGCCAAGCTAGCCGAAGTTGAGGCCTCACTTTCTATTCTGCGTAATCTAGGCCTCGGTGACTCGCGGCTAGCCAAACTTTTCAATTACAAGGGAAGTCCTCGCGGTTTGGCTCAACATGTGAAGGTGCTGGTGTCCAGCTTGAGGTAAGCGACGGGAACCGATTGACAGGTAACGTCGTGAACACCTATTCACAATGGGAGCGCGCAACACCGAGGTAATTATGGCAAACCATCCCATCCATCCAAATGTTCGTATTGGGCACGTGCATCTCAAGGTCGCAGATCTGGAGCGATCACTTAGGTTTTACCGGGACGTACTCGGCTTCGAGGTGATGCAGGGTTACGGCGAGGATGCGGCATTCATCTCAGCCGGTGGCTATCACCACCACATCGGGTTAAATACTTGGGAAAGCAAGGGCGGTTTGCCTCCCGCCCCTGGAACTACTGGGCTATTCCACTTGGCAATCCTCTATCCGACGCGAGCGGCTCTTGCCGATGCCCTGCGTCGCCTAGTTAGCGCCCATATCCCCTTAACTGGCGCTTCCGATCATGGCGTCAGCGAAGCGCTGTATTTGAATGACCCCGATGGCAATGGTGTAGAACTCTACTGGGACCGCCCCGAAGCAAAATGGCCGCGTAATCCTGACGGAAGCCTCGCAATGTACACGCGTCAATTGGATTTGGATGACCTGCTTGCAGAACCAGAACGAAATCTTGGGATATAAAGCGGCCCTACGCGGTGGTCTACCCTTACCACCAGACCGCAGGAATCAACAGGGGCATTGCGGCAAAAAGACGCGGCACCCGGTTGGTGACCGGAGTGCCGGCGCCGGATTTCATCTTCACAGCGAATTGATATTACTGCACGACATCGGTGCTTTCATTGAATGTAAGGGTTGGCGTCTGGTTGGTGGCAAGAATGTTGCCGCTGGTGTCGTAGGTCCAACCGGTCGTCGATGTCTGCGAACCGGGAGCCGTCACATTCGCATTGCCGTTCAGCGGATTGGCCGGGATGCTCTGCATATACGGGCCGTATGCTCCCGCCGTGGTGTCGACCGTTCCGTTCAGGTCGGTTGCTTGCATCAACTGATTCCAGCACGCCGGGCTAGTACCGACTAGCGTTGGAATCGTGTCGTCATGCTGCAATTTGAAAAGCTGGATTTCGCTCCGCAGCGTCTGCAATTGGCTTAGCACGCTGCTCTCACGGGCATTCGTGCTGGCGTTAGTGAATTGCGGGATCACAATCGCGGCCAAGATGCCGAGGATGATCACCACAATCAGAATTTCCACCAGCGTGAAGCCTTGCTTTCGTCCGCGAACCGTCAAGCGCTTACTCATCTAACACCTCCACTAAATCACTGCAGCACACTTGTGGTCATCGGCTCAGGCACCATCGCACTGCACCGACGCCATCAGAGACATACGATTTAGTTTTTGCCTTTGACGAGCCGGAAGCGAATAACAAGACATTCGCCCAAAATTACTGATGGGGAATGTCCTAGAGCATACGCAGAAATGCTGGTTTGATGGTTCGAAAGCTACGAAAGAGCAACCGCCGAAATCAACTACCGCGTATCGGCTATGATGACTTTTTCAGCAATGGTTTGCAGCATTGTTTGATATAAGGGTCTTTCCTAAAGGCGACGACTTCCAGGTTGCTACTGAATCGGTAAGCGACCAGACCTCGTGCAGTGATTTTTAAGCCGCTTCGTTCTCCCTTTGTATCTACCGACCCCGGACTCAAAGTTGTCGTAATCAGTTTCCTCGGGCCAGTTCCGAAATCACCGCTCACCACCAATCGGCCAGCTTCCAGTCTGCAATGGGTATATATAATGGGTGGGTTACGGAGGCGCGTGCTCGCCTGGTGACGATCTCCTTTGCACGTGCAAAGAACTTTTGAATATCCCCCCGGGTTTGGCAACCCGAGCGATAGAATCCGCCGATTGAGGAAAACGTCTACAAAAGCTCTCATTTACAATACGTGTCAGCGGGTTTTTTCCACTCATTCCGGCCTATCTGCCAACACCAAGGGCGAAGGCCCCTGAGCCTGCAAAGTACGGATATTTCGGAACCCAGCGGTAGTCAGCCAGTTGCTGATTTCCTTGAGGCTGAAGGTGTCGCCTTCGGTTGTATTGACCAGCATATTCACGGCAAAAACCAGCGGCATGGGCGGCCCTTGGCGATCGTCGTTGGGAATGAATTCGGCGATCACAACGGTCCCGCCTGGGGCGAGGGCAGCGTACACTTTCTTCAAAAGCTTCATACTTTTCTCATCGCCTTCGCTGTGAAGGATGTGGCCCAACGTCGCCAGGTTGAACCCCGTGCCGAAGGAAACATCCTGCAGGTCACCCTCTATGTACGTGAATCGATCGGCGACACCGTGGCGGGCCGCGACTCGTTTGGTGACGGCGGTCACCCTTGGCCAGTCCACCGCGGTCACAGCGACGCTCGGTCGGTTCTTTGCCAGCATGATGCCCCACACCCCCGAGCCGGCGGCAACATCGAGTATCTTTGTCGGCTTGGTTAGGCGGGTGGCGATGGAATCAGCCAGAACATTCGCTGGGGCCGCGCTCATATTGAATATGTCTTCAACGAAATCGGTGAAGAATGCTGCACCCTCGCTTTCGTTCTCAACTCGCCGGGGAGGAACGCCAGTCTTCACAATGTCGGCTAGTCCGAGCCACGGCGCGATCAACTGCCGGCTGACATGTCGCAGCAACCCGCCTTGAAACGCTGGCTTGGAACTGACCAGATACGTGGCGCTTTCCAGTGTCAATGCGAATCGATCCCCATCGCGCGCCAGAAGTTCAAGTCCGACCAGCGCATTGCAGATGGCCCGTAGACCACGCGGCGAAGCACGAGTGTGACGTACCAGTTCTTCGAGGGTGCATGGCTGCTTGTCCAGCACATCAAACACGCCGTTGCTGACTGCTGCTTCGAGGATCAGCGGAGGTGCATAGCCCCAGGCCATCTGCATGATTCGGTCGGGTGTTACGGATTGCTCGTCGGCCATTGGTTCTCCTGCTTTTTTTGGAATTACGCGAGCCTTAAGCTTACAGGAGGTTATCGTCAAAAGATATTGGTAACATCAGCCCTGCTATGGCCGCTGGCATCGCGGACCACGTTTGGGAATTGGATGAGTTGCTGGCAGCGATTTAACTGCCGCGCGTTACAATCCCGCCATGCGACGGTTTGGACGATGGATGTTTAATGGGTTCGTGCTTGTGTCGCTGGTGCTTTGCCTTGCCGCGTCAACGATGTGGGTTTCAAGTTATCGACTGCCCAAGACTTGGCTGATTACCTCGCGTCCCGATCGCGCGATGTTCGCGTCCTCGAAAAATGGGGAATTGCGATTCTGGGAGCAGAAGATTCTGCAGCCGGTGCCGCTCGGCCTCGTCGTCAAGCTCCAGACGCCGGACGTTGGGGTCGTTACCAGCGCGGATGGAAGCAGCGCCGTTACCAACTATTGGATGACCGGCCCGCTGATCGCGGAGCAATATGGAATGTCCAGCGACGTGCGGCCTGGAGCCTTTTCTATCAACGGCCAGCACTCCCAATTCGTACTTCTTCGGCGACAATTGCTGTTGCCGTGGTGGCCGCTGCCGTTCGTCAGCGCGCTGCCGATAGTCTTTGCAATTGCGATGTGGGCCGTTCGTCGCAGGCGAACCAAGGTCGGGCATTGCGCCGCCTGCTACTACAATTTGACCGGCAATGTCAGCGGTGTATGCCCGGAGTGCGGAAAGCCGATTGCATCAAAGGCGTGATTCTGACATTAGGACACCACCATCAGACGGCACCAGCGCGCTTCCATTCCTGCACATATTCATCGGCATGAGCGGGATACCGGAGCGAGAATCGCCTGGATTCATCGATGACTTTGGAATTCTCCACCGTCGCACAGTCATGGCCGAGCATGACTAGCAGATTCAAAAGATGTTCGACCTGTTTTCTCGACAGGCCATCGCAAATTAAATCGTCCTGCTTTACGCGATTCATGGTTCTGTCTCCAGTGTCCCGGACGCTTATGATTCGGTCAACTGGTCCAACTTGGTCAAATAATCTGCGGCTTGGGGCATGACTGACGTGCGTTTGTTGAGGGGAAAGTGAACCGAATGCCGCGCGTTACAATCCCGCCATGCGACGGGTAGGGCGATGGTTGTTCAATGGGCTGACGACGCTGTCGCTGGTGCTATTTGTCGGACTGGTGGTGCTATGGGTTCGGTCGCTGTATAGGACCGAGGGAGTTGAATACTTGAATTGCTATTTCGGTCCCGGTGCTGCCACCGTTGAGGATACAGCAGGAAGCATATCCGCACGGCGGCCTTGGTGGTCAACAAAGATGTGGTTCGAGACGTGGACTGCCAGCACTGACCGCTGGGGGATCACGCTTGCCTTATCCAGAGTTGACGCCAGAGTTTTTCTGGGTGAAGGGACACCGAGCGGGTGGCACCATTGGAGCAGTTCGGTAAGTCGCAACGATGCAACATATTGGCCGGCGTATACGCTAACCGGCCGCCTTGTGCCGCCAAACGTTGGGGGCAGCCTAAAGGTCAAAGTTCCTTATTGGTTCGGCATAATCGTCTTTGCTGCGTTGCCGACTATTTTAACCTCACGGCTGGTCCGGTCTCGCCGACGGCTGCCGGGTAGTTGCAAACACTGCGGATACAACCTCACTGGCAACGTCAGCGGCGTGTGCCCCGAGTGCGGGAAGCCGATCGCCTCAAAGGCGTGAAAGTATCCCTATGGCTGCAACGGAGAACGACGATTCATACCCGACTTGAACCGTGGGACCCCTGGCGGATCACGTTTCCTCGATCCGCACACGCAGCGTTTTGCCCGCTGCCTTGCGCAGTAGATCGATCACTTGAACGATCATCGCATCATCGGCCATTCCCGTTCGTCAACGCGTATCGTTAAGTTACGTCTGCTATCCATTAAATCGCTTAGCCGACCCATTTGAAAGGAAAAACCCCAATGCCAACGTTGTGTGAACAATTGAACGAATCCATTTTTGGACACGCTGCGACGGCGCGTGATGAATTGCAGGTGCAGCTGGGCCGCGCCCATGCCCCCGAGCCAGGCGACGGCGAAAAAGCTCGCGAGGCGTTCAAGGCGATCAAGCTGGCCGACGGCGAGAACTCATTCACGCCGCGGGAATTCATGCAGGACTGTGACACTGTGGTTCATATCTGGTCACAGAGTCAGAAAATCACCGAACTGCGCCGTCATTGGGAAACCCTGCTGGCCGAAGACGCCCGGCTGGCAGCGGAAAAGAAAGCTGCCACGAATTACATCGACGACGATCGCATCGCCGAAAAAATCAGCCTGAACGACCACGCAATATCGCGGGCAAAACAGCGGTTGGATGATGCGACGGCCCAGGCCATCAAGTTAATGGAACAATCGCCAAGGGCAGTCAAAGCCATGCGGCGTGCGGGCGTCGATTTGCGTCTCTGCTGACTCAAAAGGAAAGCCATCATGTCTATGACGTTGAACCAAACGAAAGATCAAACCAGCTTTGGCTCCGCCGGCGAAGCATGGGACACGCTCGAAATACTAATCGGCCGGGCACACGCACCCGAGCCGGACGATAGGGAAAAGGCCGACCGTGCACTGCTGGCGATTTTCTTGGCTGGCGGGCGGAGTTATGCACCCGCTGAATTCTGGCGTGATGTTGAGGCGGCGCTGCAGATTCTCGCGGCTCACCAGCAATGGACCGAAGTGAATCAGCGGCGCGATAGCCTGCAAGCCGAACGCGACCAAATCATCACGGAGCGACAGGCGATTGAGAAGGGACCAAAGGGCATGGATGGATTGCCACTGAATCCGGGGAATTACCGGTCTATCGCCGCGCGGTTGGCCCAGAACGATCTGGCGTTTGGGCAGCGGAATAGTCTGCTGGCAGGCTTGAAGGTGAAGCTTGACGAAGCGGTGGCCAAATCTGAACGAGCGAGAAACGCGCTGCGGCGTGCCGGATTCGATTTTATCCTGCGATGATGCTGTGGTGCTCGATAATTGCTATTGCGTTAAAGCAAAGACTTGGATAGAATGTATCGCATGGCCAAGCGCCCCAAAATTTCCGAACGATTGCGAGCTGCGATTGAGAAGTGCCCCGATAGCTACTCGGAGCTTGAAAGGATAACCGGGGTGTCACCGTCGATAATTAGCCGATTCGTCAAGCACGGCAGCAACATGGAGATTAACAACGTTGATCGGCTGGCGGCGCACTTGGGCCTGGAACTGGTGGCGAGCAAAGCAAAGGTGAAGCGATGAAAATCCGCAAAATGACAGTGTACGAAAAGGACTCCGGAACCGGCAAGGTGAGCAAACACCCGAGCAAAAAGTGGTACGCCGTGTTCGTGGACTTTGCCGGCGTGCTGCGGCGATTGCCACTACTGGACGATGAGCGAGCGTCAAAGGGATTGGCGCGAATTACCGATTCGCTCAACAGCCTGCGCTCCAGCGGCGAAATACTTCCACCGGAAATGAGCCGTGCCATCGAGGACATGCCGGCAGTTATGCGCGATCGTCTGGTGAGTTGGGATATCATTCCCGCCGCCAAGGCCGCCGCCAGAAAACCGCTCGCCGCGCACCTGGACGACTGGAAAGACGCGCTGCAGGCGAAGGGTAGCACAGCCGGTCATGCGAATCAGCACTTCAAGCAGGCGCAGCGCATCGTTGACGGGTGCAGCTTTATAACCTTGGCCGATATCTCCGCCAGCCGCGTGGAACAATTCATCGCCAATCTGCGGGAGAATCAGACGGATGATGAGGGGATCACGCGCCGCGGTGTATCGGCAGCCACTTCCAATCACTACCTGACCGCCATTAAGGGATTCTGCGCATGGCTGGTGAAAGATCGTCGGCGGCATGACAACCCGCTGGTCCACCTCGGACGCATCGACACCCAGGCCGATCGTCGCCATGACCGACGAGCCCTGAGCATTGAGGAATTGCGGTGGCTGTTGGACGTCACGGAGAATGGTTACACCCGATTGGATGAAAATCACCAGCGGGTGAAGGTTGGCCCGTTCGATCAGGATGGCATGAGCGCAGCGGATCGTGGCTTGCTGTATCGGGTGGCCGTCGAAACGGGACTTCGGGCAGGTGAGCTGCGCAGCCTCACGCGAGGGAGCTTTAAGCTGGATGGAGACCAGCCCGAAGTGACCGCCAAGGCCGGCTACACCAAGAATCGCAAGGTGGCCCATTTACCGCTGCGACCATCAACCGTGGCGCTGCTCGCCAGCCATCTTGCAGGCAAGATGCCGTCCGCGGCAGCATTTATGATGCCTCAAAAGCATCACGTTATTGATATGTTCCGCAGTGACTTAGAGCGGGCAAGGGCAGCGTGGCTCGATTCTCGCCAGACGGCGCAGGAACGTTCCAAGGCCGAGCAAACGTACTTCCTGGCTTACATCGATGCCGATGGCCTGTACGCAGATTTTCATTCGCTACGGCACACGTTTATTAGCAATCTCGTGGCTGGCAACGTGCATCCGAAGACCGCCCAGCGATTGGCTAGGCACTCGGATATCAATTTAACGATGAATCTGTACACGCATTTGCGGCGTGAGAATCTTTCGTCGGCCGTTGATCTACTCCCAAATTTAGACGCGCCGCAACGCCAACAGGCTCGGGCGACGGGCACTCACGGCAAGCCGTCGGATGATTCTGTGTCACCACAGGGCGCATTCCCACGCACTTCCATGCAGCTTGGCGCAATGAACCAGGAAAAGATGGACGGTGCAGAATTGAGCGAATTTACTAATAAATCCGCTGATTTTCCCAATGAAAACTACATTGAGCCGCGTGGGACTCGAACCCACGACCAACGGATTAAAAGTCCGTTGCTCTACCAACTGAGCTAGCGGCTCGATGAAAGAGGTCAGAGGTTAGAGGTCAGAAGTGGAGGCGGAATCCATCCGGCCGGTGTTCCATCTTCTCTAACCTCTAACTTCTGACCTCTAACCTCTGACAATGGGCGATACAGGCCCAGAATTCCCCATCAGTATCCGCTGGAAAATCGCAAAAATCAAACCCGGACGCAGTAAAAGGCGCAGCAGATTCGCCGGCTGTCGATTTTGCAGAGACAGCCGCTGCCATTATGCGTCTGCCACTGACAGACTCGGAAAAGGTCGAAGCAATCCGACGGCTACTGGCTCAAAAATAATATTCAAGATTATTTATTTTATTCTGCAAATTTTTGTTGACGCCGCTCTTTTAAACTAGCTCGCATGCGTGGTGCCAGCTAAAGGCTTAATGTTTGACGAAAGGTTTTTATGCCTGAATGGTGTTTGAATGTTTTGCGAATTGAAGGTGACGATGTGAAGCAGTGTCTGGACAGTTGCATGGGAATTGATGGAAAAGGCAATCAGCGGTTTGACTTCAACAAAATAATTCCGATGCCTGACGCGCTAAGGTCACGGGGGGCCGAAGGAATTGGAAGAAATGCGATTGCTGCTTTCGAGCAGACCGGTCTGCATGACTGGTATGACTGGTCCATTACCAACTGGAATACCAAATGGAATTCGGATTTCACAACGGTGGAAGGAATTGAGGCAAAAAAGGTCACGATCCGTTTCTGTTCCGCCTGGAGCCCACCACTACCGGTCATCCGGGCGTTGAGCAAAAAGTTTCCAGCAATGCTGTTTTCACTAGCTTATGAACAGTCTCAAGCGGGCTTCCAAGGCAAGCTGATTTGTAGCGCCGGAAAAGATTTGATCAATGACTGCGACGCTTTCGTTGTACCTCAGTTCGACGACGACGAGGCATATGACGAATTCACCGATCCGGCGGAGACGCGGGCAAGATTAGAAGAGCTTCTTCAATCGTGTTAGTTTTCTAAATTGTTGGAAACGTGCGGTGAGAACGGAGCCTACTGAAGGCTCCGTTTTTTATGATTAGGCATTTCGTCTGTCCAATCTCCGAAGCAGCGACCGAAGGCCACGGAGAAATTCTTCGATTTTGGCATGATCAATCCGACGTGAGTTTTCGAGGAGCGCTGGTCACTTTATTTTCATCAGCTACGGCGCGGTGATGTACGGCCCATTTCTTGACAGGCCTTTCACTTGGAATCAGGAATTTTCACGCTCGATTCGAGCGACGATTGTTGACGCTTTGAGCTTCATCGCCGCAGCGATCTTGAATAGGACATTTAGGGTCGGTGATCTTTTATCATGTTCCAGAAAGGAGATGTAGATGCGTGAAAGCTTCGCGGCCTTGGCCAGTTCCTCCTGCGAGAGGCCAGCTTCTTCACGTGCCTGCCTCAGGACCGAACCAATTTGCATAAGCTGTGAAATCGGCACTTCGGGATAGCAGACTAAAGTTTTTAACGAAAAGCGATGGAATGACTTGACCTGATGTTTACAATAGTATATATTGAGGGGAAGCAGGTGAGTCCAGAAACATGAGCCCAAGGCACACCCGCTGAAGGCAATGCCTTTGTTTTGACCGGCCTTTTTTCAAAGGAGCTTTTATGAACCGAGCGCCCAAGGTGCGCGCCCATGTAGCGTCCGCGCCGTATGAACCGTTAGCTTTGAACTCATGCAGCGCATCGTCCCGATTGCTGATCGACGTTCCAAACAGCCGACACGTGAGTGTCGAGTTCTGCGACAATTCTTTTTTTAATGACCTTTGCGGCCAGATCGTCCGCGAGGAAGCCGTACTGCTTGCCGGCGCTCCCGGCAGTAATAAGAGCACGTTGGCGAGGCAGTTGACGTTGGACTTGGTTGCTCAGGGTCACCGCGCATTGATGATCCTCACCGAGGAATCGGCTGAACGGGCGAAAGCTGCATTCATCAAAATGGCATTGGAAATGCCGCCGGCCGATGCAAGGATGGCGCTTTCGAATATCCACGTGGAAACCGGTATCCACGACGTTGAATTGCTACCCAATTTCTTCGCATCGAATGTCCTCAACCCTCACGGACCATATCACGGCGTTTCCTTGATCGTGCTCGATTCGATCCAGGGGCCGGGGCTGTCTGCGAACAATTTCGCAGCGTGGCAAACGTTGATTCAGTTTCTCTCGCTGACCCGCGCCGCCCAGATCATGACGTTGGCCATCTGCCACATTACCAAACGTGGCGAAATCGCTGGACCCAAAGCAATTGAACACGCCGTCGATTGCTCGATCCTGATCCGCAAAGCGTATAACCGGCGCATGGTGTCGGTGCTCAAAAATCGTTTTGGCCCGGAGACAGCGCGTCCCCTGCAATTGGAGATTGATCCAATCTCCCTCAAGCTGCGTGTTTCCCCGCATAGCGAGATATTACCCGCCGTCGCGCGCGGCTATCTGCCGGCCGGTGGCATCACCGAGGTGCAAGGGGCCGTCATGTTGCCCAAGCCAGGCGCAGCGGCAAGAATTACCGCGCCGGGACTGCCTCGCAAGGAAATTGAGCAATATGTGACCGGGCTGTGTCAGGTGCCGGGCTTTGAACTCGCAGATTTTGATTTATCGATCCAGTGCCGCGTCCCCGGCGAGATGCAATATCGCTCAGTCATGGGTTTACCGCTTTGCATGGCGCTTGCTGCCTCTTACATCCAGCGGCCAATCTTTGATTCGCATCTTTTTCTTGGTGAGATCGATCTGTGCCGCAAGGTTCGAGACGTGCCAGCAGCGCTGCTCAATGATTTGGCTAATGCGATTAACTCTGGCGACATCGACATGCCGCTGCGTATTTTTTGTCCCCCTTCAGCCGCAAGCCAACTCCCGGACCTGCCCAATATCGAAGTGGTTCCGTGCAGGCGGCTCGATGATGCCATTTTCGCAACCTGGCCCGATTTACGCTAATGGTGAACTCATGATTAATGACCAATTAAAGTTGGAAGATTTCCAAAACAGCATCACGGTGGTGCTCGCCATGGAGTATATTCAAACGGCTTGCCCGCAGCTTGACCAGCGGGCCTTCGAACACCTGATCGAAACGCACGGTGATGCAATTGCTGCTCATATGGTTAGCGCAGGAATCGCTGCCGTGATGCAGATCGTTAAAGGTTCTGAGAACGCAGCATAAATCTCACAGTTCTCTATGAGCTTTTTTTCAGGTAAGGAGATGCAATATGAACACGGCTGAATCAAGCGGCCGTGCGACGTCTTTCGCCGACCTGTGAAGAAGTAATGGGAGAACCAACGGAGCAATAACCCATCCCGAAGGCGCGGATTAAAGCACGCTGGTCTCGTTTAACCTCGCGTCGTGATAGTTCCACCACTTATCGAGCGCAAACTGTTCAAGCAGTGTCGTCTGATCCGGCCGACTCTGGAATAGGCAATTGCTTCCCCAACAATGCGGACAATTGTATTTACTTGCAATCCTCCACTATGCCGGTCGGGGACGGCACACTCCGGCTGCTCCGCAGATAGAGTTAACCCCGACCGGCCCACCGCCGTCGATCTCGCATTCCTGAAGCTCATCTGTGAGATCTGACAGATTGAAATGCACGGGGTCCTCCTCCTGGCCGGCAAACACAATGGAGCCCATCAAATGCTTTACCTTGTTCCCGAGACCGGCGATTTCAACTACCTCGGCGAAACCACGGGCAGCGACTGCGATGACATCGGATTTCTTGTAGTCGGCACCGCCGTCGTTAACTGAAATGGAGAACGATTCGATCACAACGGGCTCGACTGTCGGTTCGTGTTGGATTTCGATTCGAATCCCGCGTTCAGCAATTGCTGCGTAAACTGGCATAACCTTTTCCTCTATCGTCACGACCCGGCACAATCGCCGTGCCATAAAGCTAAAGCATTGTAGCGTTCCGCTGACAAAGATAACTGTTGCCATATCGAAAATAATCAAACCGGCCCGACGCACTTCGGATCACCATTTTTCGGCGAGTTGACCAAGCTGCTGACCGGATACGCTTCCAACGCCGCGGCGTCGAACGGCCGCAGCAAGTCAACTGATGCATCCACATTTAGCCATCGGTCGTAATCATCCTCCCGGAGAATCACCGGCATCCGGTTGTGGATCGGAGCCATGAGTTCGTTGGGCCTTTGGTAGTGATGATCGTATAGGTGTCGATAGCCTTCCCCTGCGCATCAGCTTAAATACCCGACTCACATCCTAGCGGCCCAAATGCTGGCCGTTGACTCTGGGATCGACGACTGCCATCGGGTCGGGACGTTGACTTTGGGCCAACTCAGATATAGCAATAGGGGATGTACAGCGAACCGTACCACGGCTATGTAATCATCTCTGAGCAAGGGAAATGGTGCGTGAACTTGGGTATCGAGCGAGGGGTTGAATGTTTCGATTCGCTGGATGACGCGAAGGCGGCGGTTGATGAGCGGTTGAGGGAAATCGAGCAGGAGACGAAGGGTAGACCTTAGCGTGGCCTTTTTACAGGAATATTTTCGGGTTTTGGCTCAATCGGGAACGCCGGCACCATCATGCAGTTGCGGCTCCACATTGTCCGCAGAACGCTTCAGTGCGTGAAACTTCAGCTGCGCAGGCACGGCACCTCTTCGCAGCCGATGGAGCGTTATTGATCACAGTTTGACGGGGCTCGACCGGTTGAGCGCGCGAGGTGGCGACCTGTCCCATTTGGCCGAGGGCGGTTTGCATGAGGCGCTCCATTCGGTCGGCATAGTCCCCAGTCATATTTTTCTGGTCCGCCAGTTGTCGCTCAAGAAGTTCGGCGCGCTGCGAAGAAATTACCCCCTCGGCGGCATACCGCCCGGCCAAAGCTTTGGCGGCTTCAGGATTTGTTTGGGCTGCTAAAGCGAGCAATTGCTCGGGACTCATTTTTTCCTGGGAACGAACTTTCTCTAACGCGATCAGTTGCTCGGCCACCGGCCCGTCTGCGATGCTCAAAAGAGCAGCGGTGCTCGCCTGACTGCGAGCCGCCAGTTTCTTAGCTTCCAACTCCTGTTCGAGACGATCTTCATCACCCTCCATTTGCTTAACTTGTCGCAGAGCATCTATATCGGCGTGCCTCTGCTTTTGCCGCAAATCGGATTCGACTTCCTGGCGGCGCAATTCCTCCGCGTGATCGAGCCGCTCAATCTCAAGTTCGATCTTGCGCCGATCCAAATTACCGCGCATTTCGTCTAATTGGCGGCGAAGAATGCGCGTCTGTTTTTCATCATGTACACGCTCGTCCGCAACAAGCTGTTTCCATTCGCTTTCGTGGCGAGCCGCATCAGCGATGCCCTCGGCCTCAATCCTACGAAGGAGTCGCTCACGATCGCGATCAACTGCGAAACGCTCGGTAAGCGCGGTCAACTCGTTATCACGGACGACATCTTTCAGCCCCAATTCGTGCTCGGTTTGCCGAACAAATTGTTGAAAATCCGTCTCGTTCTTGAACGTGTCCAGTCGATCTTGAGTCAATAATGCGCGCAGGCGACTATTGAGCTTGGCACGATCGCCTTCCAGATCGGCGTCAGCTTGGGCGACGGCCAGGTTTTCTCGCTCGCCGGTTTGACGGAGTCGATTTTTGAGCCTGTTCTCGTCAAGTTCAACTTGTCCTTCCGCTTCGGCAACCTGAAGATTGCTGCGTCGCTTGGCGAATTTGGCGTACGCTTCTCCCTCAAAGCCAATGAAACGAAGTTGTATGAGAGTTAGGCCGAGCCGAGACAATGTGACAGAGATTGCCGCTCGAAGCTGTGATTCCAGTTCATCCCGACGGGGCAAACTGTCGAACAATGCATCGGCGCGATATCTCGAAACGATTGCTGCCAGCACCATTTGCACTTCGTCGGCCAGTTCGCTTTCCAGATCATTCTTGCCATCCGGGTCCGAGACTTTAACCAGCGACTTGCCCTTCATCATGTTCACAAACAGCGCATCGGGATCGGTAGCACGAAGAACAAGCCGAGATCGGGTATTTACGTCAAACCCGTCGGCCGTACGAAATCCTCCATTCTCCAGGTCCAGCGTTACATCACCGGCATCAACGAGAATGGCAACCATTCCCTGATCGACCATGAAATGATTGAGGCGTTGGACAAACCCGCCCATGTCATAGCGGCCTTCGGGCACCTCGCCTTTGAATTGTCCAGCTTGAAAGATCATCGCCCGAGTACCATGCTCAACGGTAAGTTGGCGATCGCGCCACCATGTGTTAACTGGCACCGCAGAAGCATCAATCCGGACGGCGAAATCGCCTGGCTGCCTCGCCCATCGGTCATTGGCAATCGTGCTATCGACCTCGGTTTTCGCGCCGCAGTGCGAGCAAAACTTAAGGCCCACCTTTAGCGATTGGCCGCAAGAACGGCACGAAATGGTAGCGGCTCCGGCAACGCCACAATGCGGACAAAACTTCAGTCCTCGTCGAACCCGTTCCCCACACGCTGAACATTTGGTCGTGAATAATCCCATAGCTCTCTCCTGATGTCAGGACCGTATTTCCCTTTATGTACCAGACCTTATGTCTGGAATGTCGTTCAACGCTCACCGCCGAGCAAATAAGAGAGCATGCGTTTAGCGCGCTCGCTTCCCTGCTCCGCCGCTTTGCGATACCAGCCGACAGCTTCGGCCTTATCCGGCTCAACGCCGTGGCCGCCACAATAGAAATCCCCAAGATTTTTCTGGGCCTCGGCGTTCCCTTGTTCGGCAGCCTTGCGATACCAGCTAACCGCTTGGGCGAAGTCCTGTGTGACGCCTTTGTGATTGTAATAGCAATTGCCTAAATTATTTTGGGCGTCCGCGTCCCCTAACTCGGCAGCTTTGCGATACCAATTAACCGCTTGGGCGAAATCCTGGCTGACGCCTTCACCATTGTAATAGCAATCACCTAATCTGCGCTGCGCGTCTGTGTGGCCTCGCTCCGCAGCCTTGCCGAACCAAGCCACCGCCTGGACAGGGTCCTGCTCAACACCCTCACCGTTTTCGTAGCAAACTCCGATATTGAATTCAGCGGACGCAAGTCCCTGCTCAGCAGCTTTCCGAAACCAGTTAGCCGCCTGAGCAAAATCTGCATTGACCCCATTTCCAAAATAGTAGCAATCACCCAAAGCATCTTGCGCCCAGCAATTCCCTTGCTCGGCAGCCTTGCCGTACCAAGCCACCGCCTGAGCAGAGTCCTGCTCAACGCCTTCACCATTCAGATAGCACCTTCCAAGATAAAATTGCGCCTCCGCATTTCCTTGCTCGGCGGCTTTGCCAAACCATATTGCCGCCTGGGCGATATCCGCTGGTCCAATCTTCCCGGTCAGACAACCGAGGCCTAAGGCTTTCTGCGCGTCCGCGTCCCCCTGCTCTGCGGCCTTCTGATACCAAGCCACAGCTTCGGCAAAATCCTGGCTGACGCCTTGGCCGTTTTCGTAGCACACCCCAAGGTAGTACTGGGCCTCGGCATTCCCTTGCTCAGCGGCCTTGCGATACCAGCTCACCGCTTGCGCGAAGTCCTGGCTGACGCCTTGGCCATTGTGATAGCAATTCCCGAGATTATTCTGGGCCTCGGCATACCCTTGCTCGGCGGCCTTGTGATACCACGCCACTGCTTGGGACAAATCCTCTGTGACGCCTTCGCCGCCGTAGTAGCAATTCCCGAAATGATTCTGGGCCACGGCGTCCCCTTGCTCGGCAGCCTTGAGGTACCATGCCATTGCTTGGGACGAATCCTGGCTGACGCCTTCGCCGTTATCATAGCATATCCCAAGGCACAACTGGGCCTCAGCATGTCCTTGCTCGGCGGCCTTACGGTACCAAGTAACCGCTTGAACAAAATCCTGCGTTACGACTTTGCCGTTGTAATAAATGAGCCCGAGAATATATTGGCTGGCCGCGTTTCCTTGCTCAGCGGCCTTGAGATACCAGTTCATCGCCAAGGCGAAATTCTTGTCAGCGCCTTCTTTACCGGTCAAGTAAAACACCCCCAGCCTCGATTGGGCCTGTGCGTAACCCTGATCAGCGGCCTTGCGATGCCAATGTGCGGCCGTTCCTTGATCGGCGGCACTCGGCGAATTCTCAAGCCACCGGCCATAAAGATATTGACCATACGCCGAGCCCGACTCCGCAGCCAACTTCCACGCCGGTGAGCGGGTTGGCCCGCATGACTTGATATATTCATCGACATTGCTGGCTTTCTCACAAGCTTCTGCATCCGCCTTCACCGTTGGATCATCTCGCCCATTTTTGCGAATGGTGACTTCTCGAACGATTTGTCTTGCAACGTTGGAAGCGATCCCCCTCGTTAAAACAAAGCGCTCTATCTCTCCCTTGAGCTCCGCCGTCACCCGACCTGAGTCGTCAAGCCGCTGTAGCAAAAGTTGTTTTAATTCCTCGGCGGATGATGTCGGTCGTGGTTCAGGGGTTTTTTCCTCGAATCCCAAATCCAGCACATCGAATTGATCAACAGTGGTTGTTGAAGCATCAGCATCAAAAAACAGTTCTACCGCTACCCATTGCTCCGGCCATTTTTTATTCAGGAGATCATTGACATCCATGCCGGAGCGAACGACATCGCGGAGTTGATCATGGATGTCTGACTGTGACCGGTTGCTAATGGCAGACATATCACCGCCGGACGTGATGCTGTGGCTAATAGATACTGCCAGATTTTGCGCCGATTGGGTTTTTTCGTACACGGCCAGCGATTGATCATCGCTCGTGAAGACGATACATCCATCGTCTAATTCGCAGCGCAAAGTCAGTTGGTATGGGGCGTGGCCCGCCTCCAACGGTTTGACCCGAAGAATCACCGTCGCCGATTTTCGTGGTTCGATGGAGCAGATGCGTGGCTCGGCCGCGCCGAGCGATTGAACGAATTCCTGGGTAATTCCGATTTTGATGCGAATCCGTCGAGACCACGGGTTAAAGACCTTCAATCCCAGACCGCTGGGATAGCCGGCCATGTAGAAGCAGTTGCGATTGATCTCAACGCGCGGAAACACACCGGTCTCCACGGTGGTTTCCACCACCGTCGCATTGCTGGACTGAACCGTGGTCCGGCTAGCATCCCTTATATTCGCAGGCTTCGAATCGATCTGCACCGCTTCGGTCCCGCAGTTGCCGCAAAACCGACCATCCACTTCCTCATTGCATTGCACGCATCGTTGACTCATTTTGACCCAAATATACCTGTTGGGGCGGTTTCTTGCCAAAATAAATGCGCAATCTGGAATGGTTCACCTTGGTAAAAATAGAGCGGCTTGGGGCCGGAGCCGGGTCGCTGGGCTCCATTTACTGGTCGGGTAGCTATGGAGCGTTTTTTGAAGCCGGCATTATGCATCGGAGCACAATGAAAACGCACCCATCGCTAGGCATTTTCTGGATATATCGCCGGCACGTGGTCGCTTTCTCTGTGTCCATAGGTTCGGTGGCAACCGTCCAAGGAACAAAGGACTCGGATTTTGCCCATGCCGACTCGTGGAAGAAGGTCCAGAAAAAAATCCCAAACTGGCCGGCAAGGAATATTGGTCCATTCCCCGTGGCCGAATCATCTTTCGAGATAAGGACGGTGTATTCGTTATTTTCGCCTCCACCTCAATCGTGACGGATCAACAACTAATCGGTAAGATCATTAGATGCTTCCACTTGCCCTCGTCAAATCATGTTCGAGCGGTCACAGACAGGCATTACGACCCGCCGGGCGATGATTGTTTGACGAATAAAGTCCCTCAGGTGAGCGCTCAAAGTCCCGAGTGAATTTCGGTTATCGCATCATGCCGCGCAGAGGAATAACAAAAACTTTTCCACTGGCAAAGAATCTGCGGTTGACCGACGTGATGGGATTGATGCCATCGAAGCGAGGGAAGGATGATCATCCGTTGCGCTGGGTACGACCGGAAACCGGCCGCCAACCTCAGTGGGTCCGCTGGGTGTGGCATCCCCGAACGGGAGAAATGTGCGTCGGTCGGGTTATTCACCACCACGAATTTCTCGGTAAGGCTCGAATGTACCAATTCAATGAATGGGTGAGAGGATTTTACTTTCCCAAGGCGAGGTTAGTTGCGGTACGGACGTATTTCAATCCCCACGAACTCTATGATACGTTCGACGCAACCTACCAAGGGCTGAACGAGCGGATTTCTCAACACGTCATCAACCTGCTGCGCCCCATTTTGCCGACGGCGCGCTTTGTCACCAGTGTGGACAATAATTGGCTGGAAAATAGATTCCCTGGCCTCTGTCAATGGTGATAGCCAAAGCGTCAAGGGTGGCGCTGTAAGATTGATCGAAGGTCTGGGTAACCGGTACTATTTCTTGATCTGGAACCGTTTACCCTCGATGCTCATATACGGTGCGGCGGCATCGGATAACCGCAGCCTGCCTTCTACTTTTTATTTCGCTTCCCTTTTCTTGCCAGCGACCACTGGTCTTCTCGTTTTTTCAGCGGCAATAATGAGCGTAGAAACTTGTATGCCCAGCGGTTTGGCGATGCGTGTAAGGGTTTGAATGGTTGGTGATTTTTGATCGAGTTCAATGAGACTGATGTAGTTGCGAGATAGACCGCTTTTAAAAGCCAATTCTTCCTGGGTCAGATTGGACTTTGCTCGAAATTCACGGATCGTTTCGCCGAGTTGCACACCCGGACGCTAAAGACTTGCCATCCGAACGTCTTCCAACTAAAGTGGGAATCCTTGTTCGAGGAGGTTTCAGATGCCTGCACCAGGTCTACGTCGGGTTGGTTCACAAATAGAATTGAAGAAGCGTGCGTGCAGGGGTGCCATCCTTTTTACAGTCACGGCCAATTTTGGCAGCCGGATTTTGTGTGGTACGCATCCGCACCTTAAGCGACTGAATGTGGCCGGTAACTCACTTTGGCAGAGGAGAGAAACATGCGTCAGATCAAATGGTTCAGCAAAGCGGGTCGGGCGGCAGTGGCGTTGTTGGTGCTCTTGGCGGGAATTTCAATCCCGAGCCGTTCTGCCCGCGCGGACTTCGTCGAAGGCTGGGGCCTCAACAGCTACGGCCAACTCGGAAATGGCACTACAGCCAGTAGCAACACACCAGTAGCGGTCAGCAGCCTCGCCGGCGGCGTGACCGCCGTCGCTGCGGGAGGTAATCACAGCCTCGCCATCCAGAACGGCGGTGCCTATGCCTGGGGCGAGAACAACGGCGGCCAACTCGGCAACGGTACACTGACCAATAGCAGCGCACCCGTGGCAGTCAGCGGCCTGTCCAGTGGCGTAGTTGCTGTCGCCGGAGGGGGTGCTCACAGTCTTGCCATTCAAAACGGCGGCGTCTATGCATGGGGCCTCAACAACAACGGCCAGCTCGGCAACGGCACCACGACAGGGAGTGGGACGCCTGGCGCGGTGAGCGGCCTGTCCAGCGGCGTCACCGCCATCGCCGCCGGGGCCTCTCATAGCTTAGCCATCCAGAACGGACAAGTTTACGCATGGGGCGGAAATACCAACGGTGAGATCGGAAACGGCACGTACAACAACTACACCACCACGCCGGCACCGGTCAGCGGCCTCACCATCGGCGTGACCGCTGTCGCGGCAGGCAACGTGGATAGCTTCGCAATCCAGAGCGGCGGCCTCTACGCCTGGGGCGGAAATACTAACGGTGAGCTCGGGAACGGCAGCCTTTCCCAGGCGGACAGACCAGTCCCTGTCACCTTTCTTTCGACTGGCGTGACGTCTGTCGCCGCGGGCGCTGCCCACAGCCTTGCCGTCAAAGGCGGCGAAGTCTACGCTTGGGGATGGAATGCCTTCGGCCAACTTGGCGACGGCACAACGACCAGCGAAAGCGACCCCGAGGAGGTTGACCCGACCGACTTGAGCAACATAGTCGCCGTTGCCGCTGCGGCTCAATCAAGCTACGCCCTGTCGTCCGACGGGACCATATGGGACTGGGGATATAACGGCGATGGCGAGCTCGGTTTGGGGACCACAACGAGCGAATACCTAACTCCCCAGCACGTGCTGCCGCCCTCTGGCTATGTATTCACCTCGATCGACGCCGACGCGGACGGCTTCGCCGCCATCGCCACACTAACGCCCGTTCCCGAGCCGTCCGCAATGGCGCTGCTAGCATTCGGCGGCTTTGCAACCCTTCAGCGCAAACGCCGACCATCACAGCAAAGCCCGGAAAGGGGTTAACTTTTTCGCCTGATCCTTCGAAAAGGATAGATCGAGCCCATGCCGAGAAATCCCATTCCTTTTTGCTCGGCTGCCATCCTGAATGGTTCCCGTTCCGTTTTGTTGACGCCAACCCGAACGTCGGTTGAACCAACGGAGCACCAACCCATCCCGACGGCGCGGATTAAAGCATGCTGGTCTCGTTTAACTTCTTGTCGTGATAATTCCACCACTTATCCAGCACATCCTGTTCGAGCAGTGTCGTCTGATCTGGCCAATTTTGACAGCGGAATTGGGCGTGGTATGCTTTTCCGCGCGAACGTTCCTCAAATAGACACAATTCAGACTACATTTGGTTTTTGCGTCGAACAATAAAGCGATGAGGTTTTGCGGGAGGAAGTATGATGCGGCGCGTTGGCATACCATTGCTCGTCGGCCTAATTATCTGTGCTTACACCTATCATCGAGCGTACGCCGGCGCGCATCCACACTTCCGCTTAGGTGCAGCGCCGAAGCCTCATTTCAAAGTGGGCGGCCGGTCATTCAACATTGATCCGAAGGCCAAAAGCGTTGCAAGGATTCGCGCGCTTCCCCAGGAACATTTCGATCCGATCGCGCGTCATCAGCGTGTCAATGATTTTTATAGAGGCGTTTTCAAGGATCGCTATGAGGAGACATTTAAGCATCCTGGTGAGGACTCCGGTCCTTTTCGTCATGAGTTCCTGCGCTGGGCGGAGCGTTGGCCCGGTGCCATGCGTGCACGCTGGGCATGGCACCATCGGCAATACATCGATGACGCACTCTGGACACAATGGGCCGGGGACCCAGTTTTCGCAAACGAGATCGCGGTGATGGATCGAGAAAAACCGCCGGTGGAAGAGGGGTATATGCCGCCGGAATATGCATCAACCTCGCCGGTCGTCATTTACAACGACGAGTTTTTAAATGCCGCATACAATCCGATGCCATTTCTGGCGGTCCTGAAGCTGAAAAGTCTCAAGCCTGATGAGAAGACGGATTGGATCGGCACCGCCGCGGCTGATTCTCTCGAAGCTAAACTGTCGTCCATTCCTGGACTATTCCTCGCCGAGACCGAGCAAATTGAAGGGGTGGCGCGCGATCAGAAGCTCGTTGCCGATATCGCAGAGCCAGAAGGGGCGACGAAAATTGGAAAAGCGCTGAATCTGGAGCGCGTGGTTACGGGGAGCTACGTGGTGGACGGCGACAAGGTGCTCGTGAACCTCAAAATTGTGGACATCGAAAACGGCACGGTGCAAGGCGGTATCAGCAAAACAATTCCGCGCGATAAACTACTTGACGCGGTTCCGGAATTGTCCACGGCGATTATTTCCGCCCTGGGGTACGACCTAGAAACACCGGCGGCCGACCAGCCTGTCGGGAACGAGCTCGCACGCCAAGACTTGGTCCAACCAGGCTCTATTTGGGTTAATCCAGACAAGCCCCAGTGGAAGTTTTCGATCATTTCTAGAGAGGGCACCCATTTTAAGGCGGACTACGTCGTTAGAACCGATAATCCGCAAATGGAGCGAATCGTGAAGGGTACGATCATCGATGGAAAGATGTCTTGGCTGGCAAGGGATACAGTACCGATCAAAGGTCCAGCGGGAGGCGATATCACGGGGTTGATTGATGGGAAAAAGATAAATTGTTCGTGGACAGATAAAGATGGGAAATCCGGGACGTTCCAACTCAAGTTGCAACCGCAATGAATTCGATGGTCACAGTGATAATGTTGAGCCACGGTGCAAGTTTCATTAAAATGGGACTGATTCGTGATCCATCGGAGAGCGCGCATGGCTTTTCATTGGGAGGCATGCAATAGGTGCGGGAAGTGGGCGTGGGTCGATGAGGCCGTGGCTGGTCCCGTTCTTTGCCCACGGTGTGCCGACGTACATTCACCTCCGATTCCGACCCAAGCGATCGAGGTCCAGCCGGCGCAGGCCAAATCTAAGCGGCTCAACCTCCCGTCGTGGATATTCATCGCTGGCGGCGCAACGCTCGCCATAGTATTTCTCTGTTTTGTATTGCCCTTTCTGCTCTCGGGCCCCGCATCAAATCAAACGGCCGATAATCGGTCTTCTCCGTCCGCGCCATCGGCTGCTCAACAAGTTCCGGGCATTGCTGATTCTTCGGATTTGCCGCCCCAAAATGATGGTGGGATTGCACCCGCGACTTCGCAAACAGTGGCGGGAGATGATGTTTCACCCTCTCCATTGAAACCAGTATCTGACGGTCCACTTCCTGAGAATCGCATTGCCCCGCGAAATCCTCAGCGTGCGACTCATTCAGCGGGAGAGCTCACTGAAGATGATGTACGGTCATCGATTCAAAAGGGCGTCGATCGACTGATCTCGACGATTCAGAATGGGCAGACTCGGCTAAATGGTGACGACGCCTCGATGCAGACTGGCTATGACGCGCTGGTGCTTTACACACTGTTGCAGTGCGGACATGCCCTGGATGATAAGCGATTGAACCCTCGCGGGCCTTTCCTGAATGGCCTGATCGAGCACGTGAAAGGCAGCACCGTTTCTGGTCGCTGTGAAGTTTATTCGCGCTCGTTGCGAGCCTTGGCTTTGGCAATGGAAAATCGTCCCGAAGATCGCCAAACGCTTCAGAGCGATGTCGATGCTCTGGTTCGCATCGGAGCACACGGGTACTACAGCTATACAGCCGAAGATACAAAACAAGGTAGCTGGGATAATTCAAATTCTCAGTACGGACTGCTTGGCGTATGGGCGGGTGCCGACGCCGGCCTCGAAGTTCCCGCTGCATATTGGAGGGCCGTTGAGAAGCACTGGGCGAGCTGTCAACAGCCCGATGGGCAGTGGGGCTATGATGAAATCGGTGATCGAGTTGGCTACAGCATGACGTGCGCGGGAATGGCATCACTCTTTGTAGCTGCTGATTATCTGGACCGGCCGAGCAATGAGGCAAACCTGGGTCGGGAAGCGTTTTCACCGGCGCAACGGCGCGCTATGCAATGGTTTGAAGCCGAAGATCACTGCATTTCCCTAGACTTTGGGACTCCCGCGTGGTTCGCTGGTTACAATCTCTACGGACTTGAGCGAGTCGGATTAGCAAGCGGATTCAAGGAATTTGGCAAACACGATTGGTACCGGGAAATGGCCAGTCGTTGCCTCAATGCCCAGCAGGCCGATGGATCCTGGGCAGGCTTGGACCCTGGGCAAGCTCACGCACAAACTGCACCTCCACTCGCTATTGGAGCAACCCCCGGCGGGATTGGTTCGCGCGATTCTCCACAGTTTGACACATGCTATTTCCTCTTATTCCTGGCGCGCGGCGGACACCCGTTGGTGTTCAACAAGTTACGATTTGACGGGGCCTGGGCGAACCGGCCGCGGGATATTTCAAATCTCACTCGCTTTGTCGGTCGTGAGCTTGAACGGCCCCTGAACTGGCAAGTCGTGGGCTTGGATGGACCGTGGACCGATTGGGCTGATTGCCGGGTCCTTTACATTGCAAGCCATAAAGCGCCTCGATTTTCCGATGCGGATGTTGAAAAACTTCGTTCGTTCGCGTTGGCAGGTGGCCTCATTTTCACTCACGCCGATGGCGGTAGCGCTGAATTCAGTGACTTCGTATCCCAACTGGCCAAGAGACTTTTCCCGCAATACAAACTTGCTCCGCTGAAGCTGGATCATCCAATTTATACGAGCGTTTACCATCTCGAAAAGCGACCCCTGCTTGAGGGGGTGAGCAACGGCTCTCGGCTGCTGCTATTGCACAGCAAGGGCGATCAGGCTTTGGCGTGGGATGGCCGCCCCGACAAAAGTCATTTGGATGCATTTCGCCTTGGAACCAACGTCTTTATTTACGCTACGGGCAAAAATGATTTGCACCGTCGGCTTGTGTCCTTCATCGAACCGTCGGCGGGCGACACGGTTCTGCACAATGTCAATTGGGGGCGGATTAAGTGGGGCGATCAGTCAGATCCAGAGCCGCAAGCGATCTCACAACTATCGAACTGGATGTGGCGACAAACTGGATGGCGTATTGATCCCAAATTCGTGGAAGCGCGCTCGTCGGAACTCAAGCCCGAGCTGATTCCAGTCGCTCATTTGACGGGTACTTCGGGCCGAAGCCCCACACCCGAAGAAGTGTTAGCAGTACGAGCCTACGTCGAGGCGGGCGGTGTGCTGGTAATTGAGCCTTCTGGTGGTTCCATTTCTTTCTCAAACGCCGTTGAGACGGAGCTGCTCCCGCGCTCGTTCCCAAATATCTCTCCTCGGCAGCTTGAAATGACGCACCCATTGTTAGCCGGAGTCGGTCCTGGCATGACGCGATTAGATCAGCCCATTTTGCGCAGTGGAATGTTGGACTCACTAATCGAAGCGAGCCTGAAAATATTCTCATTTGGAAAGGGGCATGTGATCATTAGTCGGCTCGATTTGTCCAGCGGCTGGCTCGGTCTTGGCACTTTGGGAATTCAAGGCTATGACACAGAATATGCTCGTGAATTTGCTAAGAATCTGATCCTTTGGACCGTCGATGGCCAGCACGATCATTAGGAGGAATGGTTGCCATGTCGATTCAATTCCAATGCACGAATTGCGGGCGAAAATTAAATGCTCCGGATGGCAGCGGTGGCGCTCGTGTACGTTGCCGGGGATGTAGTGCGGTGATGCGGGTTCCTACGGCCGAACTGAATGAGAACGCATTGTCTCCGCCGGCGGCTGCTCACACCGCGGAGTCGGCGAAGGGAACTTCGCCGGTAGCCGCGCACAATCCCACTGGCTCAACGAATCAATCGCCGGAAGCGCCGCGTGTATCCGCAGCCTTGCGGAAGGTATGTGCCTCGTGCGGAGTTGACCTTACATTTGTTAAGCGCAATCGGCAGAGCGATGGCTCATTTCTTTGTCAGTCGTGCAATGCTTTGGCTGAGGCAGCGGCGGCCGAAAGCGCGGCTGCGCCGATTGCGTCCACCGCCGAGTCGATTATCCCTGCGTGCGAAGAATGTGGACGAGAACTCTCCGGTATCGACATTATGCAGTTAGACGGCAAAATGCTTTGTTCCGAGTGTTTTGCATTTCGTACTGGCACATTGGCGCTTAATTCGACACCCAGCGGTCGCTCCAAGGAGTTACCGTCCGAAATATTCGCCCCTTTGGCGTCGGCGCGGAGAAGAAGTGAGCCAGTTCCTGAGCGGAGCATGGCCGGGATAATCTGGCTCGGCATCTCAATCGCGGCAGTCCTTGCTTTGGCAATTGGAATTCCAACCTGGTCGCACTTTCACCATCCAGATCAAGCGGCGGAAGTCGTGCGCTCTAACAACGGGCTCGAAACTTCTCCACAGCCGGCCCGGCCGCAGTCGCAGCCACCATCTACCAATACAAAATCAGCATTGCCGCCCGCCGTAACTCTCAACAGAAATCCTCTTAGCCACATAACCGCTGGACGAAACATCGCACCCAGGGCAGCCGCGGTCCCGGCGCTGCCTGCTGATCTTCTTTTTCGACACACGCCGGCCTATCAGTCGCTCAAAGCCGAATCTGATCGAATCGTACAAAGCCTGCACGTAGATTTGATCGCCGAAGATTCTGCGTACCGCGGCATTTCCCGGCGCACTCTGGCAGCGCGAGATCTGCTGTCTGTTTATATTCGGGTATCGACGCTGGCAAATCAAAGCCTCTTGCCCGAGATCCAAAGGATCATTACCAGCTCCGACACGGATCTGATCGGAGAGTCTTCCGCCATCCGGGCGGCATGGCACGGCGATGAGGCAGTTTTTTCCCTCCTTTGTCTTTGGGGCAAAGCGATGGAGGCATCGACCCCGGGCATCGCCACGAAAGTGGGGGCCATCGAGTCTGACGTTAAGACATCCCTAATAGGTGACGACTCAGCCCCGCGCACAATCGCTGCCGATATTCAGGGTTCCTACAAGGTATTGGCGGAAATCGCGGGAACCAATGGCTGGGGCGATGAGGCCCAGAAAATCATTGCAGCGCGACGCATCGATCGTATCAGCGACGATAGCGCTTGGCAGGATGCCGCCGGCAATGCGGATGCGATGTTCCGAATGACATTGCTGTTTGCCGAGCACCATCCGAGCGCTGCAACACGGCAACGTGCCCGATCGATCGAATCCGCCGTGCGCGCGGCGATGATCGGCGAGGATTCCGCGCTGAGAGCTCAATCCCATCAATGGGACGGCTTCATCGATGTTCTTCATTTACTGATAGTGGATCCACCCCGGTGATCGAAGATGCGATGATTTCGAGTCAACGGCGTCCAACTGCATCAGCCGGCATTTGCTGGTGGGCGGCGCGGGCCACGATAGGACGACGCACGTCACCTGATCTTTGCTTCGCGCCCAATAACAGATCGAATACACCAATACCCGAAAGTCCCGCAAGACCCATCCCGATTGCCACAATCCGAACCAGAAGCAGGAAGATACTCACGCGTATTTGCGATGTGTCGGTCAAGGCGGCGTTATTCCAAAAACCGGAGGGCTCATAACCACTCTGGGCCATATCCACAAAAGCCGCATACATTAACATCATTGCAACGGCCAAGAATACGGGACATGCGGTTGCACACAGCGTAGTCGCAATGCCGAGCGGCTTGGAGGCTGGCCGCGCCCCCGTAATGACACCCAACACGCCCGCTGCGAAGGCTACCGTGAAGGCTAATACGCTCAGGACATAAGCCGCAATAAACGGCTCGGGAAGCGACGAAACGCCTCGGCCTTCAATAATCGCCACGATCGCAAGAACCAAGCCCCAGATTCCCGCCAGTCCAGCAAAAATTATCATCAAAACGCGCGCCGGTTGGCTTGATCGATGCAAGGCTCGCGCGCGGCAAGTAGACGAGACGATAGCGCAAAAAACCGGCAACAAATAAAACGCGACCACACCTACCATGCCCTCGCCCGGGCTCGACGAGCATAAGGCCGTAACAAGGAGTAAAAGTGCTATGATTCCGGAAACTGTTATAAAAATTGGCCCGCGCGCTACCGGCGGGCAGAGCGGAGAAGCAATGCACAACGTAATTCCAGCAATTAGAAGAACGGCACAATAAGTCAGAAATAAACCGCTTCCTGGCGAGCTGAGCGCCGTCCACCACCACCCGACTTTATGATCAACCACGGCGAGCGGCAGGTTCAAAAATAACAGGATCATAATACCAACGCCGAGTCCCCAGCCCATGACTAAGTTGCTGGCACCGCGCCGGACGGCAGCCGGCACCTCTTCCTCGCCAGGCCTGACCCCTCGCGGATCCATGTCCCCACGGCTTCGATCGGAATAAAACGCCGCCAGAATACTGAGTTGTCCGGCCGGCGTGCCCGTGTCTTTGCCCTCTTGCCACACAAGGTCGGTGGGGCGCAGCGTCCGGGATTGAGCCAAGGCGAACAAAACGGTCGGGGGCACAGGACCAATCGCAATGCCATTTTGCGCGTAAAAATAATTTACCGAGGCCGCTGGTGATGCAGATGGACCGCGCGGTGGGGGTACAACCGACGCCTCATTGTCTACCGGTTGTCCGCCGCCCGAGCGTGCCCCAGGGCCGACCGGGAAGAGGTCTTCGATTTCGCCCGCCGGCAGCCAGGATTGGCGGTCAGAAGATATCTCGTGCATTCGGGAGACAGCACCCCGGCGAACCAGCTTTTGTAGTCCCGCCGCATCGAAGGGCCCACTGATCTTTCCGCGCGCTCGTACAAAATATTTGCCCGTTTCGCCTTCCATAAGGCCGCTCCTTTTTCCATCGACGTTAAGCCCCCGTCATCATTCCCATACAGCCCCGGGAATATATTGCGCCAATACACGACGGAACTGTGAAATCTCAAGCGACGAATAAATCGGTGCATTGTTCTCGCCGCCCTGCAATCGAGTGTTGATGGCCAGGACAACACCATGGCTGTCGATCAATGGCCCGCCTGAATTGCCATGCCGCAACACGGCACCATGTTGGACCCAAAGCCGACCGCTGCCTTCTTCCGGCACTACTCGACTGAGCAGTCCGCTCTCAAGCGAGTAGATGAAATCTCGGTCCTTGAAGGATTTGGAAATATCGCCACCGGCTGCAATCCTCTGCTCCAAGGATACCTCTCGTCGCACTTCATCAATCGAAAGAGCTTCATGGCCATCACCGGGAAAACCCAAAGCGAAGACATTTTCTCCTCTTGTGGCAGTCCCTCCTTTGCTGAGCGCGAAAAAGGGCTGCCGACGATCTACTTTCATCACGGCCCAATCGGCGTCGGAAGATTCATAAGAAACGTTTGCCACGTACTTCGCTTTCTTGAAGAAGATCCAGATGCGCGGAGTAACTTTTATGCTGTACTTGCCCCACATTTCATCACGTAGTTTTCTGAGATCGTGCGGCGAGATACTTTCAACGACGTGCTTGTTGGTTAACAATATTCCATCCGCCGCGACGGCGAAGCAGGACCCAGTTGCAATGGGCATTTCAAATATGTGTTCGTCGCGCTGCAGGACTACTCCGTTCACGACCAAACCCACAGCCTCCCCGACATTTGCATCGTCATCGAATTTTTGAATCAAGATCGGCGCAGCCACCGGCACAACAGGCGTCAACGGTGCGTTGGACACCATTGAGGACATCGAAGGGTCCTTGTGGATAGCTTGTGAGCCTGGACCCGGTACAGCCGAATCCTTGGAATCATGAACTGCGGATGATTCGGACGAAGATGAGGACAGCGACCAACTTACAACCCCGACGATGGTCAGCAGCAGGACGATACCGCAGACGACGATCGAGATGCTGAGCACTGGCGCTTGCATCCGAGCAACTTCGGTTGGACGGGAAGATGTGGCAAAGCAGCGGCAAGTCAGCGGATGCACGTCGGCGGCGACAGGATGTTGGTCCCCGTCCTCCCATATCAAATCCTCCCGACGCAATTTCTGATTTCGCGCCAGGTCCACAATCAGCGCCCCCGGCATGGGCCCAAAGACCTCACCGTTTTGTTGGTAAAACAGACGCTGTTGATTCGTCTCGGACGTTGTTGAAGCCGCGGCATCGTCCTCGGGTGCCAGCAAATGGAGATTTCCGCCGAATAATTCTTCGAAATCCGCTGCCGGCATCCATTGGTTTCCATCCAACGAAATTTCGTGCGCCCGGCTCAGCGAACCACGACGCACCATGCGTTGGAGTTCGGCGGCAGCAAACGGTCCGCTGGTGCGCCCACGGCTGCGGATCAAAAACATGGATTGGGATGACTCTTCAGACACGCAGTTCCTTCGATGTAGTCATTGAGCTTTGGCCTAAACACCGGGACCGCCCGTTGTCACAATAAACAACATCTCGCCTTCGCTCACGGCACCCGCCGCCGCCTTGTCGATCACGATCCCGCCCTGACCATACTCGGCAATCTTAATGAGCGACACCCGATTCCCAGCGGTTGAAATTGCCATGACTGCTTGGCCTTTAGTCATCCCGTCGCTGGCCGGGATTGTGTAATTAGACCCCGACTTGAGCAGCACGCTATGTCCTGCCACGGCAAACCGAAGGCTCGCAAACAGCTCGTCGCGTTTCTTCTGGATCGCGGCCTTGGCTTCCTTGATCCCACGATCCTGCGCCAGCAGGTCGCGCGCTTTTGGTCTTGCTGCGTTTGCATCCGTATCCTCCGGATTCATCCAGGCCAAATCGTCAGCGTTAAGATCGGCCAATTTATCGCCGGTTGTCTTGAAAACGTCGTCACCCCAATTAGAGACTCGCGCCGCGACCAACGCACGATTAAACAAAATGACCCGTAGAATCGGATCTATCTCTTTATTCTCTGCGAGTTCTTCCAGTGCATCGCAGCCAAACAATTCCCAGTTCTGGTCAAGGCTTTCCAGCTTCTTCAGTATGGCCTCGGCGTATTGAGATTGCGGACTGGGACCCAGATCTCCAACGACTTCCTCGGGCTTTAGCGTCACACGCTTCGTTACTGAAACGTCGCCCGTGACGACATACTTGAACGATTCGCCCACGGAGTTTTTGGCAATGGTCTCGTCCGGCGCTAAATAAAAGATCCGGTCATTGGTGGCGTGCAAACATTTCAGCTTATGGACAAGCGGGCTGTCCAGCACGGACGTAAAGTCACCCCGCCATCCTTCACTGGAAACGGCCTTCTGACAAGCGGCAAGATACGCCTTGTAATCCTGCAGCGCCGGTGCAAAGACAGATTGCGGGTATGCAGCCAGATAAGCTTGTACAGCATCGCCGCGCTCCTTGGCCTCAGCGGGAGCCGGCCGCGGCGAACCACCCCAGCCGGCAAATATCTTGGCATATTCGTCCGCGGCCTTCCATGCCGGCGCTTGTTCGATGGCCTCTTTGAAGGCGACTGTATGAACAGAATCCGGGCATTCCATCACAAATTGCTCGAGCGCCTTTTTCAAATCATCAGGCGATGCGGTCGCGCCCGCCAACGCGCGGAGCAGATCCCGTTCGTGAGCGTTTTTTAGCCTTGCCTGCGAAACGATGTGAAGACGATCCGCCAATGACCGTGCTTCGGCGAGCGATTCTGTTGGAGCATCATTGGCTCCAGTGAGCTGGGCTGCCAGGGCCTGGGCGGGTTGTAAGTCCGGCAGATCGGCGGCACTGGTCGGGTCACTTTGCGCCTGCGTTTCGACTGCTTCGGTCTTCGTCCGCAGCTCAGCTACTTTGGCTTTGTAAGTAGTCTCCGCCGCCATCTTCAGCTTGTGCTGCTCAGCTTCGGCCTTAGTGCGGAAGCTCGACACCAGTTCTTTTTCCTGAGTCGTCCGTGCCAGGGTCTCGGCTTGAGCCAGCTCGTGAAAGTCGGCAGCCGCCGCTCCACCGGTGCTGGCGGCTTTCCAATGCGATTGAAAGTTCGCAATACGATCCCGCTCTTGCAACAGCGCTTCGTCCAATTCTTCCTTGGCGCGCTTCACATCCGCCCGGCCGGTGAATGACGGATTATGAACAGTCAAGCCGTTCCAATAGGCGGTGGCCTCATCAAATTGTTGATTTTCTGTCAGCCGGGCGAGCGTGTGTGCCGCCTCCTGTCCGTGCCGCTCGTTTACTTGTGACCAAACGAAAATCCCCAGCATTACGATGAGCCCTGCGGAAGCGACGCCGATGAAGGTCCAACGCAACTTCATCGCCCGTTTGCGCCGGGCGACATGCCGCCCAATCGCCAGCCGCACCGCTTTGGCAAGTGGATCCGGCAGCTCTTCGCCAAATGCCGCGGCCTGGGCCTGAAACTCTCGAAGCTCTTCCAAAGGAGCGCCGCCATCGAGCGCATCTTGGAGCGCTTGAACCGCGGCGACAAACGCTCGGTGTTTGTGCCGCTTTTGACGTTCACCAAGCAGCCACTGCTCGACCGGCTCAATCATCTGGGAGACATCTGCCGGCAGCACTAACTGACAGCTTTGAGCCAGCTCCCGCACCCTCGCCACGCAATCCTTCGCAGCCGCAGCATCCATGGCACTGTATGCTGCATCAATCTCCGGGAGCCAGCCACGAACGGTTTGCAGAGCGGCTTCTTGCCGGAAGGAAAGTTCCGCTCGCTCGATCGAGAGCTTTAGATCGGCCGGGACAGCCGTACGCCAATCATTTGTCGCCAACTCGTCCTTCAACTGCGTCAGCGTAGCACCATCTCTTGCCTTGATGGCGGCTCCCGCAGCGACTTTGATTTCCGCCAATCTCGTCATTTCATACGACTTGACATCTTCCTCCCAAAACGCCGACGCGGGGTCAGCGGTTGCAAGCTGGCGAGCCACGGCAATTCGATCCGCCAGCGGTGCCCGGGCCAGCGCCAGGCGGCGATGTTGGTCGAGCAACACCTTCAGTGGTTCCGCTGCACTGTATGATTCGTTTAGCTCCTGCGCCGCCTCCATCAACAAAGGCGGTGGCCGGCTCATGTCATACATCGCGCAGAGATTTTCCCAGTCCGCCATCTCCGGCATGTCCAGCGTCGCCACCATTTCGAGCAGCGCCGGATGCTCCTCCGCAGTGTGTATTGCCTCGCTCCGCAACCCCCGCCGTAGATAATCGATGCAACGCCGCAGCCGCCCGTTGGCATCCTTGCACAGGGCCGCATACTCCGATGCCAACTCCACCAGTTCCGGCGATTTGGTCTGATCCGTCGCCGACATAACGGCCCGAATCTGATCGACGATGTGTTGGGGATCGGACATGTTAACCTTGGTTCGGCTTCACCTTGAAAATAACTTTCGCAACCACAATCTTATTCGGCAGGCAGAGTGCTGTTTTGAATCCGTTGAAGGCCTCAAGTAGGCTCACCCTTGCGACCTGGGCGCCGTACGCATCTTCCTTTAGTTTTAGGGCGGCCTTTAGATTGTCTGTATTATCCGCCGCCGTCGCCCCGTCCAAAGCGGCTTTAGCATTGTCTCGTTCGGTTTTGGCGTTGCTGAGTTTTCCATTTTCCGGCTTCCAACAGTCCAGGAAAAATGAGCATCGCACCTGGGCAGAAGCTCCCTGTGTCGTGACGCTAATCTGAAATGCCAAGCCGGGATTCTTGCCGTTCTCTTCAGATCCGTGTTTTATCGTAAGCGTCGGAGTCATTTCCCCTAAGATTGTCCATCCGTCCATCGCCTGGAGAGAGCGCAACCTGACCTCTTGCTTGATACCGGGCACGCTGGATGGCACCGGATTATTAAGCTGAAATTCAACATCATTCGACGGATTTTGGAATTGCACGTATTCGGTCTTCTGCCCCGGCTCCGTTATCTCTAGGACCCGGGATCGAAGAAACTTCCGGCATTGATCGTCGTCCTTTCCCTTCAACCGGGACCAATCCAATAACAGCAGTCCGTCGTTCGTAAGAGTCAGAGCGAACAAATCCACCCATTTCTGATCCGATCCGCCCTCCGGCCTTCGAAAGTTAAGGCATTGAGTGTTGCTCGAGGGAGACTGCGAGATGTGGACATCTTCAATAGCGTTCGGCGGGCTGGGGTCAATGATTTTCAGAGTTGCCTCGTGTGGAAATTTCGACAGAAAGCCTCCCCGGGCTGACAGCCGCTTTTTATCCATAATGTCCATAGAATAGCTATTTGTATCGGGTATCAAGGCAGCGAGTGGACTCGCCGGCGGCTGATCGGCCGGCGCTGGCTGCGCCGCGCCACCGGCCTGCCCTTTGGAACTGGATTGGCCATCGCCCGGCGCGGAAACTTTTTGGCCACCCGAATCCGTCGTGGGTGGTTTGGCCGGCGCGGAAGCAGTCTGGCCTTCCTGGCCTCGCGCCTGGTCGTTCGGCGGCTGGCTGCCGCCAGACGGTTGATGACCTTTTTTCGCTTCGTACTTGGCGGAGTCCTTATTGTCTGTGTTGATCTGAGCCGGATGGTTCTCCCCGGGGCTAGGCGGAGCGCCCGAGGCCATGGGGGTGCTCGGAACTGCTGAAGGTCCATTTTGCACGGCGCTCGCCGAATCGTTTGGGCCTCCCAGTTTTGTGGGTTGATGCAAAGCCCAGCCTAATCCGAATCCGAATATTCCAAAGACCATCGACAAGGGAAGTAGTAGCCACATTGAGACGCCCGATCTAGCCACTGGACCGCCGCCACCAAGTGTCTCAACGACAGTGGCGCTGGCCGGCGGCATCCAACTCTGGCTAGCAGCGGCGGCGACAGACACAGGAGTTATCTGGCCGAGCTTGGCGCGCGCTTTGGGGGCGGCCTTGTTTGAAGTCAATGTGATTTTGTTGGGGGGACGGTCATTGGCCGCAGCGACACTGTTTACCAGATCGAAGTCGATTGCTTCATCGTCGTTCAGGCCATTTTCGTCGAGCAGATTCGTGGTCGCCGAATCGGTACTAACACCCGTGCGTGCCAGCTCGACCCACTCACTCGGTGCCGGCGGCGGAAGGCGGGATGTCAGATCAATTAATAAGCCGTGCGATGCCCGCTTCGCTTCGGTGGCAACGGGGCTGCCGGCGATGCAGAACCGCCAGGCACATGTCAGGCCCGCCGGAAGATCGGTGTAATAGGTGTTGAACGTCACCTGCCATCGCTCATCTTCCCGCAAAAGCGCCAGCGCTTCGACGGCAAGCGATAGCACATCGGTGCCGGGCTGGTAGATGATATATGCCGGTTTAGCTTTGTCGGATTGAAATGCCTGTGCCAAAGTCCCGGCCCACCCAGCATCTCCCGCGACGGCGGCCCAGGCGTCGCAGACGGCCGGCGGTCGATCACCCCAAGGCGCTTGCCGACCCGCCGCGATCTCGTGCGGCTCCCCCGCCCAGGCGGATTCCATTACCCCGGACTGACTCATTACCCACGCGGGTCCGCCTGGCGGCAGCTCGGAAATAGTCAGAGCCAAATGATGGGCAAATTTGTTGGACCGGCGCGTGTAGTCGAGGCCAGAGAAGCAAACCCGCGAAAGAACACTCCACGAATGCCCGGCCGCGGAGATGCGCCAATGAGCAAAGCTGACCGGATTTGCCTTTGCCTGCGGACTGGCCGCGGGATAAAGCGGCCGATATCCACTGAGTGATTCCAACCGCTCAGCCAGCGAAGCGGGGATTCCTGTGGTTTGCGCCACCGTGCAGAAATCCTTGCTGCCGGGCCGCAGTCCGCGGGGAAGAGAAGTATAAAACAGTTCGTGACTCATGGCGCAATCTACGAGAGCTGGACAAATGACGAATCGAAATAAACGACGAGCTGCCCGCTCGATGGACTACTGAGCTGTGGCTGGCGCAGCGGCAACGCCACCAATCAGGCCAACTGACCACTTGGCGAAAGTGTAAAGGATCGGCACAGTCACCCATCGCGGATGGATATCGCCCGGCCGAACTCCCAGCGCCTTGGTCTGCGGATCCTCCTGTGGTGCCTGACCAAGGGAGCTCACTGGAATATAAATGACGTGCTGGCAGAAATCTTCTGCCGCGGCGACGAACTCGGGTGCGTAGTGGCGCATCATCGCCCGCAGTATCGCCGAGGTCCGCTCGATACGTCCCACATCTACCATTGCCTGCTGGTGATTCGGTATGGAAACCAGCGGCTCACTTACAAGGTCCGCTTCGACCAGCGGTGCCCATACGTCACTTTTGGCGACAATGACTATCAGCGGCCGATCAAGTTTTTGAGCACTTCCAAGCCCGGCGTGACGCCGAACCCGCAGCGCTGCCTCGGTTAAAACCGTCTCTTGCCTCTGCGCTCGGGCAGTGCTGCTCAATTGCGGATCCTGACTGAAGGTGCGCAGCTTCTCTCGAAAGCGGACATCCTGAGTCGGATCATAAAGGAACATCAGCACCCGTGACTTAGCCAAATGTTGAGTGACCGGCGCGGAGGCCGAATCCATTCCCGGTTGGAAATGTTCGCCGGCATTATCATACAAGCATAAGACGCGGCTCACTTCTGTCGATGACGACGCGCGCGGATGCGACGATGTCGGCCGGAGCGTAAAAAGAAAGGGGCGAGGAAGGCTCATGATCTGCTGACCCAGACGGATCTGGTCATATAGCTCGCCTTGCAACTCGGTTTTCCGAATCGCCACTAATTCCTGCCGAGCGTCGCTCAAAAAAAGCGTCTCTTCATATTCATTCAGCGACCGATTGGACACGGTATCGGCATCGCCGAAAGTAACGTGGAAGTTTGCGGGAAGCACCCTGCGAAGTTGCCAAGTCATCGAAGCCAGAAAATATGACTTGCCGCTCGACGGAACTCCAATGATCGAGATGAACAGCGGGTCGCTTTCAATCAGGTCCCGCGCGATCGGCAGATGGCAGCGCGGACAAGCGAGCGTTTGGCACGCCATGCCTCGCGCATCGATCGCCTGACCCTGCACGTTGAACCGGGTAGGAAGAAAGCGGGAGGGAGCCTCTGGACCGAGCACTCGATCACCCATTAACTCCGCATGGGAAGAGACCCAAAGGATTTGTTCCGGTGCAAACTTATCCCAGCAGTGCGGGCAAGTAATCCGAGGCCGAAGGCGGCTCGTCATTGCTCGCATCTTCCGAGCGACATGCGATGGCCTGTTGTGAACTGGGGTTGGTGGAGTCCCATTAGCCGCCGCCGCGACCTCTACATGACCGCTAGCCATTGGCGCAACCCGCGAATCCGACATTTCGCCACCTTTGAACTGATGGGAACTTAGGCTAAGTGCCAGTCGCCCCACAACGTGCCCGCCGTGATTTTAACAATTCTCGCTCTTAAGCTCAATAAATTCTTGTTTTACGGTTCGCCATGGAAACCGGTGGCGACCGTGGACAAGCGTGCCGAGATGAGCGCGAGGCAATTCAGCCGGAGCCGGAGAAGGCGAATTTGTGGCTGTGCCGACGGGGGCAATAGCCGAAAACACTCTGGTGGTGACCACGAATCTGGATAAGAAGCTCGTGGGGGCCGATGGTAACCGTTCACGCAGCGGCGGCAGAATCCATCGGCCGATATATTCGTAAGGGTCGAAGCCACACCATCGTCGTTTTAACGAGCGGGATGCTATGGCGGGTGTGTGCCTGGTTACCCGTTTTGGATGCAAAAGGCTCAACGAGGCACAAGCCGTTGTCCCGCAGTAACGACGGCGGCAATTTCAATTCAACTGTCACGTTCTTAGTCGCAAGATCGACCTCCGCTCGGGCGATGAATGCTTCGAGAAGTGGACGGATGCTGGCCGGGGGAAGATCAGAAATCTGCTTCCGCAAATTGCACAGCCTCTCAATGATTGCATCCTCTGAAATTTCCGAAGCTTTGGATTTCGCCGCAGGATATTCGGCAAGACGGCTGTCGATGGCGGAAATTCGTGCCTTCATCTGATCAAGCTTATTTTTCAGGGCTTCCTGACCGATTTCGTCCAATTGGTCCACAGCAAATTCGATCCTTCGGACGAGCGATCCGCGCTCTTTCTTTAGTTCTTCAACTTCAGCAGGAATGGTTATCTTTTCCATCTTTTCGGCCTCGATGGCGGTTCTCACCTGGGCCCGAAGATCGTCCATGGACGACAAAGCGTGGGAAAGCATTTCCAAGATGGCTGCCTCGATCGGTTCGGCCGGAATCATCCGACCCATCAAGGGGTTTTTGGTGGGGCAAGTGTAGGCACGACTGACAGAATAGTATCGCCGCCTGTTGGCTTTGGGTCCCGTGAGGCGGCCCGTCAAGGGAAGATTTCCCTGCTCTGCGGGCAATCGCAGAATATTCTTGAGAATGAAATCGGACTGGCGATGGCGATCTCTGTTGGGCTTGGGGGAAATCCCGAGCGACTGATGCTCCAATTGTTTTCGCTGTTTTGCTTCCGCCAACTTGCAAACCGTCGGGTCCAGAAACCCTTTCAAGCGGGGTTCCTCACGATTAACCCAGTCGGATGATGGCCGAATTTGGAGGGCGGGCCTCTTTCGATGAGCCAATGTTCTGGCATCGACGGTGACCGCCTGGGGTGCCGATTCTGCTCGGCGATAAAAGATAGCACGGGAGACACGGTTGGCGATTCCGATACCACGATAAATCGGATTGCGGAGGATGTGTCCAACGGCGGATTTGGACCACAAACCTCCCGTTGGGCCGGGGATCGCCTCGCTGTTGAGTTCCAATGCGATGCGGTATGCGCCCCAGTTGTCGCAGAATCGGCGGGAAAAAATTCGCTTTACGACAGCAACACGGGCTGGGTCGCCGGGAACCAGTTCAATGCGTTCGTTCTTTTGTTTGGTGTAATGAACCGGTCTTCCAGTCTTCTCCAGCCTGCCAAACCGCGCCGTTATTTCTCCAGTGGTCGGATCGAGCTTTACCTGCTCGCCGTTGGCTAGATTGCGAATAATGTGAAGTGGTGAACCATCTTCGGTTAGATAGAGCCGATCAATGCCATAGGGTGGTTTTCGGCAATGTGCTATGCGACCGGAGACCAGAGCCGATTGTGAGCCTCGTGCCGAAGCGGAGGCAATGGCTTTGGCTGTTTGCTTTGCGGCTGAGAACTGCAAGGTATGAATCACGTCGGCAAAATCGTTGTCGGGAACGTGATCCATGACGCCCACGAGCTCGATACCTGCCGCTGCTAGTTCATATCGAATTTTGTTGCCATGCTGTGCTCCGGCACGAGTGAGACGAGTGCTGTCGTGAATCAGTACCACGTCAAAGTCATCCTGCTGGTTTTTACGGGCAATTAGCCGATCGATATCGCTTCGGGCACCCGGGATAGAACCGGTTACGCCATCCAAAACCTCATCATCGACATGCACCAGTTCGTGTTCGGCGGCAAACGATCGAAGCACCGTAAGCTGGTCGTCGATGCTGGTTTCAGCCTGCCCCTTCGTACTGCACCGCACTAAGCCGATGTATCGTCGGTTTTTCAACTTCGGAAATCTCATTGTCCCCCATTTTGATTCCGCTCCTGGCGAACCAGGTCACGCAGGAAAAGCTGAAGTGCATCGTTGAAAGCCTCTTCCTGGGCGGAATTTTGTTTTTTGATTGAGAAGCGGATTTGATGACCTTCACGTAATTCTTTCGCCCCGAGCGAAAAAGAGGCATCATCGGCCCGCTTCAATTCCTTGCCGGTATGTATGCAGCGTGCCACGATTTTTCACCTTTCTTGAACCTGAAGAGTTTCCGTTGACTGACTTGCAGAATCTCCCGTACATCGGATCGTGATGCAAGAGAAAACTTGTGGAAAATCCGGAGGATTTTTCGGGCTATAAAGCCACAATTCTGGAGAGGACGAAGCATCGAGAAAGTGCGAGGGACTTGGACGAAGCTTTGGACGAATAGGCAATTGTGACACGGCAGAAGCGTCACAAACGTATCTGCGGTTGAGCATCTGAAGACAAAACATCGACCTCGGGGAAGGCCGCAAAAAATTAACTAAATCGACAGCATGGCTGCCACCGTCAGCGGTCGCATCCAAAAAAACTAGTTTTTTCCCGCAGTCCCACATTTTAAAATTTAGTTTTTTTCGGCAAGTCAAATTTTGTACAATCGCCAGCACAGGTGAGAGTCCTGTACGTTTACCCCCATGCCTTAAGGGAAGCGTGCCGCAAAGTAGACGGCGGCGTAAAGGCACCGAACTGAAAAGAGCTATTGCCGCGCCGGACCATACCCGGTGCTAAGTCTTGATTTGTGCTGCCTGGCGACGTTGAGAAAACCTGCGTCGCTCAGCCATAAGGAGCCTTAAAATGTCGCCGTCGAATCGTCTTAAAGAACCACCGGTACTACTCACTATCCAGCAGGTAGCGGATTTGCTGAATTGCTCGACTCGTCACGTGTACAGGTTGGTAAGTGCAGGGAAGATGCCCGCGCCATGTAAGCTCGGCGCACTCCTCCGTTGGTACCGGCATACGATTGAAGAGTGGATATGCGACGGTTGCGCTTCGGTCGGTTCTGCAAAAGATAACAATTGAAGGTAGGTGGGGCGGATTTTTGAAGGAGTGATCTTGTATGGCAAGTGTTGTCAGCTACAACGGCGGTTTAAAGCGAATTGAGTTCTCGCTCGTTCCAAACGGGGCACGGAAGAGCGTGCGCCTGGGGCATGTGAATTCCAAAATCGCCGATTCTTGGTGTGCAAAAATTGAGGCGATGATCGCTGACAAGCTAGCTAACCGTCCGCACGATGCGGAGCTTTCGAGCTGGCTTGGCGGTCTTGACGAATCAATGCTTGCGCGGCTCAGGGCCGGAGGTCTTGCCGATGGCGTGGGCCTATCCCAGGTAACATTGAAGGAATTTATGGATCGGTTTTTCAATGCGCACCCCGGTAAGGATTCGACGCGCGTTTCCTACGGTAATGTGCGCCGAAATTTGGAAGAGTTTCTTGGCGCTCAGCGGCTGGTAAGCAGTATTAGTGCTGCCGATGCGGATGATTGGCGGGCGTGGCTTGACCATCATGAAAAGCTGTCAACGCCGACGATCTCGCGCCGAGTCATTGCTGCCAGGACAATGTGGCGAAAGGCGATCCGCTGGAAGTTGGCAGCGGAGAATCCTTTCGTCGGAGTGAAGGCCGGTAAACAGGAAAACGACGCCCGCAAAATGTTTGTGCCACACAAGACCATCGGCAACATCATTGCTCACGCCCCCGATACAGAGTGGAAGGTGATCATTGCCCTGGCCCGCTACGGCGGCTTGCGCTGCCCCTCAGAGATTTACGCGCTGAAATGGACTGACATCGATTGGGAGCAGGGCACGATCCGTGTTTCATCCATAAAGACACAGCACCACGAGGGCCATAGCGAGCGAACTGTCCCGCTGTTTCCGGAGCTACGCGGCCATCTGCTTAAACTGTTTGACGAAGCGGAGCCGGGCAGCAGCTATGTCATCACAAAGAACCGGCTTGAAAGCGAAAATCTTCGCACTCGATTTGAAGAAATTATAAAGAGTGCTGCTGAAAAGCAGTGGCCCCGGCTCTTTCAAAACCTGCGCGCTAGTCGGGAGACGGAACTGATGCGAAAATTCGATTTGGCGACGGTCTGCAAGTGGATTGGCAATTCACCAGCGGTTGCGGCCAAGCATTACGCCATGTCGATCGATCTAAACGCCGACTTTGAGCGGGCTTCGGTCAAAGGTCCGCCCCCACAACAGGCGCAGCAAAATGCGCAGCAGTCACCGGCAAGCAGTGAATGTCGGGGGATGACCTCGGAGCCAACAGAATCGTTGGAAACATCGGAGACAAAAGGTCTTGGCGATGACAGTCAAAAACTGTCAACCGCTGACCAATCTGATGAATGGGCGATACAGGGCTCGAACCTGCGACCTCAGGTGTGTGATACCTGCGCTCTAGCCAACTGAGCTAATCGCCCTTTTTTTCGAGCCGGTCACTGTAAAGACGGCAAGGCGGCAAATCAAGGTGCTGGGGATTAGGCGATGGGGATACAAGTGCTTCATGGCTCTCTACCGATAGTCTAGCTGATTAGCGCTCCCACAACCTGTGGATGTGGGCGGCGCATTTGGGTCAAATTTACCCGCCAAAATCGGCTGAGATCTCGCCCTCGCTGCAGCCGGGTTACAGATGCCACACCACCCAGGCGACATACTGTAACTCTTGTTATTGCAGTCGCTTGTAAATGCAATTAAAAACACCGCCCATCTCTAACTCCGCATTGACACCCCTATGGGCCAGCGGTATTATTCGCCTGAGTTATTGGTCGGCAGCGGCCCTGTTCCGAACGTCGACTATTATACAATATAACGATATGCGGCTTTTCTAGCCGTGGCGCACTTCCGGAGGTGGTTGGAGCCATACCTCCGGAAGTCTTTTTTTGCGCTGGTATCTTGGTTGCCGCGGCCCAACCTTGTGAATCATTTCCAGTAGAATCGTGGCATGTCGGTAGCTCAACGTTCCGCTCAAGTCCGTGGGCAGTTTCGGGCGACGGTCAACGAGAATGTGCCGCTGTGCCGTGAGCACTATCGACTTACGCTTCGGCTGGCGCATTTCCCACCCACGGAGCCGGGGCAATTCATCCAAGTGGCGTGCAATCATCTCCCTTCGGACGAACTCGACAGCTTCACCGATTGGCAGCTTGGTTCTGCTGGTGATGGTGCATTTGAAGCAGCGGCGGTGCTGCGGCGGCCATTTTCCCTGGCTGGTCGAACAGATGGGACGGGCTGGGTGGATTTGCATTTGATCCATCGCGTGGTCGGCCTTGGAACAAATTGGCTGGCGAAGTTGAATATCGGCGAGCCGGTCCGCATCATCGGACCGCTCGGCAATTGTTTCCAAATGCCCGGTCCCGGCGGGGTTGCGCTGCTGGTCGGAGGCGGCGTGGGTATACCGCCGATGCTCTATCTCGCCGAGACTCTGTCCGCAAAACTCGATTCCCGCAAAGCCATCGCATTTTGCGGCGCAACCAGCCATGATTTATTGCCGTTTACGCTGGCCGGTCCAAACGCCGCGGAATTTACACGCTGCGGCGTCGAATCCGTCCTCTGCACCGATGACGGCTCCTTTGGATTTCACGGATTGGTCACGCAAGCCTTGGAAAAGTATTTGGGCGCCTCGCCACCACCATCCAGCAGCGTGATTTACACCTGCGGTCCCGAAGCGATGATGAAACGGGTCGCCGCCATCGCCGCCGAGCATGGGATTGAATGCCAGGTTGCGGTGGAGCGGGCCATGGCGTGCGGACTGGGAACGTGTCAAAGTTGCTGCATTCGGCTGGTGCGCGATCCTCAGCGTGATGGCCGAGCATTTGCCGGTAAGGATTGGATTTATAAACTGGCCTGCACCGACGGTCCGATTTTTCGCGGCTCCGAACTACTCTGGTAAACTATGACCACCATTGGAATGCATTACGAAGTCATCGCCGGCAAGGAACAGGAATTTGAAACCGGATTCCTCGGCGTGCTGGAGCATCTCAAAACGTTGCCCGGCCATGTGGAGAGCCACATGTACGAGGATATCCAGTCGAAGGGGTCATACGTGATCCTGAGCCAATGGGTGGACAAAGCGTCGTTTGAAGATTTCATTCACAGCGATGCGTTCAAGAAAGTGACGAGCTGGGGCCGCGCCGAGATTCTCCGCGGCAAGCCTCGACACAAAGTGTTTTTGAATGCGTGAGATTGCTCAATTCGTCGGTGCAACCGATCGATCCACCGCTCGGATGATCGCTTCCTGCAGTGGCTTGATGGCGGAATTGCTCTGGTGCGGAATGCCGTTCATGATGATCGAGAACGCATACCAGTGATCGTCCTTGGCGTGCAGATAACCGCTGATCGAGCTGACCCCTTCAATAAAACCGCTTTTGCCGATGACTCGGCCGCGTAGATCGGCAAAGGGGCCAGGGAAGCGCCTTTCCAAGGTGCCGTCGGTTCCGGAAATAGAAAGGCTGGCCATGAACGGCTCACGGTTCTTGCCGCAATAGTTGAATATGAGCACGTGAACCAGGGCATTGGTGGAGATGCCGTTTTGATGCGATAAGCCGCAGCCGTCGTCGAGATGGAATTCGTCGGCGGGTACGCCAACTTTCTGAAGAAATGCTCCGATGGCGGCGGTGCCATTTTCCCATGATCCGCTTTGTCTGCTGGCCGCGAACCCAAGCCGCTTGCATAGCGCCTCGGCATAGAGATTCACGCTGTCCTTGTTGGCCCGCGCCAGCACTTGCGACAGCGGTGTTTCATACACGGCCAGCAGGGTCCACTTTTCCGAAGGCTGCGTGGGGCTCGTGGCTGCTTCGGGATGATCGAGCATGGCCCGGATCGACCGATCACGAGCCACTTTCCCGCTCACTTGAATGCCCGATTGCTTGAACACATTCGCCAGCACTGTTGCTGCATAAAGCGGCGGATCATCCACGGGAACGGAGATCGGCACACCGCTGCTTTGCGGACATGTTCCGGTGAAAGTAATCGCGTTCAAATCGGCGGCGCGGCGGATGGCGATGGCGTTGGAAGCTCCGCTAAGAACGGTGTTTTCCACTTGCAGATAACTCGTCGGTGGATCGGCGCGATATGTGGTGGCTTCGCCGTCGCCGTGAACTTGAAAGAAAAAATTGACGCAGTTGGCGTTGAAATTGAGGCCGCCCACTTCCGCGGAAAAACTTTGATCGCGCTGGCGAACATCCCAATGCGGATGGAAAAACTCGGTGTCGAAAATGCTGTCATCCACCAGCACGTTGTCAATGTGCGTGATTCCCTTCGGCACCAGCGCCTCGGCCCAATTGTGAAACAACGTGGTGATTTCCCAGCCCGCTTTATGCAGCGATTCGCCATCTCCCAAGGCGGGATCGCCATCGCCCACCAGAACCAGGTCCCGGCCGTGCATAAGCAGGCGTGTGCGATAGTGAAAGTCCGGCCCGAAGGTATCCAGCGCCGCCGATGTCGTGGCGAGTTTGAGATTGCTGGCCGGCGCTAAGGGCAGCTCGCTGTGATACTGGTACACCGCCGTGCAATGCCGCGGTTCATCACCGAGCCGCACGACATCAATGCTCACCCCGGCGTGGGAGAGCAAACTGTCTGCCAGGACATTTTTGATTTCTTCGGCAAGCTCGGCGCGAACACGGCATGCACCTGTTAGAAGGACTGTCACCAGCAAAGAACGAATCCATTTTTGCATCATTTCCCAGCACTCCCGGGCGTTTGATCTCACATCATCTACCACCGTATCGCATCTGCCACACGGAGCAAAGATAGCTCGCCAGTGAGCTGAATATTGTTGAGCTTGCCGCAGCTTTAATATGCCGCTAAACTCCGGCCAGAATGTCTCGAACGGCTCATGTGTTGCCGAGCTTGCCCCGCATGGCGGCCGCTGCGCACCGACAAGCGTTGCCTTACGAGCCAGTGTGCGCGGTGTTCCGCAGGTATCTCCATCAGACGAAGCTGAAGTTCACACCTGAGCGCGCGATGATTCTCGATGCCGTGTTGCGGAAGGAAGGTTTGTTTGAGCCGGAGGGGTTGATCGAGCAGTTGAAGAATTTGGGTCATCGTGTGAGCCGCGCCACTATCTACCGCACGTTAACGCATTTGCAGGATGCGGGAATTCTTAAACAGGTGTTTTTTGATAATAAGCAGTCTTACTATGAAGTGATCGCCGGTCCGCACGCCAATGATTACTTGATCTGCGTGGCTACTGGCAAGGTGGTCGAATTCAGCAGCGATCGATTGCGTTCGTTAAGAGATGAAATTTGTCAGGAGCACGGCTTTGAACCGCTGTCGCACCGGTTCCAGATTTTTGGTTTAAGCCCCGAGGGGAAGCGAAAGAGCGCAGAGTAGTAATCGGTAAGAACGCTTAGCAGAGTGCGGCAAACGTCACGACTACAAGAAGGGCGATTTTGAGCTTAGTTATCCAGAAATGCGGTAGCATTATCGGGATCGCTTTGGAAAGTGTCTGCTCCATGGGGAATTCATTAAACAATCTCTATGCCGAAAGTAAATGGGCTATGGGAACCGCCATGGACGGTGTAGAAAGGCACGCATGGTGAGCATAATGTCTGTAACGAATATTCCGGATGTTGCCGCAATGGAACGTGCGGTAGCTTCCAACGCGACGGCTGATTTGAATTTTATATCACCAAAGGTCCTGTGAATTGCGGTTTGTGCCGCCTGACCCGCCGGCTTCAACTTACTGCTTTAAGAAAGGCGTAATAGTTTTAGTATGAGCATCAATCAATCTCTCCAACACCCGGAACTAGCTGAACGATGGAAAAGCTTTGCGGCGCACGCCTCGGATTATCAGAAGGCGATTGCTGAGCTGGTGTCGCAGGTCCCCGCGGTGCAGACGTTAGTGGTTACAACCTTTCCCCGAAGCGGCACGCAAATTCTGCAACCGGTTCAACTTCCAGAGGGATTGCTGCGCAGTTACCAACGGGATCAATTCATCAACGATGGCCCGACATGGCAGTCGATTTGCCGCAAGGCCGTGGTTGCGGACGGCCATTGTTTCCCCGGCGGCTCGCTGCAAAAAAGCACGTATTTTCAACAATGGATGCAGCCCGCGGGTTTGGGCCATGTCGCCGCCGCTGCGCTCGCCGGGCCGTTGTTTCAAGGTTATCCGGGATCGCTGCACATCTATCGAAAAATTACAGACCCTGCGTTCACGAGCCATGAGCTGGAAATCTTTGGCCGCTTTGCTTCCGAATTGAGCCAGGCTATTCGCCAACAGCGCACAGCGCGTTTGCAGTCCAGCCACGGACCCATCGCGCCATGGGAAGAGATCGGCTCAAGCCGACAACTGATTTTCGACGGCGCGGGCAAGTCGGTAAACATCTACCGTGACAGCCAGCCGCTGGATGCCCGGCTTATGTCGTCCATCCGTGAATTCGTTCAAAAAAGTCTGGCCGGCGCGTCCGAGAGTTCGGTCAGCAAAGGTGATCGTGTCAAGTTCACCGACAGCGGCGGGGAGATATGGGTTTTCCGCGCGATGATCTATCCGACATTTCCGGCGCTGGGTAATGGCCCGTTCGTATTTCTCTGCCTTCAGCCTCCGGTGTACGAGTGGGCGACGGTGAAGCCGGCGGATTTGCAGGTCGATCCCGAATTGGCTCGGCTCGCCTCCACACTCAGTTTCATGCAGCGGGAATTTGCACGCATGCCGATTCTCGATGAAATCTCCGGCAAAGCGCATCTGAGCCCCTTCCATTTTCATCGCCGTTTTACGGAACTGCTCGGCCAAACACCCAAGAGTTTTCAGCTTGGCTGCCAGATTCAGCACGCCAAGAAGCTGCTGATCGAACGGAAGACGAACCTGGCTGATATCGCCGCCAAATGTGGCTTTGCGCATCAGAGTCATTTCACGAGCCGATTCAAACAAGCGACCGGCCTGACTCCGACGCGCTGGCGCCGCCGCACCGCCGAGCGGCTTGAGCGTGAGCAAACCTCGGATCGTGTCGCCTAAGCATGGCCAGTGTGCGGCGGGGCAGCGTTATTCTCCGCGATCCAAACTGCCCGATGGGGCGGTCGTGGCGTTGTGGCTCAATTCCTCCAATGTCGCCAGGCGCTCCCGTAAACCGCGCAGTTCCTCTTCCGCGAGCTTCTTGCTGCACCCGGAGATGATTCGTTTCCCGCGTTCGGCTAGCGCCCGGCGGAGCGCCGGATCCGGCGTTGTAGCCGCGATATCGTTCAGGGCGCGGAGCAATCGGAGGCTCACCGCCACGTCGGCTGTGGAGTACTGGCGGATCTGCTCGAAGGCTGAATCAAGCAGCCCTTCCAGGCTGATCCATGGGATGCTCACACGCGGCACACCGGGCGGATCGTAGAAGGTTATCTCCGGCATCTCACGCGACGCGCAACGGATGAGAATCCGGCTTAACTGGTCGATGCAATTGATTGCCGTGCTCGGGTCGTTGATGGCCGGTGAAATCGCCTTCAGCGCAATGTCCACAATTTGCAGGACCCCGAACTCGACATCCTGCTGGAGCGTTCGCACTGGTCCCAGATCGAAAGCCCCAAGGAACTGAGCGCCGCCGTCGTATGCGATGCGATCTCCCTTGGACACCATCAATAACGGCACTCCTTCGGGAATGAAATGGCCCACCCGGCGCAGCACCTTGACCCTGACCCGATGGGATCTGGCCAAGGCGATGAGCCGCTTCGTATCGACGAAGCGGATGTACCCTGATGCGGCGCTCAAAACCGGCGTTTCATATATGGCAGTGCTAATCTGATCGAGTGCATCCATCCGCTCAAGGCGATGAGGATCGGGCATGAGTTCATCGATCACCACCTCCGTCTCGGCGGCGATCCGATCGACAATGTAATTGACGCTGATTGCGTGAGAAATGTGATGGATAAAAAACAGCAACCATCCCACGCAGGCGACCGCCAGCACCATGGCGCCCATTACCGTGGCGATGGGCGCAAAAGGATGCGGGACCGATCGAGCGGCAGGGAGGGCCGCCATGCAATAACAGAAGGTGCCAAGAAAGATTCCCAGGGTCCATTGGGTTACGCGGTCCTTGGAGAAGCTGACGATAATGCGCGGGGAAAATTGCATCGACGCAAGCGTCAACGTCATCAGCAGGATGGCGAACACGATCGACACGACGGTCATGATCGAGGCGGCGATTCCCGCCAGGATCACTTGCGCTACCTGTGGGTCGGCGTGGGAGGGAAACAGCGTCTTGGGAACCCAGGCATTTACCCAAGGAGCGATTTCTTCCATCCAGGACAGTAGCGCCCCGGCGCATCCGAGCGTTAATGCGATTACCAGCGGACGGACGAGGAACCCGCCCCGCAGGTTGTACATTGCATGGCGGAGTAATAGTGGAAGTCGCTTGTTCAACGTGGCATCTGAATAGTTCTAACGGGTTATCGGCAATCGGTCAGATGATACTCAGCATTGACGTGATGCAATAGGCATGGAAGGCACGCGCGTGTAGAGGTTCCACCGGCCTGCCATGAGCGAGCGGCCTTCGACATGCTCAGGATAGGCAGCGAGTCGAATGGACCGGACGGGACTCGAACCCGTAACCCCAACGTTGCAAACGTTGTGATCTCCCAATTGATCTACCGGCCCGACGGTGCGAACCAGCTTACCGATGCCCGCCGGGGCAGGCAACTCGGAAGCTGTTCACATCGTCGGGCACATTGACGTGGCCCTTCTTACGCCGCTTGCCGAACCAATTGCGGTTGCAGCAACCGCGCAACCCGCTCACGCAGATCACGCACGGAGAATGACGCCTTGGTCAATTGCTCATTGATGCCCAGCTCTGCCAGGCCGGCGTGTTGTTCCTGCGTCGCAAAGGCGGTCAGCAGGATGACCGGAATATGCTTCCACTCCGGCGTATTGCGAATCACGCGCAGGAATGCCAAGCCGTCCATTTCCGGCATGGCCATATCCAGCACGATCAAATCCGGATGCACCATTTCCAGAGCCAGCAAAGCCTGAACTCCGTTGCCAGCCACCGCAACTCGGTGCCCCTGGCGGCTGAGCATAGCTTTGTACAAGTCCCGCAATGTCGGCTCATCATCGACTACCAAAATCGTATCCATTGCACACCCCTCACTCCCTTCATCTACCATCATCGGCCCACCGGGCCCCCCACAGAGCACCGGTTCCTACTTTGATTTCCAATTCAGATGAGTTTCCGTCAAGTTGAATAAGCATTTTTTCTGTTAGCCATCCCCCGACGTTTATCGGACTGCCCGCTGGCGTGCCGCCGAAATTAACCAGCTTCCGCAGCTATCCGATCTTTCGTGAGGTGGGCTGCTAAGCCGAAATGTTTTTCGGACGTTGACTCTGCGGCCCCGGGCACCAATCCATGCGAAACAAGCGATCCAAATACAACTACCAGAGGTGCAGTGTCGAATCGCTGGAAGCCCGGCGATTGCTTTCGGCCGCATCCAACTGGAGCCTGCAGGATCAGCTTATCGGACTCGATAAAGCGACGCAGGATTATCCAACCATCACCGGCAAGGGTGAAACGGTCGTACTCATCGACAGCGGCGGCGTGGATTACAACAATCCCATCCTCGGCGGTGGTTTTGGCAGCGGTTTCAAAGTCGTGGCGGGGTTTAATTTCGAGGATGGCAATTCCAATATCCTCCCCAGCGGAAACTTTCCGCACGCCACCGGCAGCGCGGGGCAAGTTGCCGCCAATCCGCATATCGTCAACGGCCAGCTTTACCAAGGTGTCGCGCCCGGCGTGAATCTGGTGGTGCTGCTCGCCGACACCACCTCAGAAGCCCAGAGCGCTTTGAATTGGATCATCACCAACAGAACGCAATTTAACATCGTCGCCGCCAATTACGTCGATCCGATGTCGGGGATCGATGTCAGCGATTTGACCTCGCAATTGCAGACCTTGCGGGCGGATAATATTTTCGTCGCCGGGGCGATCGGAAATTATGGCCCGTCGGAAGGATATGCTGTTCAGGATCATTTGATTTATCTCGTCGGCTCGACCGATCTGGACAATCAAATCAGCAGTTTCACGCCGCGTGGATCGGCGGTCGATATGGTTGCCCCGGGCGGCAATGTGGACATCACCTGGTATGCCAACGGCCAAAGCGAGGACACCATCAGCAGCGGTACCAGTTGGGCAGGTCCGCAGGTTGTCGGCGCGGCCGCGCTCGTTCGCCAGGTCGATCCCAGCGCGACGCCGGATCAGATTCTTTCGATTTTACAGCACAGCGCCACGTGGATTTATGATTCCGTGAGCAACCAAAGTTATCCCGAATTGAATGTTGATGCGGCTTTGCGGTTGACGTATCAAGAGATCACTCCGCCCGCCCCCGCTCCCACTCCACCGCCGGCGCCCGCTCCAACACCGACGCCGCCCCCGGTGCCAACCGAACCGGTGGTAGCCGCCGTAGCGCCGAAAGTTTCGACCCCCGCGCCCTTGACCGTTTCCGTCGCGGACGTTTCAAGAACTTCCGTCGAACTTTCCTGGCCGCTGGATGACGCCGCCGGGATGAAAATCATTCTCGAACAGAAAACGGCCGGTGGACATTACCGCATTCTCAAACTTTCCGGCGGCGTTAGCCAAAGCAATTCCACGACCGACACATTCACCGACAGCGGTTTGACAGCCGGCATCACTTACGATTACCGGATCGAATTGATCACCTCCCGTGGCAAGCGTTACGAAGCGGATGCCACGGCCACCACGCTGCCCGGTCGGCATCTGCGGCATCATTTCGGCCATCACCATTCCCAGGCCGCCTAGGTCCCACATCACGACATTTGGGCTTGCAAGCCAAACGGCATAAAATACGCCGCTATGCTTGATGCACTGACGGACAAATTCAGCGGGGTATTTCGCGCTCTCTCGGGGCGTGGCCGAATCAGCGAAGAAAACATTCGGGAATCGATGCAGGAAGTCCGTAAGGCCCTGATCGACGCCGATGTCAATTTCAAAATCGTTCGTGAATTCACCGACTCGGTCGTGGAAAAGGCGATCGGCCAGGAAGTCATCAAAACGCTGCGGCCCGGCGAGTTGATGGTCCAGATCGTTTACAACGAACTGGTCGCGCTCATGGGGCCGGTGGATGCGCGAATCTATTTCGTGCAGCCCGGCCCGACGGTCATCATGATGTGCGGCCTGCAAGGAGCGGGCAAAACCACCACCTGCGGCAAGCTGGCAAAATTTCTGATCGGCAAGGGGCATCATCCGATGCTCGCCGCCGCCGATTTGCAGCGACCCGCTGCCGTCGAGCAGTTGCGCGTCATCGGCGAAGCGGTCGGCGTGCCCGTTTATACCGATCCGAGCAAAGTGGCATCGCATGGCCAGGTCGCCAAAGGCTCCGCCGTCGCCGTCTGCCGTGCTGCCGTGGCTCAAGCGAAGCAGACCGGGTGTGATGTGGTGATTCTCGACACCGCCGGCCGGTTGCACGTCGATGAAGAACTGATGGGCGAATTGAAAGAGATCAACGCCCAAATCAATCCGCATCAGGTTTTCCTGGTGCTCGACGCCATGAGCGGGCAGGACGCCGTCAACAGCGCCAAGGCGTTCAACGAACAACTTGAACTCGACGGCCTGATCCTCACCAAATTCGATTCCGACACCCGCGGCGGTGCGCTGCTGAGCGCCAAATATATCACCGGCAAACCCGTCAAATTCATCGGCGTCGGCGAAAAATACGATGCCCTGGAAGAGTTCCGCCCCGAAGGAATGGCCCAGCGAATCCTCGGCATGGGTGATATTCTGCAATTGGTCCAAACCGCGCAGCAGACTTTTGATGCCGACGAAGCCGCCCGGCTGCAGGCGAAGATGGAAAAGGGGAAGTTCACCCTTGAAGATTTCATCGCCCAGATGAGCCAGGTGCAGAAGCTCGGGTCGATGAGCAAAATCATGGGCATGATTCCCGGCATGTCGCAGATGACCAAGCAGCTGAATCTCAAAGACGGCGATGTCGAGAGCCAAATGGGGCGGATGAAGGCGATTTATAATTCCATGAACGCCAAGGAACGCACCAACCCCGATTTGCTCGATGCCACCCGGCGGCGGCGGATCGCCCGGGGAGCCGGCGTTGATCTCAATGAAGTCGGCCAGTTCATGAAGCAGTTCGAGAGCAGCCGGGATATGATGCGGGCCATCGGATCGCAGGGAATCATGGGCAAAATGAAGCTCATGCAAGCCATGATGAGCGGCAAGCTGCCGAATCTCGGTATGCCCGGCGGGCCGATGCTCAAAACCAAAAAGGGCGGGTTTATGGAAAAAAAAGATCGCAACAAGAAAAAGAAGCGACGCTAACAGTCCGGCGCGTCATAATGTGAATACAAGATGACAACGATGGCCTCCTGTTTCCGTTGCGGCCGTGAACGTGTCGGCCGATTCTGCGCCCACTGCGGGGCGCAAGTGACAACGGCTGCGCAACTCCAGCCGCGCCTCCGGAGAAAGCATCCTCTGCTGGCCCTCTGTTTTCTGTTGCTGTTGCTTGTGCCGGGTGTAATGCTGCTTTTTATCGTCGGAACCTTCAGCTGGCGAATGAATACGATGTGGCAGACGCCCACGCCTGCTCTGCCCGCCAATCCCGGCTCGCTGCTGGATAATGCCAACGCCATCCTCGCATCGGCCCAGGCAAATTTTCAAATTTTCACGGATACGGTGGCGGGGCTGCGTTCCCGGCAAGCCACGGTGGCCAATCAAATCAACGATGTGAACAATCTCCGCCAGCGGTTGGCAGTAGCGTTACGACAAGCGCAATACGATGGCCGGTGGCCGATCACCGTATCCAGCTACCGTTTCAACCAGCCGCGAGATGTCGAAGTGGCGATGGAAAAGGCGGATCAATATTTGCAGCGTGCCACGCACAATCAGGCCGAAGTTCTTCGAGAAAACGCCGAGCTTGATCAAACCCAGCGGCGCGCTGCCCGGATTGTTCAATCGATGACGCAAATTCGTGAGCAGATGGCCTACACGCCGGCGGCGACATCCCTGCAAAATGATAATCGGCAACTGCAAGCGCTCAATCTGGATTTACAGAACACCCTGTCGCAGCTTCAAAAAGTCAGCACCGGTCGCGTCGATCTCCGGCCCTTTTCTCTCTAGCTAAACAAAACGGCGCAACTCAACCGCGCGAGCCCAGAGCCGCGCACGAGGTAAGCGGCCTCCTTTTCCCAGACGAGACCCCTCCCCCAAGGTGCCACCTCATGCCATAATGGTCGCACACAAATGTCCACCCTCGCCGCTTGTCCCCGCTGCCGTCGCGAAAGAGTGGGAAAGTTCTGCGCCCACTGCGGCGCTCAATCCCGCATTCCTGCTCCGCCCGGCCGCTCAAAAGTGCGCAGGATTCTTTTCTTGATCCTAGGGGTGATGGTTGCCGCACCGCTTCTCATCGCGCTCAAAGCATGGCGTGCCGTCGGATATCACCCCGCGATCATGCCAACCATTTCCGCTCCGGTCGATTCAAATGATCCTGGGAAGTTGCTCAGCAGCGCCGATGCTTTAGTTACCGAAGCCCAATCAAACCTGAAAACCTTCTCCGACATCGAAGACAAATTGCGTGCCCGCCAGGCCACGGTTGCCAGTGAAATCAGCGATGCCACCGCGTTCCGTGAGCACCTCGGTACTGCTCTATGGTATGGTCAAAATGTCGGCAGCTGGCCGATCGCGGTTGCCAATTACCAATTCAACCAGCTCAAGGAAATTGACGCCGCCATGGGAAAAACCGACCACTATCTTCAGCACGCCACCCAAATCCAAACTGATGTGTATCAGAAAAATGGCGAAGTCGTTCAATTCCACCGGCACGCCGAGCGGATGATGCAAACCATGCTCGGGCTCCGCCAGCAAATGACCTACACCAGGTCCATTATCGCCTTGCAAGTCAGCGTGACTCAACTGCAAGACCTCATTGCCGGCCAGCAAAAAATCCTCTCGCAAGCACAACAGATCGATGCCGATCCGCAAGATTTGCGGCCATTTTCCTTAGCAGAATAAAAAGGAATCCCCTGGCTCAAATCGCCGAGCTGCGTTAGCAGAGCGACAACACTTCGTAACATTCGCCAAAACCACCCCTTCTACAGCGAATCAAACGACCAATCATCCAGCGGCGTGAACGTGGAAAAATCGGGTTCGAGAAAGGTCCCAAATGGAGCGGTGATGCAACTGGTGATATCTATTTTACCCTTCTCGATTTTCATCGCCATAAGACCGCTTGGGTGCATACGAAAGAGATCGCCGTGGAAGCCGAGGACTGCGCACTGCATTTGCTTCGGCAAATAATCGAGCCCTTTGAAATAATGCTGCCCGTTCCGTTCGACATCGGTGATGCCAAGGCTCGCCATCACAGCTAAATCCTGTTGTAGGGAAATGGGAGCGATGTTGGATAAATCCTCGCCGCTCAGCAGAAACTTCGCACCCGGATTTTGCCTCCGAGCGGCGGCTATCCGACCGGCGTTGACGAGTCCCTTGAAAACACCTTTGCAATTCTTGTGGCTTACGCCCCGATAGCCGCACTCCAGCGCCCGCGGCAGACTCTCCAGCGAGGCATCCGATTCATCGATAATCATCGGCGGGCAATCTTTCCATTGCTGCATGGCCTGCCGCACCGAATCATCCAAAGCCAAATCCCGGTGCAATGGCTGCTCGACGAAAAGCAATCGCCGCAAAAACGGCTGCAACGCCGCATCGCCGGCCAGAGAATCCCACAATCGGCGCAGCGGTTCGACGGTTTTGAAATTCTCATTGCCGTCGAGGGTGAATGCGAAATCATCAACCTTGTCCGTGATCACCTCGGCCAAGCGTCGCAATCTCGCCGAATCGGTCGCCACATCGCCGGTCAATTTGATTTTGAAATGTGTCAATCCGTAAGCGGCGATGCACTGCTCCAATGACTGCGGTAAACCGTCGTTCACCCGATCCGCCTCGGCAATATCTCCGTCGGCAATCGGATCACTCAGGCCGACCGTGTGCCGACAGATGATTTCCCGCGGCGGGACCGATGGCAAGCACTGCAATATTTCCGCCGGAACGCCAAAAAAGTTGCTGCGCAGAACCTCCGCAAAAGGTCTGTTGGCTTGGCGACAATATGCGTCAATGGCGGCCCGCTCCATGAAACTGGTCCCAAATCCCGCCAGTAACAGCGGGATTCGCTGCATGTTCGCCCAAGCTATTTGCCTCTGATAAAGCTGTTCCCACCATGCAAACAAACTGGCGCTGGCGGGCAACTCGGTGGCAATCTCCCCCGCGCTTCGGATTACCCCGATCATCTCGACCAAATCTTCCCGATAAGACGTGGCCGGATTCTTGGTGAACCATTTGGGCGGCAAATGATCGGCGGCGTATCCGATGCAGGTCTGCCCATCGATTGCCACCGTCGCCCGGACAATCAGATGCGGACAGGCGGTAAGCGTGGCGATGCCGTGGCGGAACGGAAAACGCGTCCGCACGTTCAGCACAAAACCATCCCAATTCAAAAATTGAATCGACATCCGATCAGGACTCTTCGATCTGCAGCGTCGCCAGGGCGAGCATGACGTTGTCGGCAAATTCAAACACTTTATCGAGCCCGGTTACCAGGAAAACGCCCCAAACCTGGTTGTTCATCTGGCACAAAATCATCCGCTTTTCATCCGCTACCGAGCGCTTCCGCAGCTTAAGCAACTGCGAAATATTCGACGAATTGATGTGTTGCACCGCTTTCATATCCAGCACGACATTCGCCGAGCGACTTTTATTTTGCATGGCAAAGGTGTCGAGTTCCTCGCTGAATTGCGGATCGTCGGATAAATGAACGATGGTCACCTCGTCGGACCAGTTTTCAATAGGCATAGCAGTGACTCCGTTTGATGGCGTGGCAACGTTACCGCGCCGCTCGGCAGGGGGCAAAAGCCGCACTGTTGGTGTTACCTGACAATTGACCACGGATTTCACGGATAGAAAACGCTTTTGTTTTCTTCCTCCATCCGTGCGAATCCGCGCAATCCGTGGTTGAAATCTTCTTTCCAGGCCATGTTCCGATAATGAAATCGCTCTAATTCTATACAAAGCCGCCGGCATCGGCATAATGGGGCCGCATGACGATTGGCGCGGGAGCCGAGACAGCCGACAAATCTCCGAGCCGCGTGGCTATTGTGTGGGCCTGCGCCATTTTCAGCACGCTGTCGGTTTATCTGGCCTGGAAATCCGCTAGTGACTTGGAAGCGGATGCCACGACGCATTATTTGATTTCTCGTTTCGCATTCAAGGAGCCGGCCTATTTCACCAGCGTCTGGGGGCGGCCGCTGTGTACCGCGACTTATGCCCTGGCGGCGCAGTTTTCAACCGTCGATGGGGGACGGTTCCTGGCGCGATTGACCAGCCTGGCCCTGGCCCTCGTTTGCGCCGGTTTCACGTATTCCATCGCCAAACGCCAAGGCATCTCGCGGCCGGCATTGGGGCTGATTCTATTGCTCGGCCAACCGCTCTTTTTTCTGCACTCGTTTAGCGAGATGACGGAGATTCCTTTTGCGACATTGCTCATGCTCGGCTTCCTGGCGTATCAACGCCGCTGGTGGCTCGTCATGGCGATCTGCGTCGCATTTCTGCCATTGGGGCGGCCGGAAGGATTGGCGTTCATCGGCATGGCGGCGCTGGCGCTGATCGCACATCGCCAGTGGCAATGGCTCCTGGTCCTGCCGATTCCTTTTTTGATTTGGAATTTCGCCGGCTGGTATTTGACCGAATCCACCCTGCATCTGCATTACCACTGGTGGACATGGGTGGTGCGGAATAATCCGTACTCCTACCAAAGCGTGTACGGCAGAGGCCCGTGGTATTCATTTATCGTGAGACTGCCGGTGCTGACATCGCCGGGTTTTTTCCCGTTTATGCTGGTCGGATTAGCACTCGCTTGGAAAGCCTTTCGCGGCCATGGGTGGCACTTGGATCATATTCAAGCCTGCGAAATTCTCATCGCACTCATTCCGCTGTCGATGCTGTTCGTACATAGCGTCCTCTGGTGGAAAGGCAAAATGGGCAGCAACGGCGAGCTTCGCTATTTGCTGATCGTCGGCCCGTTCTTCGCACTGCTCGGAGCCAGAGGATGGGATTGGACCTGGCATCGGCTGCACTGGCGGTGGCCCTTGGCGATTGCCGGCGTAGTCGCGCTGCTGCCAGCGAGTATCAACTTCGTGTACCGGATGGTGCCTTTCCCGATTTACAACGAAGGCCTGGTGAGCCGGCAACTTGCCCAGTGGTATCGCTCTGATCCGAAGCTCGATCATGATTTCCCCCGCATCATGCCGACATTGCCGCAGATTTTTTATTTCATGGATATCGACATGGGAGACAGGTCCAAAACGATTCCATCGTGTCGTCAGAACGTGCAGCATCCTCCGATGGGTGCGGTGCTGGTGTGGGATCCGATTTACGGAACGCACAATGCCAGCGCGGACATGTGCGTGTCGCAGGAGATGATCGAAGCCAATGGTTGGGTGCCGTATCGCCAATTCGTCGTCGGCGACAAGTTTTGCAATGTTTACCTGAGTCCGCAGACCATGCAGGGGGAATTGACGAAAAAGCTTTACCCGGCATCCGACATCAGCGACTGGGAAATCGAGGAATAAGCGGGCTTGCCTGTTAGCCGCAACGCCAGGCGGGCGAGGGTTTGGCTGCTGGCGAGCATGCCGACGGCTGCGCTGCCGAAAATGGGGGATGCGATCAAGCATGCCGCGCTTCGGCAAGCGGTACGGCGAAGTGACCATAGATTTTCAAAACGGCGTTGGAGTTGCGTGTGATCCTGCATCGAATTGGCCAGCAGGAATTCGACGGCTAACTCGGCGCTGCGCAATGCCAATCCCATCCCCTCGCCGCCAATCGGTTCCAATGCCGCCGCGGCGTTTCCCAGTGGGATGATTCCCGCAGGCCAGCGGCGCGTGACTGCAAATCGAGGCAGCGGAGATGCGAGCCATTCGCCGCACCGTTTGGCCGACACGAATCGATCTGCCAAAAAGTGATTTCCCCTGCACAACCGCGCAAATAACCGATCGATATCCCCATGGCAGGCCGCCAGATCAGACGCTTTCACGCTGAACGCCGCATTCCAGCGATTGCCTTCGATCGGCGCAACCCCGCCGTATCGGCCGGAAGTTGCGAACAATTCGATCGCATCCCGGCCTATGGCCACATTCGTGAAATGGGCCTTGATCCCAAAATCCCCGGTCGCTGGCGCTCGGCTCGGAAGCAACGCTCCTTTGCCATCAGCGAGCAACACGTGAGATGCCGTGAGCGTGAAAACTCGATTGGCCGCAAGATCGCGGATGAGCAGTTCCCATTGGTCGGTTTCGCGGCGAATGCTCTGACAGCGGGCGGGCTGATGCACGGCCACGCCGGCTTCCTTCCCCGCATTCAGAAGAATGTCGTCGAACCTGCCACGGCTGAGGCCGAGCATTGGTTGGTTTAAACCGATCCGGGCTGATGGCCGGCCAGCATACACGGCGAATTGACGAAGTTTCATTGCCCCGGCGGCGCGAATCCTAGGCAGCAGATCGGATCGGTGCAGTACTTCGAGAGCCAAAGGGCTCAGGCATTCGCCGCAAACTTTCTCACGGGGAAAGCGGTGTTGTTCGATGAGGGAAACTTGCCAACCGGCGCGGGCGAGCAGGATACCGGCCATGCTGCCGGCCGGGCCGCCGCCGATGATGACTGCGGTGGGCATGGTTAACCGAACAGAAGACCGCGGCAGGCGGCCGCGGCTTTACCAAGTTTAAACGTTCGCCACTTCCTGCGTTTCGCCGGCCTTCTGGTGCAGCAATGGCAGCCGCTCACGCACTTCCCGGGCGATCCCGCTGTTGGGAAATTCACGGATAATGATCTCACCCGTGCGGAGCGCTTCGTGCCACTTTTGATCCTGCACCGACAGGGTGAACTGCGTACCGAGCTGATTGAGCTTTTCCTTGAAGATGTTGCGGACCGCTTCCTGCATGGAATCGGCCTCCTGGCGGGTCAGATACATGTCGAGTTTTTTGACGATTTCGATGCCACCGTCCACATCTTTGCGGGCAACCGCTTCGTTAAACGCATCGAGCAACTGCTTCTTGGTTCCCTGGCGACGGGTCTCGATCTCCTGCGGCAATTGATCCACTTGCCCCTGGCCGGGATAGAGCTGCATGAGCTGTTCCGCTTCACGCAGCGCTTCGGTCCACTTTTCCAGGCGACAATAGGTGTCGATCCGTTGGTTTCCCTCGGCGATCGACCTACCAACCACTTCCTGCCGATGATTGTTGATCTCTTCGCGGAACTGGACGGCTTCCTGGCGATAACCGAAAGTTTGCTCCATGTCAGTGACGAGAACCAGGGCGGCTTCCCAATCGCGGCGGGCCAAATCCTCTTTGATGGCCCGGCGAAGGGCATCGCGATCCTTATCCCTGAAAGCCACTTGCTTGGCACGGTCACTAAGAAGCTGTTGTTCGGAGATCACGTTGAGCAGCACGGAAATTTGCTGCAGGCGTTCGGACAGCATCGTGGCGATATCCATTTGCCGGCGGCGCTGGGAGATGATGGTTTCTCCCATGGCTTTGGCGATCGGCCATGCCGTCAATACTACGACGATGCTGACGCATCCAGCGGCCAAAATCGCCCAGCCCTGTTTGTTCAGTGCCAGGAAAACGCCCACGCTGAACATGACCCCGGCGACAACCAAAAGGACCACGTAAATCCAAGCCGCCGTGCCAATTGAATCGGCAGCCGGTGAGGAATCGGCTACATCGGGCTCATTCAGGAGGGCCGGTGGCATGTTCATGCGCGTATTATCGGAATGTTCCACTGATATATCTCCATGCGTTGCATGAACGTCTGGCAAACCATACGGCTTGTCCAGCAGGCAGATGCGACTTCCTCAAGCTTAAAGCGCGCGGGGAACCAGTGTCAATAAATGATCCGGCAAACAATCTGGCTGAGCACTCGAATCAACCAGTGGCAGGGGCGATCTTGACGGCCGGCCCGATTGGGAGTTTATACGCGGTGTGACCATCGGCCCGCTGCAATTTTCTTCCCCATTTTGCCAAGCCGGTTTGGCCGGGTACAGCGACCGGGCCATGCGGCTGGTGGCGCGGCGTCGGGGCTGCCCCTATGCCGTCACCGAGGCGCTTTTGGATGTCATCCTGCTCAACGGCGGCGAAGGATTGCGGCGATCCATTGACCTGAATGATGAGGATCATCCCCTGGCAGGTCAAATCATCGGCAGCGACCCGGGCAACATGAGCCGGGCGGCGGTCATTTTATGGCAAGCCGGCTATGACGTGATCGACATTAACTGTGCCTGCCCGGTCAAAAAAATTCGCAATAAAGCCCGCGGCGGCCATCTGATGTTCGACGACGTAACCGCCGTGCAAATGCTCAAACAGGTGCGCGATGCCCTGCCGCCGGAAGCATTGACCACCATCAGCCTTCGCCGAGGGTTTGATGAATCCGCCGAATCAATCGACCGATTCTATCGAATTGTCGAAATCGCTTGGTCGCTCGATTATGCAGCAATCCGTGTTCATGCCCGGACCGTCGAACAAAAATATCTCGGCCGATCACGCTGGCCGTTTCTGACGGAGCTGAAGCAACGGTATCCGAATAAAACAATCCTCGGCTCCGGCGATGTGTTCACCGCCGAGGATGCGGTGGCGATGCTGCGGCAAACCGGCGTGGATATGGTTTGGATCGCGCGCGGGGCGATTGGTAATCCCTGGATTTTCGACCATGCACAGCGGTTACTGAATGGCGAAACCAATTTGCAGCCGCCGACCATCGGCCAGCAGCGGGAGGCGCTCGCGGAGCATTTTGCCATTGCCATGGAAATTCACGGCGAGCAACTTGCCGGCCGGCGCATGCGCAAAATGGGCATTCGATATAGCCGGTTCCATCCCCGAGCGGGCGAAGTCAAAGCGGAGTTTATCAATGTTCGCAGTCTGCGGGATTGGTCAGCGGTTTTGCAGCGATGGTATGCGGATGATGGGCCGGGCGTGTGGCCGCCGATTTCTGCCGTCGATGAAGTGAACGCGGGGGAGCAGATTCAAACCTGTGAGACCGGCTAACGATTTAACGGTTGCTCGCCGGGGGCATTCGAGTGCCTTACAATGCCCGTATGCATTGCAAGAATCCGCCGCGCAATCGTCTTGCCAAGGTGCTGCCAGAGGAATGGCGTAAATATCTCGTGGAATGCGGCGCTCCCAAACGCAAATACACCGCGGTCTGCCGGGCCACGCTCACTGACGGGCGGCTCATCGAAGAGATGATCGTCGAGGAAGGGTGGATTATCGCCCTGGACCGCCACGGCATGGGCGGCATTTTCGAGCAGCGCATCAATTTCGATCCGCGAACCATCTGCGACTTGCAAGTGCTCCAAGTCATTTAGGGGTCCCCCATGGCCCTGATCCTAGGCATCGAGTCCACGTGTGATGAAACCGGTGTCGCGCTCGTAGCCGACGGCCGCAATGTCCTGGCGAATATCGTCGCGTCCCAAGTTGATCTCCACGCCATCTACCGCGGCGTGGTCCCGGAAATCGCCAGCCGCGCCCACATCGAAAATATTCTGCCCGTGCTGCGGCAGGCTCTCGATTCCGCGGCCGTCAGGCTAGATGCCGTCGATGCAATTGCGGTCGCGCATCGCCCCGGCCTCATTGGATCGCTGCTGATCGGTGTGACCGCCGCCAAATCGCTTGCCTGGGCTCTCGATAAGCCATTGATCGCCATCGATCACGTTCACGCACACCTGTACAGCGTGAAATTGCAATCGGATGTCGAACCGGCTATGCCCGCGGTTGGATTAGTCTGCAGTGGCGGGCATACCGCATTGTACGAGATGCAAAATTTCAACGACGTCAAACTGATCGGTAGCACCATCGATGACGCCGTCGGCGAAGCGTATGACAAAGTCGCCACGATTCTCGGCCTCGGTTATCCCGGCGGGCCGGCCATCGATAAACTCGCCGAGCACGGCGATCCGCTAGCGGTGAAATTTCCGCGCACGTTGCTGAACCGTGATTCGCTCGACTTTTCCTTCAGCGGCCTGAAGACGGCGGTGCTCTATCACGTCCGCGGATACCAGGGCCGACAGCATCGGCTGGAAGATTTGACTACTCAGCAAATCGCCGACGTCGCCGCCGGTTTCCAAGCGGCTTGCATCGATGTGCTGGTGGCAAAATTGGATCGCGCTCGCCGACGGATGAACGCCAAGTCAATCATCATCGGCGGCGGCGTCTCCGCCAATCGTGGCCTGCGGCAAGCCCTGGCCAGTTTTCCCATCCCCGTCTATTTCCCGCCGACGGAATATTGCACGGACAACGCCGCGATGACCGCCGGCCTGGCCGACATCAATTGGCACCAACGGCGATTCAGCGATCTGTCACTCGATGCTCTCACGAGTAGCGAGATCACCCGCGCTGCGAATGGCTCGGCTTGAAATGCCTTCCTTTGGCGATCATTGTATAGCCATGGTGAAATTGCCCGGTGGTCCATTGGATTCATCTCAATCAGTCTCAACCCGGCGACATCCAGTTCTGGTTCTCGTCCTCTGCGGCGTTTTGTTGATCGTCTTTGCAATCCTCTCCTTCACCGCGGAGATGGGAAAGTGTGCCACCAGCGATGAGCCGTTGCACGGCGTCTCGGCTTATGTGCTCAGGGAATACAACGACTACCGATTTAACTCCGAAGATCCGGCATTATGGCAGTACTGGATTGCCATGGCGGAACCTGCCGGCGCACTAAGAATCGATCTCCACAACGACTTAGCGAAAACCGCCCTGTGGGAGCCGGCGTCGCGCTGGCGCTGGATTGAGAATACGCTCTACACAACGCCGGGCAACGATGCAGACGTCTTTCTAAGACGAGAGCGGTATATGCTTATCCCACTTGGCGTGGTGTTGGGGGCACTCATGGCTTTTTGGAGCTGGCGGCTCGCCGGTGGCGTGGCGGCGGTGACCGCGGCAACGCTCATCGCCTTTGATCCCAATTTTCTGGCGCACAGCGCCCAAATAAAAAATGATGTGCCGATCACCTTGACGGCGTGCGCGCTGGCCTACACCGCATGGCGGGCCGGGCGACGTCTATCAATAGGATCCTTGCTGGGGTTAATCGCCACGGCATCAATTCCCATGGTGACCAAGTTTTCCGGGCCGCTGCAGATTGTTTTTCTCGGCTTGCTCTTGTCTTTTCGGGCAGTATTGCCGATCCCATGGAATTGCTTCGGCTGGCAATTGCGACGCTGGTATTCCAGGTCCATTGTGGCCGGGGGCGCGTATTTGTTATGCGTGGCCGTCGCCTATTTTACGATTTGGGCCAGCTATTCCTTTCGTTTCACCCCATTGACCGATGGCTCGCAGTTCGACGTGCAAAGAATGGTTGAACGTGCGGCGTTCGTTCAGTTGAAAGCAGCAGATCCAAAAGAGAATGACCCGACACCCGCGGCGCTGCAGGCCTGGAAACCAGACGCCCTGATTCGCACGGTCGAATTCTGCAATGAGCATCGGCTGTTTCCGCAGACGTGGCTATATGGAATGCTTTACACCTACCAGAGCACCTTCGCCCGTGGAACGTTCCTGTGCGGGCGGGTCGGTGGCATAGGGTGCTGGCAATATTTCCCGCTGGCCTATTTGTTCAAGACACCGCTGGCCTCGCAGGCCGCAGTGTTGATCGGCTTAGTCGCGGCGATTGGAACCAGCGTGGCGATGTTCCGCCGCCGCCTCGAACCGCGGCCGCAGACCTATATCCATATTTGGGATGCGGCGTCGCTGGGAATTCCTTTCGCCGTACTGTTCACGTCGAATCTGCGCTCCAAACTCGATCTGGGCGTGCGCCATATGCTGCCGGCCTATCCCTTTTTATATATTATGGCGGCGGTCGGCGTGGCGATGATGATCAAGCGGTTCGGCGACCGGGCTAAATTGGCGGCGATTGGTTTGGCCGTCGCGCTCATAGCCGAAACGGCATTGGCATTCCCGAATTACATCGCCTTTTTCAATACCTTCTGCGGCGGCTCTCGAGGCGGTCTGAAATTGCTCGGCGATTCCAATCTGGACTGGGGCCAGGATTTGCCCGCCCTGGCGCAGTGGCAACATGAAAATCCGGATCGCAATCTTTATCTTTGCTACTTCGGCAATGCCGATCCGGTCTATTATGGCATTCGCTACCAGCCATTACCGTATACGAAGTCGCTCCGAGAATTTGGTATGAAAGACATTCCCATGCCCCGTCAGCCCGGCGTCATTGCCGTCAGCGCCACGTTCTTGCAAACAATTTATCTGCCGCCAGGCGGCCAATTCATTTACGGCTTGCTGCGCGAAACCCAGACGCCGATCGCCGTGCTCAACGGATCAATTTATCTGTATGAGTATGATCCCCCACACTGATCAGGATGCCGTCGGAGATTCCGGCGAAGACGATTCCTCTGCCGGCGGTTGCCGCTCGCCGCTTATAACCGCCCCGATCAAACCGGCCACCAAAGGCATGAGGTTCTTCACCGCTTCACCGGCCAGAGTTTGCCAGATCGTTGGTTGATGGCTTTCCGCGGCAGGGGGGCTCGGCTTTTCCTGATTGGTCGCCGGCGATTTTTCCTTGGCCATTCGCTGCTTGAATTTCTCCCACATCGCCGCCGCCTCATCCCGATCCCGCGGCGTGAGCAAATAACCGCTCGCCAATCCAGCCGCCAATGCCGTGCCCGTCGACATCCAGGGATACCGCTGCGTCCACTGGCGGACACTCACGCTGCCAGCCAGCGTGTGCTTCATCTCCGCCCAGACATTTTTCATCGCCAATTTTGCTTCCGCAGCCTGGTGGGCGAGAAATTGCGATTCACTTTCCTTCGCCGGCCCGCTCGTGGACATCGTGGCCGAGGTGGACGCGCTGTTGCGTACGCTGCTGTTCATATTTCTGCTCCGTTCGCAGCCGAGCCGCACGAGTAATACGTCGAATGGCTATCCGAACCGTCAACGCAATTCCGCCCAGCACGAGCAATCCGACGATCAACTGGCCGGCCCAAATGTGGCCCCATAACAAGCGACCTAATCCATAAGCCAATCCCCATAGCACCAAAAACACCGAAGTCACCAGCACCGACGCCACAACGATCAATCCGAGCACGGCGAGAATGGCATAGATCACCACTTGCCGCGCGCTGGCTTTAAAACCATCTAACTTGGCACCGAGGTAATAACGGAAATATGCTCGCAACTCCGCCAGAAAAAGCGGAACTTGCCGGAAAGCGGCCGACGCAGGATTTGGGGATGAATCGGGCTCCGACCAGCGCGAATCAGCGCCGCCTCCGCCATGCGAGGTTGAATCAGGCGGTGGTGATGAATCGCCGGTCAATGCCATCGTGAAGCTGCCAAAGCAGCGGCCGGTACTCGGGTCCGCCAGTCGCTGCTTTAGCCATCTATTCTCGCCGCGTTCAGCTGCGCTTCCAAAGAATTCCCAGCAGCATCCCGACGCCCGCGGCAATCAGTAGCGCCTTGATCGGCTGCTCCTGAACATACTGCTCGACGCCGTGCTGCCATTCATGGGCTTTCTCGCGGCCCTGTTCATAATAATCCGCCGCTTGGTCGCGCAATTCCTCATACTTTTCACGTGCCGCATCGCGCACTTGCCCGGCCACCTGCGATGCCTGATCCCGCACCTTTTCCGCCGCGCCCGCCACACTGTCCTCTTGATTCATGCGTGCCATGATGACTGCTCCTTTGCTTGAGTACCTTTTCATTCAACAACGTTGCTGGTGATAAAGCAATATAGATGCCAAGAGAAGCGGGGAGCAATGGATAAAATGCGCGTCCAATAGAATACGCCTTCAGGCCTGAACCATTGGCGTCGGAACCGTAAGCCGCATTGCCGTTCGGGGCCGGGCAATGTCCATAAGTGTTTGTTGCGTGCCAACCTGTTTCTCCGGATCCTCAGGCGTGCGCTGCACATATGAGCCGTCCGGCTGCATATCCCACCCTTGACGCCGATCCTTCAGCATAATCATCAAAATGGCCCACAATTTTTCCCGCAGCACCGGGTCCTCAATGGCCACCACCGCTTCGACGCGGCCTTCGAGATTGCGATACATCCAATCCGCCGACCCAATGTAAAACTCCCCATCCAGCGGGTCCTTCGCTCCATTTTGAAAATAGAAAATGCGTGAATGCTCCAGGAATCGCCCAATCACCGACATCACCCGGATGCGATCGCTCGTCCCCGGCAACCCCGGCCGCAGTGTGCATACCCCTCGGATAATCAAATCGATCTCGACACCCGCCTGGCTGGCGGCGTAGAGAGCGTGAGCAATTTTATCATCCGCCAGACTATTCATCTTGGCCACGATCCGCGCCGGCTCGCCCCGCTTGGCGATCTGGGTCTCCCGCTCGATCATTTCCAAAAATCGCTTCCGCATATTCACCGGCGCCACCAGCAGCTTGCGATATTCACTCTTCAGCGATCGGCCGGTCAGATAGTGAAACAGCTCGGTCAGATCTTCCGTGATCGCCGGATTGCACGTGAACAACCCCAGGTCCGTGTAAAGCTTCGCCGTCTGCACGTTGTAATTCCCCGTGCCGATGTGGGCGTAGCAGCGAATGCCATCGGGGTCCTGCCGAACCACCAGCGTGGTTTTGGTGTGCGTCTTTAATCCAATGATGCCATACACCACATGCACGCCGGCTTTTTCCAAAGCCTGGGCCAGCAGGATATTCCGCTCTTCATCGAATCGCGCTTTCAATTCCACCAGGCAAACCACCTGCTTGCGCGCCTCAGCCGCCCGGATCAGCGTGTGAATAAACGGGCTGTCATCCCCCGTGCGATACACAGTCATCTTGATCGCCAGCACCTTGGGATCATTCGCCGCCGCCTCGACAAATCGCTGCACGCTTTGGTTGAAACTTTCATACGGATGATGCACGAGCAAATCGCCGGCGCGGATCAGGCTGAAAATATCCCCTTCATCATCCGCAATGCTCGGCGGCACGACCGGCGTCCACGGCTCGTACCGCAATTTCGCCAATGCCAAATCGCTGATCGGCCGCAGATCGCCGTAATCCAATTCCGCCGGCAGCTCATACACATCCATGTCATTGAGCCCCAGCTCCTGCATCAGAAATTTCAAAATCCACGGATTGGGGTTCGGCCCGTGCTCCAGCCGCACCACCTTGGCAAATCGGCGCTGCCGAAGTTCCTCTTCAACCAGCTCCAGCAAATCCTCAGCGTCTTCCTCATCCCGCTCCACATCGGCGTTGCGCGTCAGCCGAAACGGCATCACATCCACCACCGTCATTTCCGGGAACAAATCCTGCAGATTCGCTTTAACGATGTCCATCACCCGCACAAACACGAACCGCCCCAGCCCCTCGCCGCTGCCCAGCCGAATCCAGCGCGGCAAAGTTTCCGGAATCTTCACCCGCGCGAAAAGCCGCTCATCGTGATTCGGATGCGACAAAATCACGCCTAGCGAATCGGACAAATTGCTGATGAAAGGAAACGGATGCCCCGGATCAACCGCCAAAGGCGTCAGCACCGGGAAAATATTCGTCCGGAAAAATTTCCGCGCCGCCTCCCGATACTCCGGCGGCACCTCGCTCCACTCCAGCAGCGCAATTCCCTCCAGCGCCAGCGCCGGCCGCACCTTCTGCACAAAAATCTCCGCCTGCTGCTGCAGCATCGGAATCACCGTCTTGCGAATCGCCACCATCTGCTGCTGCGGCGTCAGACCATCCGGCGTGTGCGTTACCAACCCCGCGTTGATTTGCCGACGCAACCCACCCACGCGCTTCATGAAAAATTCATCCAGGTTGCTGGTGAAAATTTCCAGAAACTTCACCCGCTCCAGCAAAGGCGTCCGCTCATCCCCCGCTTCGTGCAGCACCCGCCGATTAAATTCCAGCCAGCTCGTCTCCCGATTCAAAAACTCCGGCGGCTTGGGCGCCCCGTGCCCATCCCCATTTCCCGTCTCGACCGCCGTCGTAGCATTCAGCATCTGCGCCGTCGGCGACTCCGACAGCACGTGCCCGTGCGCCGATGAATCTCCCTGTGCCGCGAAATCAATCGCCGTGACTTGTGCCGAATTTAAAGGATCCATGGGGTACTCAAAACACAATTCGTCTTAATATTCTATCGGCTAATTATACCGCACCGCAGAGTTTATAGCTCAGCCTATTTGCAGGCAGGTTACTTGAATATCCCCTTGCTGCTTCTTTACCCTCGCCCTGTACGCGCACGAGAGGGCTGCGTGAGCAGCGCATTTATCTGCTTCGGCCCGCGCGCCCACCATCCATGGAGAAGCCTAGACCAAGCCCTTTCCCCGACGTTGCTCTTCGGTAGAATCTTCAAGCCACTCACCATTCAGAAAATCCTCGAAATTGGGAACGTAAAGAATATGTGAGGCGGAACCCGCTTCGTTACGTGGGTGGGGAGAAAGGAATCACGTGGCCGACGCCCAAATCGAGTTGAATGATTTTTTAGAATCCAGGGGGCTAAAGGCTGGGTGCTCCATTCCGCCATCGGAGGAGTTGCTCGCAGTCGAAGCGGTGCGACAGGGCGGGGAGCTCCTTATGCCCCCACCAAATACGCTGACGACGACACCGATGTCGTTTGTGCTGCTAGATACCCCCCAGTTCGAGGCTTTTGCGGCAATATGGAAAGGCCATGGTTACGTCCTAGTGTCGTGCGGTGCGATTCTCATCCTACAGGATGTTTTCCACCGTATATTATCGCGGCCTGACACCTTTCCCCTCATGGGCAACCCTTCGGTCGAAGTGCTCCAGCCCCAACATTGTAACGGTATTGAATGGGACTACGAGATCACTGCGACAAAAAGAGGGGGCGGGATAGATGCCGTCACCCCACGCGATCCCGACCGGCGACACCAATCTAACATGCTTCTGACACACGCATTCAACTTTATCGTTAGGCACGAGATCGCCCACGTGGCGATGGGCCACGTCGACTACCGAAGCGCGAGGCACGGTATTTCGCTAGTCTCGGAGATGCGAATGCAGGGTGGTCAACCTGCGACGGCCGAGGAGCTGCTAGAGATTCAGGCGATGGAGTTTCAGGCCGACTGGTTTGCCACTACGCAATCCGTCAACACAGAGATCTTTCTGGAGCCTCACCTACCGCCCGGTTGGCTGCAGCAAGCCTTTCCCAATTCACGCACCGGTCCATACGGTGAGTGGGCCGCTTTCAACTGGGTGTTTGCCGTCGCATCGCTATTCCTCATTTTCAACGACGATTTCGATCCTACGACAGTGCTGCAGCACGAGCACCCTCCAGCCATCATGCGCGCTAACGACGTTGTGCGATGGATCGCCGGTCCCTCGGCCACGCCGCCACCGCCAGAGATACGGCCATACCGGCAGCGCTTTATCGACGGCATTCGCTCCGCTGTGAACTGCTTTAGGCAGCTCGGCGCCCTGCCGCGGGCGCGCGATGGGTTCTTCACAGACATGTTCAAGGAAGGCTTCTTTGAGTGGCACGGAGTTCAATTAGAAATCGCGTCTCGACGTTTACAGAATAAACTTGTCCCATTCGACCGTCGCATCCTGCGTACGCCGCCGGGCTTGATTTCCGAGCCAAAACCGCCGACGCCGGACGGTACCCAGCCGGGCCTTGGCTAAGAACGGGAAAACGAACAACCCTGAAATAGCAAGAACGCATAAAGACATATAGTTTTTTTGGTGTCGTGTCCTACTTGCGGCGATTGGGAAAGTTTATCGCCGCAAATTGTGCGGTGAATGGTTGCACCTAGCGGTAAATAGTCCATTTAATCACCGCAGATTATGCGGCGAAAGACCGGTGGCTGGTTGAGCTTTCTAATTTTCCATCACATCGCTATTCCGAATATTCGCACCAGGTTTTTGGCGTTTCCCATACTCTAACCGACGCCAGTTTGCGGTGATCGCAATGTTCGCAGGAACCGGGCGGACTAAAACCAGCTACGCATCTGAGCGAAAAAATTTTGTATTTCCATTCTCACCGCATTAAATTAAACCTTAGATATCTCACATAAGGAAAGGGTCAATCATGCGAAGTTTTGCCCCTATTTTGCTATTCATTTTGATCGCCTCCGGTTTCGCACGGACCGTCCAGGCAGATGGTAAAGTCAAAGCCGCTGATCTCGTTGGTGCCTGGGTGCGCGTTGGCCCCGCCGATGTGAGCGGATTCGAATTTAATAAAGACGGCAAAGTGCTCGTCTATTTCGGCAGCGGCGGGCAGGCCGAGACGGATGAATACTCGATGATGGATGATGGCCGACTGAATCTTTCCATGGCGGGCGGAGCACTCAACACTTTTTTCCTGCCGACGCTGTCGGGCGATCGGCTGCAACTTAAATTTACTGATTCAGGCAAAATTGCCGCTTACCGCCGGCTCAAAGACGGTGAAGCAATGGCCGCTGCCATTGCCGATGCGGAAAAGGCGGACAAGCAAACCCTGCAAAATCGCAACGCAGCTTTGCCAAGTTTTTTGGCTCACCAGGATCTGGTGATGGTCGTTGTTAATCCACCACCTAACGCGCCGGCGAATTGTGCCCTGCAGATTTCTCCTACCAGCAATATTGATTATTCCGGCCGCGCTTATTTCGACAGCAAGCCTCCGCATATCGAGCAGGTCGGGGCTGAAATTCAGGGACGCGACTCCGACAACAGCGCGACCGTGGCGATCTGGTTTGGCCCCGGTACCGCGCAGCAAAACGGCGGGCGGGGCCTGTGGATGTTTCACGTCACTGGGTCGGGCAATGACATGTACCTCACCGCCCAATTGAACTTCGGCGAAGTATTCAGCGGCGGACCCAACACAACCGTGAACATCAAATCCGATGCGGCAATGTACAAGCAGATCACCGACGGCATCAAGGCCGAGGCGGCCCGCCTCCAGGCCCTCAAGGCTCCGCTCGTCGCCATGTTGAAAGATTACCTGGTTCTCAAAGGCGTTTCACAAGCCATGAACGCCAACGATCACGGCGGAATGGCTGAAGAGTTCACACTCTCCCGCAACGGCAACACGTGGGTCGGCCAGGCCCAATCTACCAACCGAACCACCGGCGCGACGGAGATTTTTCCGGTGATGGCGGGGGTTGGCATCGTCAAAGAAAAGCCGGTCATTCAAATTGCCTCACAAAAGCGCGTTTACCAATTCACCGACATTGACATCGCTGGCGGAAAACTCACCGGCATCTGGGCGCTGCCGCAGAATCCCACCGGCCATGCTGCCGAGTTTTCGATCGTGCAAGCAGCTGACAGCAAGGCGCGCGATCAGTTGTTTGCCACGCGCAAAGCAGCATTGCAGAAGCTCAGCGGCATTACATTTCACGGCACCGTCAATGACCAATTTACCGACAATCAGCATGCGGCCAACCCAATTACGGTGACGCTGGCTATCGATGAGAAAGGAGGCGTGACCGGCAAAGCGCAATACGCCATGGAAGGCTGCACCATGACACTGGCCGGCAAGGAAGTGGACACGCCGCTGGGTCCGCAAATTGTCGTCCAATACAAAGGCGGCGAAGCAGACCCCGACGCCTGGACCGACGTCAAGGGATTCATCGATCTTGTCAAAAATGAAATGTGGACGCTCAGCGCCGCCGAGGATTCATCGGGCGCGACGCGGCTCAATGGTTATGCCATTACCCGGCCCGCTCCCAACGCACCGCCGCTTACGCTGCAACTGATTCCCTTCGGCGACAAGGAAAAGGCCGATCTGACCAAGGCACTGGCCGACGGTGTTTGCTTCAAAGTCGCTAACCCGCAGATGGGCGGCGCGCCCGATACGATTTTGACATTCAGCACCGGCACCGATGGCAAAATCAACGCCCAGGTCACCGCCGGCGGCTCGCATGTTAACATGAGGCTCAATCAGAAATTGAGCGGCGACGTGAAAGACAAAGGCGGCTGGACCGAATTAGATATGTTCATGGATAACTTTGGCCGCAAACCCAATTATGGCTGTATCATGCTGGTCACGCCGACCGACGCCGGGCTGTATATCAATTGCTCCACCTACAGCACGCTCGTCGGCGGCCCGACCAAGCCAGGCGGACGGTGGGACGCCGTGCAGGCGAAATAGGACGAAATCAATTTAGAGCCGTCTCCGTTTTTCATCTCCACTTGGAAGGCGGGCGTGATAAATTTGGTCCTACTACGATGACAGTTCCCTAATGGATAGAATTTTGCTACTTGCTGGGAACGATTTGTGCGGGAGTGTATGCCCATACTCAATTACTCTTCCGAGCGCCTGCGAACGGTAGCTCACTGGAGGACCGTCACTGGCGTCTTCGCCTGTACCACGCTGTTGCTTACTGCCTATATGTCTCTAACCAATATGTTTTTTTATTGGCCGATCGCTGCTTTGGGATCGATCCTGCTACTCATCGGCGTTCTGCGCTATCGTTTGGTCGGCGGCAAGGGCTATTCGTGTGCAATCGCTGGCTGCGTAATCCTTTGGTTTTATCATTTGCCGTTTATTTATGCGCTATTAATCGCTCACTGGGATGCAATACTGTCGTCAACTTCGGATGTCCGAGATTTCTTAGACCTTAGTGCTTGGATAGCATCCCCACTCTCACTGGCCACTACGACAGCGCTACTTTGTCATCGGAGAAAGTTTTTAGGATGGGTGAATAAAACGGGACAACTCTGAGGTAATCAGGCCTCAAAAACATAGCAATTCGTAATATTCCGTAACATCGCTACTCCGAATACTCACACCAAGTCTTCGGCGTTTCCCAGACGGTGACCGACGCCAATTTGCAGTGATCGCTTTTCAGTTTCGGATTCAGCAGGCCGTAAATCACTTTGGCGATATTTTCCACGCTGGGAATCAACTCCCGAAACTGCGGCACTTCGGTGTTTAGGTTTTTATGATCGAACGGCTCGATCACCGTGTCAGCGACGATCCGCTCAAACGCCGGCACGTCGATCAGCAGGCCGCTCTTTTCCTCCGGCTTGCCGAGCAGCGTGACCTGCACTTCGTAATTGTGGCCGTGGCCCGATGGATTGTTGCACTTGCCGAACGTGCTGCGGTTTTCGGCATCGGTCATTTTCGGATTGTGCAGTCGGTGCGAAGCGGAAAACTCGAACTTCTGACTTAGTCGCATCATCGGTTGCTCCCGCGTTTGGATCGTCATGCTCAAGAAGGGCGTCACGCTCAGACACACGCTCTGCAATCGCTCGCCCCAGTCCTTCTTTGATTGCTCGAAAACCTTTCCCAAAATCTGCAACGGCGGCGTATGCACCAGATTCATGCGCGACAGGGCATCGCGCAGTTTCTGATCGATCGCCTTGATGTTCACCATGTATTGCGTGGTCGAATCGAGCTGGCCGCAGAGGGAAATGGTGGCGGAGAAATATCGACCGACGCCGCGCAGTGTCGGATAGCCGCCATAGCTGTTGGTCGGCGGATGTTGCCATTGCTCGTCCGGCGCGGAGTTGACGGCGAATCGCACTTGGCGGCTTAGGCAGAACATGCGGGGGATTATATGGGGTGCGGCTTAGGCATGCGCAGCCGCATTGGAGTGGTGACGGATAATTTTTCGATGCCACCGAAAAATCTCTGCTCCGTGGCGTGATAATGCAGGCCGGATGAACAAGCCACTTGGGAATGCTGCTGTCGCCGAGCTATTCGACCGGCATTCTCGTTCGCTGCTGCTGTACGCTCGGCAATGGGTCGGCCCGGCCTCGGCGGAAGACGTTGTGCAGCGCGTGTTTGTGAAACTCATAGGCGGCGGCCGATTACCTGCCGAGCCGCGCACATGGCTTTTTCGCTGCGTGCGAAACGAGGCGATCAGCCTCATGCGATCGGAGCGACGCCGCTACCGGCGCGAACAGGCGGTGGCGGTGGATGGGGAGAGTTTGTTTGTGGCGCGGCCGCAAGACAAGCTGGATGCGGCGAGCATTCAAGCTGCGATGGCCGCGCTGCCTGGCGAGCAGCGCGAGGTGATCGTGCTACGATTATGGTCCGGGCTAACACTGGCAGAGATCGCGGATGTGATGAACGTGGGGGTATCGACGGTGCATGCACGGTACAGCGCGGCCGTTGAATCGCTGCGCCGAATATTGGAGGAGCCATGACGTCCGAGGAATTAGTTGAAGCCTTGCGAGGCATGGAATTGCAGCCGCTGCGATGCTCGGCGCACGCTGTTTGGTATGAGGCGGGTTACGCGGCGGGACGGCGACGGGCAAGCGTCTGGCGGGTGATGGCGGCGGCGGCCGTTGTGGTTGTAGTGTTGGTTTCGCTGCGGATGCATTGGATGGCGGGTGGGGGCGGGATGGCACAGTATGTCGATAAGAGTGACGGACCTGGGGCGGCGCTCCCGGCGCGGGATGAAAGGACTTCGGTTGCGTGGCAGGGGGATGAGCAATGGCCCCCACCCCCCGGAGTACCGGGGGAGGGGGTAGAAGTGGAGGCGGTGCCGGCTATGCCGATGCAATTGGCCGGAGTTTTGGGGGTTCGATCGCACGATGGTGCGGCGCCGCGGAATTTGTGGCCCGATTCTGGCACGCAGGCGGCGTTGGGTGGGTTGGAAAATCTGGCCGAGGAGGGGCGTTGATCATGCATTTCTACAAGAGTTTCATAAGAGTGGGTGCTGCATTATTGGTCATGGCGGTGTCGCCGTGGATTGTCCTGGCGGATGGTTCGGTACCCGCCACTACGACGGCTCCGCAGCCGGCTACGCAACCAACACTCGAACACTGGACGCTGCATCCATCGCGGATTTCGGGTGAGCCGTTTCGATTTCAGTTGTTGCCGAAGTTGTCCGACATGACGTCGGGCAACGCAGCAAGTCTTTACCGTGCCGCCAGCCGGCTGTGGCCAGACTCCAAAGTTGCCGACATGGTGCTCAATCCGAATGGCAAACGATTTGAATGGCAGCCGATCGACGGAGTTTCTCGGAAAGACGCCGAGGCATTGCTCGGAGCTTATGCGGACACGTTGCACCTCGTGGATCAAGCTGCGCGCCGCAAGGATGCTGATTGGAGCGATGATTTATGGGTAAGCAGCGATGGGGTGGTCAAATCCTTTTATTTTTATAATGAGCTGTTGCACGCTGGAAATTTGTTGAGTTTTCGGGCGCGCTATCAGGTCTCGCAGAACGATTGGAACGGGGCGGAATTTACCCTGCAAACTCTGCTGGCGACGGCGCGGAAGCTCGATTTATTTTTCCAGCAAAAAGTATTTGTATGGTTGGCGATATGCGATGGGGGCAAGGAGTGGATGACGCGGGCTGGTTCGCCCAATTTGTTTTGGTCGCTGAACAATCTTCCCCATCCGTTCATTGATACGTGGCCGACGGAAGAAAGGGAGCGATTTCCCGCCATTGAAACGGGGCTTTATCAAGTGTATCGCGGTGAGCAGCCCAAGTGGCCATGGAAGCAGGTGATGATCGAAATGATTGGGGACTTACAGGAGATCACGCTGCCGAAACGTCAGTCACCTGCGGAGATAGAGGCGCAAGCGGAGAAGGTCGTGGCATCGACCTATCCACGGGCCAAGCAATATTTACTGGCGGCCGGTCTTGCCAAGGGCAAGGTGGATGGGATGAGCCCTGACGAGGCGGTGGCGACGTATTTCTGCCGTGAGAGCCGGGTGGCTGCCGACGAGCTTTGGAAATATTGGGATCTGCCGTTTCCACAGGCGCAAGACGGGATGTTTCGGGCGTGGAAGGCGTTGGATCCCGATCGGCTGCCGCTGCGGGACAATCCGGTGTTTCAATGGAACGAAGTGCGTTACCAATGGATGGGAGAATCGACGCCGCAACGGCCGATCTACAGATATCCAAAGCGGCTGATGGTGCGGTACATGCTGACTGAAGCAGATCGGGATATTGCGATTTTTCAAGTGATTGAAGCGCTGCGGGACTATGCAGCGCGGCACGACGGAAATCCACCTGCTCGGCTGGAGGAGATTCAGGATCTGCCTTTACCGTTGGACCCTTTTACGGGAAAGCCATTCGATTACTCGGCGACGGGGAAAAAGGCGAGGCTTGTTGCGCTGACTCCGTGGTGGCCGGGGACGGGGTGGAATCTGGAGGTGACGTTTGAGAAATGAGTTCGACGAGCAAGTTGGTGGCGGCTGAAGCCTCTATCCCGTTTTGTCCCAGGAAGGTAGCGGGCGCTGTTTGATCAATCGCGATAGCCTTCGGGATGTTGGCTGAACCAGTTCCAGGCGGATTGGATAATCGTCTGTGGGTCTTTGTAGTTCGCTTCCCAGCCGAGGAGTGATTTGGCCCGGGATGGATCGGCGAATAAAGCGATGGCATCGCCGGCGCGGCGGGGACCGTAGGTGACCGGAGCTTTTTTGCCGGATACTTTTTCGCAGGCGGCGATGATTTCCTTTACTGAAAAGCCTTTGCCGGTGCCGAGATTGCAGATGACCGGTTCGCTGCTAAGTTTTTCCATGGCGGCGATGTGCGCATCGGCCAGATCATCGACGTGAATGTAATCGCGGATGTTGGTGCCGTCGGGGGTCGGGTAATCGGTGCCGAAGACGGTGATGCCAGGTCGGCGGCCGAGGATCGCTTGCAGCACCACGGGAATCAGATGCGTTTCCGGATCGTGATCTTCGCCGAGCGAGCCATCCATCGCGCAGCCGCTGGCGTTGAAATAGCGCAGGGCGGCGAATTTAAAACTCTTCCAGCCGAGCCGGGTGTCTTGCAAGATTTGTTCGACGTGCCATTTGCTGCGGCCGTACGGGCTGACGGGGGATTTCTTTTCTTCTTCGGTGATGGGGATTTTGTCCGGATCGCCGTAGATCGCGCAGGTGCTGGAGAAGATGAACCGCTCGACGCCGGTGTCGGCCATGCACTGCAGCACGTTGATCGTGGTGGCCACGTTGTTGTGATAATACATCAGCGGCTTTTCGACGCTTTCGCCGACGTAGGCATAAGCCGCAAAGTGCATCACGGTGTCGATGCGATTTTCGGTGAGGGCTTCGCTGAGGGTGGTGCGGTCATTCAGATCAGCGACCACGGCGGGCACATCGAGAATCTCGATCACCTTGCGATGGCCACGGGAAAGATTGTCGTAAATGATCGGTTTGTGGCCCGCTTCACGCAGGCGCTTGACGGTATGCGAACCGATGTATCCCGCGCCGCCGGCAACTAAAACGTTCATAGGTTTCCCTATGCCTTATGAACCGTTAATAGTCAATTTGCCCGAGGGCACAATGGCCGCAATGGGCGGATCGGCCGGTTGCACCAGCAGCGTGACCACATCCGTCGGGCAGACTTCCACGCATTTGCCGTCCAGATCACACTGATTCAGTTGCCGCAGGTCGATGAGGGCCTTGCCGTCGATCATTTTCAGCACGTTACGGTCGCAATGGGCGACGCAAACCTGGCAGCCGATGCAATCACGGACATCGATGGCCAATGTTGCCTTGAGCTGCACCTTGGTGCGCGGGTCTTCCTTGGTGAATTTGCCGACTGGCGAGCAAATTTCGCGGCCGTCGTTGACTTGGAAATCCGCATCGAGCCGATCGAATGTTCCCTGGCTCTTGACGGCCACCGCGCCGCGGCGACGCAAACGGAACACCGGCTGGTTGCACGAATCGCATAGCTGCAACTCTTCGAGTTTCTCCAGATATTTGATGCATGTGGAAATCACTGTGGCGTGCGACCAGGTGAGCGGGCTGACGCTGATCGGCTCGTTGGTGTATGGGTTCACCTGCTCGGCGAGCACGCCGGATTCCAGGGCATGGGCGGCGGTCCATTCGAAGATCGGCAGGGCGGCTTTGAGCTGGGCGGCAGTTTTGGCGCGAGTGATGTAATAATCCGCCAGCCACAGCGTGCAGATGAACCACGGGTTGCCCGGCACGGCGGAGATGTCGTTGCTGATGCGGTGGTAATAATCGTTCTCGTACCGGGCCACGCCACCGACGCGGGTTTTGACCCAAAGCTTTTCCTCGATCGCCTTCATCGTTGATTCGACGCGCGGATCGTCCGCCTCAAAAAGATGGAATTTGAAAATGGCGTACATCGACGAATCGAGCACCTCGTCCACTTCAAACAAATCCTCTGTCTGCGGCTCGACGGAGAGCGGCACCTTTTCCTCATACTGCGGCGAATCGGGCGGAATCCGATTGTCGCGCGGCACCAACCGGCGAACAAAACGATTCAGCTTTTTGCTGAACATGTACTTGGCAGCGGCGGCTTTGATTTCTTCAGCGGCGGTGTTGTAAACCTCGGCCTTTTCACGATCGCCGAAGCAGACGGCAAAATTTCTCGCCGCTTTCAAGCCGCCATAGACGGTCGCCACCGTGAAAGCGTGAATGCCCCAGCGTTCTTCCCACAAATCGTAACTCGGCAGCGGCAGGCCGGTGACTTTGTCCCGGTAGCGGACCATGAAATCGGCCGCCTTTTGCACCAGATCGACCCAGAGCGGTCGAATGAATTCAATGTCCCGGTAACGGAAATAATGCCGCCACACGGCCCAGACAACCAGCGCGGTTTCATCTTCCTGAATCGGTAGCACGCGAGCACCTTTGAGAACCCACGGATGCCAGCTCGAGGCGGGTGAACCGTCGGGGTTGTATTTGTGCAGGAAATATCCGTCTTCGGTCAGGGCGTCTTTGCAGAACGTGTAAAACCAGCGAGCCAGATCGGAGAAGCCAGCCATGTCCAATGCGTTAGCGACCAGTGCCCCGTCGCGCGGCCACATGTAGGAATACGTGTCGCGCGAAAACTGCATGATGTCGCTGTCGTTGGCGGCGATGATGGCGCCGTTGTTATCCGTCTGCGTGCGCACCACCAGCAGTGAACGATTGAAAAGCTCGACTACTTTGGGCGGAAGATTCCCGAAATTGATGTTCGTACCGCCGGCCCATAGACGCCAATAACTGGTGGTCCGATCGATGACACCTTGCGGGCTGATGTTGGTCAGCCACTGGTGCAGCTCGATGAGATCTTCGCGGCAATAGCCGGCCATGATGACCATGTACACCGACTGCTCGCCGTCGGCGGGCACGGTGATGTGATGGGCAATGGTGCTGTCCACGGCGCCCTGGGCGATGGCGTTGCCTTGCAGGTGGCCGTCTTCGGCATCGCGCCAGGTTCCCTCGGCTCCATGAAAACCGCTCGTGCCCGTGGCGTATTCGTCAATGCGCTGCTCGCCGCAGCTGTAGAATGTCACCAGCAGATAGCGCTTGGCTCGGTAATGCACAATCGACCGCAAATCGGGATCATAGTAAGCGGTGTCACCGATCTTCGTGCCGAACATGTTGAAGTCCTGGTGGTGCAGGATCTGCACTTTGCGTTCTTGGTGGGCGAGATTCTTGATTTTGATTTTGCGAACCAGCATCGGGCGGTGGAAATCCACCACGTCATTGCAGTAGAGGGCTAATTTGAGATCGCGGCGTTCGAGGCTCACGCTGGTGGTAAGGGTATCTCGGAGATAGCGCTGGCGGATTGTCCAACCCGGCTGATTGGTCCAGGCGAGCTGATTGCGCGACTGGCCCGGCACATCGGTGTAAATCCCAAAGCGGCATGGCCCGGCGCCGGCGTGGTTTTCCTGGCCGACGTGCGGAAAATAAATATCGCGGATCTGATACTGATGATCGAAGGTGACCAGCAGCTTGCCGTTGCCGACCGGAATATCACGTGGCATGGGTTAAATCACTTTCCCGGGCACTTTGGCCGCTTGCGGTGGAACGCTTGCCTGTGGGCCGTCCGATAATTGCGTCAGCGAACCCCGCATATCCATGCGGGGCTTCTGGGGGGCGCAAGATCACTCTGTTATTGTCGGCGATCCCGCAAAAGAGCTTCAACACCAAACTCCGCTACCGTGCGGGTTTGCATTACCTGGCCACCGGGCGGTGGGGACGGCTGGTCCGGTGGGGACCCACTTACACTTTCAATTCGACGCTCTGCCGCAAGTCATTGACGTAACGGCGGCGAATCGGATCGGCTACCTGGCGAATGAAATTCTCCACTTGCCGGGGAGCGCGGCCGACGAATGCCTGCGGCTTCAGCACCTGCGTCCAATTGATGTTCCCAAACGTCGGATCGCCTTTTAACCGCTGCAACAGATCGTTGGATCCGCCGTGGATTTTCACTTGCTCGGCGGCGGCAAGGGAATGAATCCGCAATCGCTCGTGTAAATCCTGACGATCGCCGCCCAGGCGCACCGCGGCCATCAGGATTTCTTCGCTGGCCATGAACGGCAGCTCGGCCATGATCGCGGCTTCGATGGTTTTGGGATAAACTACCAATCCACGGGCGACATTGATGACGATTTGCAGACACCCATCGACGGCCAGAAAAATTTCCGGAATCGCCAGGCGTTTGTTGGATGAATCATCCAGTGTCCGCTCGAACCATTGCTCGGCCGCGGTTTGTAGGGGACTGGTGGAAAGCGAAATCACGAATCGGGAAAGCCCGGTGGCGCGTTCACAGCGCATGGGATTTCGCTTGTAGGCCATGGCGCTGGAGCCGACCTGGTCCTGCTCGAACGGCTCTTCCATTTGCTTCATGCCGGCCAGCAGGCGGATGTCATTGCAGAACCGATGCACGCTGGCGGCGATGCCGGCTAGTGCCCCGGTGATTTGGGCATCAACTTTGCGGGGATAGGTTTGGCCGGTGACACGGAATGATTCCTTGAAGCCAAACCGCTCGGAAATCATGGCGTCGAGCATGTCGACTTTCATTTCGTCGCCCTCAAAAAGAGCGAGGAAAGATGCTTGCGTGCCGGTCGTGCCCTTGGCTCCGCGGAAACGGAGCGTGGCGATGCGGTGTTCCAGTTCTTCCAGATCGAGGACCAAATCTTGTGCCCAAAGTGTGGCGCGCTTGCCGACGGTGGTGAGCTGCGCCGGTTGAAAATGCGTGTAGCCGAGCGTGGGCAAATCCTTCCATTTCTCGGCAAAGCTGGACAGGGCGTCGATGCCGTTGGCCAATTGCCGGCAAATCAGCTTCATGCCGTCACGCATGATGATCAGATCGGCGTTGTCGACGACGTATTGGCTCGTGGCGCCCAGATGCACAATCCCCTTGGCGGCGGGGGCGGCTTCTTCAAACGTGTGGACGTGCGCCATCACATCGTGCCGCAGGCGTTGCTCGTGTTCGGCGGCGCGGGAGAAGTCGATGTTGCCAGTCATCTCCTGCATTTGCGCTACGGCCTGCTCGGAGATGCGCGTCAACCCCAGCTCGCGCTGACAGCGGGCCAGCTCAACCCAGAGTTTTCGCCAGAGGGTAAATTTATGTCGGGGAGAGAACAGATGCAGCATCGCTGCCGAGGTGTTGCGGGTCACCAGGGGCGATTCATAACTGTCGTGTCGCGGATCGGTTTGCATAGACCGACATTGTATGCACGCTATGAAATTTCGTTACCTTGCACTTCAATCGCTTCACCCTTGGCCTTGCGCGGCTTGACGGCTTTTTTCTGATTCACCGCGGCGTCGGGCGGCAGATCGTCGGGGATGTACAAAATGCGGTGGCAGCTCGGACAAAAAACCAGTTCGTCACGAGTGTGCAGGCGATTGTAAAGATCGACAACCAGATCGATGTTGCAGGACGTGCAGATGTATTCCTCACGGCGGGCATTGGGCCTGGCGATGGCGGCCATCGCTTCACCGTCGTATTTGTCGGCCATGCGCTCGAAGGCATCGCGCGCCTTGGTGTTCACCGCGGCGGCGGCAGCATCGCGCTGCGGGCGGAGCCGATCGATTTCGGATTGTAATGCCGCCAGCTTGCCGGACAACTGCTGCTTGGTCGATTCATATTGCTTGCTGATTTCGTCGATCTGTGTTTGCAGCGTCCCCGCTTGCGCGGTAAGCGTTTCCACGGTCTGCATTACGGCCAGTTGCTCATCCTCTGCTTTGCTCTTGTCTATTTTCTCGGTGTTGATCTGCGTGAGCAGGGCCTGATATTCCTTGTTGTTGGTCGTGTTCTGCTGCGCGGCGCGCAGCTTGTCGATGTGTTGCTCGCGGGCGCTAATGTCTAACTCGAGATTGCCGCTGTGTGCTTGTCTTTCACGCAACTGGGCGAGCGTGGATTTCAACTTTTCATGTAGCTCGGCCAACCGGCGTTCCTGTAAACGCACCGACTTGGCGGCATCATCGTAATGACTTACCGCCTCCCGCAGGGCTCGATCAGCCAGCAGCAATTTCACCAACGCAACATTCGTCGGACCCATCGAACATTCCTTTTGCGAACGCGAATCCTATTCTGCAAAACGATATTATCGCGATTAAAGAAGGGTTGGAAAGCCCTCTTACAATTGGTTATCCGTCACAGGATTATGACCACTCAGGAATTTTTGGGCCGCTTCTAATGCCTGACGTGCGGCAGCGAAGTTAAGTCTTTGTCGTGCTTCCTCAAATAGCAGCCAATCATATCCCCGATGTTCGGAGCTGATGCGGACCGCCAACGTCGCTGCACGACCGAGGAAAAGCACGATGGTCTTGCGCACCAAGTCTTTTTTGGCGCGGAAAAAATAGGTCATTTCGTGTGCAAAGCCATCCAGCAGCGTGACATTGGAGATGGCCGCTTCTTCCATTAGCTCGCGCCGGGCGGCGGCCTCGTCGGTTTCGCCAGATTCGACATGTCCTTTGGGATAGTCCCAGTACTTGCCGTAATCGAGCAGAAGAAATTTTCGCTCGCCATCACCTCCCTGGTGTAAGACGATCACGCCTGCGGAGCGTTCATGTCGCATCGTGAAAGCTATCTAACAAAAAAAGCGGCCGCGGGGCGAACAAAACACCGACCCGCGGCCACTTTCAAAATAAATATTCTAAGATGGGCCAGTTCACCCCGTGTGGCCGTTGATCAAACCGACGACGGTGAACACGACCGCGAGAACCAGGAACACGAAGAGAAGCGAGCGTCCGATGCCCGCGCTCATTCCGGCGACCCCGTTGGAGCCGAAAATGAAAGCGACGATCGCCAGAATAAAAAAGACAATGGCGAACCAAAGGATCATGCCGAGTCCGCCAGCCGCCACTTGTGCCATAAGGGCGGATGTAGCAATGGTGAGCATATAAACTCCTTTGCAAGGCCCGGGTACACGCCCGGAGCGGATACACGTTTTATGGATCAGGCAAAGCCCGTGCCGTAGGGGTGCATACAGCTGGAACGTGCAACAGCTTGGTTTAACGTTGTATGGTAGGCCACAGTGCCGCGGTGCAGACGGTGTGGCCGATGCGCTCGGTGATCGGGATCGAGCGAACTTGGCGAAAACCGGCGAGCACCTCCTTTCGCATTAGCACATCTTCAAAAAGCTCCAAATCTTTTTCCAGGACGGCGTGATTCTCGTTGAACACTATCAGCAGCAATCCCGCTTCGTGAATCAATGCGTCGCTTTCCATTTTGCGAAGATCATTGACGACGGCGTCGCGCCATTGGCTGCCGTAGCCGGTGTGTCGAATGTTTCCTTCTCGAAATTGATAGGCGATTTTCACTTCGAGCCACAGCGCCTGCTGCGGTGGACAAAAATTCGGCGAATCAAACAACGTGGCCGGCTCGTAATCCAACTGCAATGGCCGACCCAAGGGTGTGAGCACCAGATCACATCGCTGGCGGAAGGTACGCTTCGCACCGGCTGTTGATGGATACGGCGCTTCACGAGCGACCTCGTACCATTTTCGCTGCAGGAAACCGCTGGCCAGCAACTGCTGAATCTCTCGTTCATCCCGCACGTCAAGCCCATAAACCGCCTGCTCGAGCCGCAATTGCTGCTCGGTGTCGGCGATCACGGTTTGAACCTGTTCGGCAAGAGTGAAAAAATCAAACGGCATCCAAATGCTGACAATATCGACTTGGAGTGCGACTGGCCAAATCAGCGGATCATCGCAGCGCGACTTGGATTTGCGGTATTGCGTCAGCGGGAGACCGCATGCAGCGATCGGTGTAATTCGACCAGCGAATCGCCAGCAGAACATGCACGAACACGATTCCCCACAGAGCCAACTCGGCGCGACCATGTTTGCGGTTCAGCCAAAGCAGGCTCGAACCCAGCAGCGTCATCACGGTCTTATACATGACGAGCAAACCAATGGCTCCGGTTTCGAGTAGTCCACGAGCCAGCGGATTCATTTCCACAAACGGCGTGAAGCGATGCGCCCAAATGGTCAGAAACAAATCAGCCGCGCTGCAGAGCCACAGGAAGGCGATTAACTGAAACATCCGTCGGTGGCGCTGCACGTCCGTGAAAGGCCACAGCGTCGAACGCCTGGAGATGATTCCACTGGATTGCCACATGGCGAATGTCCACGGCAATCATCGGCTGGGCGAATGTGCCACTGAAACGGCGTATGCGGGCTGTTTTATTTGGGGCGAAGAGCGAGGATCAACTCAACTTCCCCCGCCGGCCGCTGCACGATTTTGGCGATCTCGCCTGGTGATCGGCCTTCATCGGCCATCGTGTAAACTTCCTGATGTCGCGGATCGACCGCAACAGATGGACGTGATGAGGTGTGCAATTCCGCGACCTCTGCCTCGCTGGTGTGATTATCGGACGTGACGCTGGAAGCACTGGCTCCCGAGTTATTTGCGGCTTGAAGGGCGGCCAATCTTTCATCCGCATCTTTGATGAGCATTTCGAGCTTCCTCGCCCGTGTATCTAATTGCGACGTGATTTGCCTGGCCATTTGCGAAAGTTCGACCAGCAGAGTGTTCATCTGCTCTTCAACTTCTCGTTGCCGGGCCAAGGGAAATCGCGGCGGTGCCAAGGGCTCTTTCTTGTTGCGTGGCCGCATGAGGACGTAAATGACAATGGTGGCAATGGCGGCGATGGCGAGCCAAACCCCTTGACTGTCGAACTGCGATGAAGCTGCTAACAGATCGCAAGACATCTATCCGCATCCTGCGGCCGACGCTTAGTGAATGCAAGCACTTGATGGGGCACTTTTTGAGCCAGCAAGCGCGCAATAGATGCAAACGATTTTTAACATTTTTCTAAAATAATAATCCTGGTGAGCCGCCAAGAAGTACTCTGAATAAACAGCATAACAATTTATTTGGTATATGTTTATGATCACAACGGCTCACCGCTCAGATCGCCCCGTGAGCCAAAAAATAATGCGGCCAATAAAAAGTATGGACAAAGGATTTTCAACCTGTTACATTGCGGCTTGAGGGCTTGAGCCAGCTTTCCAGGCTTGGTGTAAGTTGTAGGGCAGTGTGCCTGGTCGGCGGCAAAAGCATTTGGCATTGCTTGTTCAAATTTTTTGACGTGGGCATTGTGGCGTTGGAAACGCTGCAGCATCAAATGGTGTCAGATCACAATTGATCGAGGGCGAGCGTATCGATAACGCTCATCATTTACCAACTCTGGGAGAAATCTATGGCCGGCCGCAAAACGAAGCGTCTTTTAGCTCTGACCGCTGCTATCGCAGGTGTGCTTTCCATCAAGGCGGGAAAAACTTTTGCCCAGACCGAGTATTGGGACAACGACACCAGCACATCCGGTGAACAATACGGGCCCGGCGAGTGGGATCTGCTCAACTCCAATTGGCTCGATCCCACCCTCACAACCCAAAGCGGTTGGACACAAGGCGCGAACGCAGTCTTCGGTGGAACCATCGGAGGCACGGTCAGCGTCGAGGGTTCGTACTCCGGCGGATGGGTCACCCTCGGCACCAATATCACTGCGGGCACCATCACGTTCAATCAGCCTGGTTATGACATCATCGGCGGCAGCAACAACGTCTCCTCGCAATACAGTCTGAACCTCACCGGCGGCTCGGTTGTCGTAACCGGCGCTGACGCAATCAATGCTCCGATCTCCGGCAGCGGATTTACCGTTAGCGGCAACGGTTCACTGGGCCTCGGAAGCCTCACCAACACATTCTCCGGCAATATACAGGTTGAATCGGGCGCCACCTTGGGGATTACCGGCGCAGGCGCGCTCGGTGCAGCCACCAACGGCGTCATTCTCGATGGCGGCACGCTGAGTCTCGGCATCACCACCACCCTGGTCACCAACCCGATCACAATGACCACCAATGGCGGCACTCTCGCCATGCCCCAGGCCCAGCGCTCTGCTTACAGCTACTACTTCACCGGCAGCAACGTCCTCCTCGGTGGAGCCGGCGGAACCCTGACCAAAACCGGCTATGGCACGCTATACATCGAAGCCCCGCAGGCCATGCAGGGCACGTTGGTCATGGCCAACGACAGCGGCCTTATCAACATCGAAGGCAGCGCCAATGGTGCTGCCGGCGCGTTTACCAATAACAACCTGACCATCGTCCTGGGCGTCGATGACATCCTGGGCGTCGATAACTTTGACACCGCTCAAGCCGGCTTATACCAAGGCCCTGGCGAGGGTGGCGTCTCCAGCACCAATCGCGTTGCTTCTGGAATTCAAATCCAGATGAATGATTCGCAGCTTTCCTTCACGGCTAACGATGCCACTGCGAACACACAGATCTTCGGCACCGTCACACTGAGCTCCGGTTTCAACCGCTTCAACGTGACCACTGAGGGCGACGCCGCCAAAATGGTTATCTCCAACCTGGTGGTAAATCCCGGCACCGAGTTCTATGTCAACACCAGCACCTATGGTGTGTCCAACGCGGCCAACGGTACCTATCTCGTCATTAACCAGGTAAACGGCGTGAACACGCCGGTAGGCTTCCTTGGCGGTTGGGCGGGCAGTGCGGGCGATTTCCTCTATAATGCTGGCGGCACCATCGGTATTCAATCCTACGGCGGGGCCAGCGGTTACGGCCCGGCGTATACCACCACGCTTGGCTCCTCAAACGTCTCCACCTTCGCAACCGGTGTCAGCGTTCCCAGCGGCACGACCAATGTCGTCGGTGCTATAAAAATCACCGGTGCCACCGTCGCCAATGCGGCAATCACTTTTGCCAACGGAACCAGCGTTCTCGATATTCAAAGCGGCGGCATACTTTACCAGGGTAACGGCGCTATCCAGTGTAACATCGGCAGCTCCGCTACGCCGGGCATCATCACCGTAGGCGGGGGTTCAACGGCGGCTTTCAATTCCAATACGCTTTACATCAAGGAAAACAATTCCGGCAACATCAATATCTATTCTCAGATCGTCGACAACGGCACCAACCCCACCTCCGTGATGCTCGACAACTACGATATCAGCGGGGACAACATCCTTCTGCTCAACGGCAATAACAGTTACACCGGCGGCACCTACATGGTCCGCTATCCCAGCGCAACTTATGCCTACAACTGGGCTGCCGTCGCCGGCTCGCTGAGCTCCGGCAACGTCTATCTCGACAACGCACTGCTCTACTACACGACCGGTGCGCACAACTTTAGTGGCACCACAGCCGTCTTCGTGACGAACGCTGGCTTCCTCGAATTCACCTCGGGAACGAATGCCAACGTCGAAGAATCCCTGACCAACGCCGGTGACCGCTTCTACATCGGCACCAATTCGGAAATTGTGGAAGGCGTTGGAAGCAATCAGGCTTTCCAGAGCCTGACCCGTGTCGCCAACATTGCCTCGGCGACCGGCGCCGGCGTCATCCAGTTCGCTGCGGGCGCGGAAGTGCGCATGTATCAGTCCAACACTGCCGCCGCCATGCCGGCCAGTTGGACTACCAACAGCACCAACGGCACCAACGGCGCCGATTTGTGGCTCGTTCCGTTGGACAATGCTCCCCAGGCATTCGGAGCGGTCACGATGGGTACGGGAACACCTTGGGAGGGTTTCAGTGCGGACGATGTGACCAGTGAACAGTGGGGTACCGGCACCATCACCGCCAACAGCAATATCACGTGGCGGGCCGCTCCTCAGAATAACCACGGTGCCGATGGCGACTCGTTGGTTATTGGTACCAGCAGCTATTTCAACAACTTCGGTATCGTCAATAACGCCGGCCACCCCATTACGATCAATATTCAGGGCACTGTTGAGCTGATTGAAGTCAGCGGCAACATGAACAACACCATCAATTTTGATGCCAATCCCGGCTCGCTCTTCGAGTTGGACGGCGACACCATGTTCGGAACGTCCAGCAGCCCCAGCAACAACGCATCGCTAACCATCGAATCCGGCGCCTTTGTGGAGTCGGTCGCCGCCTCCGACATGTTTAACGGTAGCGTCTATATCCAGGGTGGTGGCTCGCTCGAAGCCTTTCAAGGAGGCAATGACAACTTGACTGGCATTGGCACGATCCATATCGCGGCGGGTGGAATGCTATACATTCTCGGCCCCAATTCGCTTCAGGGCGGTGAGCCAATCGTCTCTGCTCCTGGTGCGATATTCGAGTTGTTGAGCAGTGCCGTAGTCGGCATCAGCAACACCAACATCGTCGGCCCCAGCCCGATTTATGAGTTGGAAGGCGGCAGCATTGCAATTACCAATCAGGTCAATCCGGAAACGATCAATCTCGCAGCGATGGGCAGCATCATCGCTAACGATTACCAAAGCCGTACGCTGATTGCGGGTAATGCGCCGATCATCATGTATCAGAATGGCTTGTCGGGCACGATCGCTGCGACAACCGGCACTCTGTTCGGCATCGAAAACTATCTCGATTTCGGCGGCACCACTACGGCGTACACGTTCACTCCGCCGCCGGCTTATGTCGCCAGCAACCCCAAGACGGGCGGCATCATCGGCCTGTTCACTCCGTTCAATGCCTCTACTAACGGCATCACCTTCACCCTCAGCGGACAGGCGGTGGCTGTCGGTTACAACAACAACGGCCTCACACAGCAATCCGTGCCGCATAACACGTCGTTCGTCACGACGGCTGGCGGCGGCGACCTTGTGATGGCCTATCCGGAAACGGAAGTCATCGCGGGCTTAAGCGGTAACGGCAACGTATACGACACGGGCATTACCACCTCCAGCGCCGGCACCTTCGATATTGGATCCGGCAACGTGAGCTCGACTTTCGCCGGCTCGTTCATCAATAACGTTAATGACACCTCCAGTGCAGTAATAAGTGTAAACATCACCAAGATCGGCACGGGTACGCTGAACTTGACCGGCGGCATCGCCTCCAGCAACTCCGCCGGAACGTTCATCGTTGGCCAGGGTATTGTTGACATCAGCGGCACCGGCAACATCGGTTTCGGCACGGATCTTCTGGCAACGGGTGGCACACTCACGCTGGACAACAGCGGCACAACCACCAGCAATCGGCTCGGCAGCGGCAAAACGCTGGACATGTCCGGCGGCACGCTCAGTGTCATCGGCGGGTCCGGTAACGCCGTGGAAACCATTGGTACGTTGACTGATGCTGTCTCCACCAGCGGCGGAGCCAGCGTCATCAATTACACCGCCGGGTCGGGCAACGTTATTTTCAACGTGACCACCCTTGGCGCGATCAGCGGTATTCCCACTGGCTCCATTCTGATCAACGACAATGTGGGCGGCGCAGCTTCCAACAGCGGCGGCGCTTTCAACATCTACGCCACGACACCCAACCTTCAGAACGGCTCGGCCACTAACACCGGCACCACTTACACCGGTGTGCGTCCTGACATCATCGTCAACAACGGCGGAACCCTCCGTTTTGCCACCTATGACAGCACCTATGGTTTGCGGGCGCTCAATAGCAATGAAATGGCCAGCTACAACCTGTCCACCATTCAGGGCGTTGTCACTGGCACGAACGGCGTGACCTCCGACAATATGCTGCTCGGTACCTCGCAGAATATCACCGGTGATGCCATCACCATGAGTTTGACACTGAATTCGGGCGCCAACATCACCGGCTCGAGCAGCAGTGAGATTCGCCTGGGTGTTCGCAGCGGCGGCATCTTGGTCCAGAATGGCAATTCGACAATTAGTACTCCATGGATTGACACGTACGGTAACAGCGACTTGATGCTCTACACCGCCGGCAACCTGACCATTAATTCCTACATCACTGATGCTTATGGAATTGAAAAGAGCGGCACCGGAACCTTGTCCCTCGGCAGCGGCGCTATCTCTGCGATGGCCGGCGCCTTGGCAATCAACCAGGGCGCTACGGTTCTCGGAGCCAATGACTCGGTACCGTTCGACTTCTGGGCTGCCACGGGCCGCGCCTTCTACATCAATGGCGGCTCGCTCGACCTCAAGGGCAACAACGAAGTTATGTACGGCCTGTACAGCAATGCCTACCCGGGCATGGGCGGCTTGCTGACCAACTCATCGACCACCGGCGCGGTTGTCACACTTGACGGCACGACCTCGACCGCCTTTGGTGGCACCGTTGACGGCAATATCGAACTCGATAAGGCCGGCTCGAGCACTTTCACAATCACTGCTCCGCAAACGTACACGGGGCTCACTTATGTTCGCCAAGGCACGCTGACTTTGCGCGACAGCGGTTCTGTCACCAACTCTGCTGGCATCATCGTTCAGGGTAACTCGACCTTCCTGGTTGAAAACAACCAGAGCCTCAGCGATCTGCCCAATCGGACCGGCAATGTTCCAATCACCATCGCCAGCGGCACGCTGCAGGTGAATGGCGGTGCTGGAGCCGTGGCAACGGGTGCGAACTTCAGCACGGTCAATATCAATGCCGGTGTGGCAGTCATTAACTCCGTGGCGGCTGATTACAGCACCAACACCGTCACCATCGGTAACTTGAACGTGAATGCCAATGGCGTTGTCGATTTCAAGGGCAACTCCGATAACGTGCTTCTCGGCTATGGTCCCGGAAGCACCAACGGCGGCGTCAACGGCGGCGCCACAATGACCGTCAATACCCCGTTGATTCAGATCACCCAGATGAACGGTACGTCGATGTCGAACTTTGGCGGATTCATGGGCGGCTGGGCCGTCGTGAATGACAACGACTTCGCCTACTACAGCGGCACGAGCAACGGCGGCTATGGCGTCGGGGCGTACGGCGAGAATAATTACGGAACTTATGCTAGCTTCCTTAGCAGTGGCTACATTACCAGCCTCACCGGCGCTCAGAATGTGTTCTCCGGTGGTGCGTTTGTCGGCGCCCTGAAAATGGCGGGTGCGACTACCTTCACGTTCCAAGGCACTAACTCTGACGTGCTGAACATCGAATCGGGCGGCTTGCTCGGTGATAACACCAGCACCCTTCGCACGATCGGTGCTGCAGGCGGTGGAACCAACATCGCCGGATCTCTCAGTGCCGGCAGCGCAAACCCCAGCGGCCCGACCACCCTCTATGCCATAGTTAACTCCGGCACCATCACCATCAACTCGCAAATCATCGACAACACCAACGGCGCCGGCGCTTCGCTGACGTTGGTCAAGGCCTTGGCCGGCAACGTGATCTTGGGCAATTCCAATACCTTCACCGGTGGAACTATCGTCGAAGGTGGGACGTTGTTCCTTGACGCCACCAACTCAGCCAACTCGACGAACTTCGCCGCGATTCCTGGTGCTCTGCAGATCGTCGGTACTGGTATCGTAACCGAATCAGCCGGCAAGCAATTGTCCCCCAATACCGCCATCACCTTCAATGAAGGTGGCACCATCAATATCTTCCAGGCAAGCACCGAGACGATCACATCCGTCACCTTTGATGGTGGCAACGGCGGTGGCCCGGCTTTGAACATCGGCACCAATGTTTCCGCCACTACTCTGACTCTCTCTGGATCCAATGCGGTTACCGTCACTGCCGACAATGTCTCGGATGCTGGTCATATTAATAACGGTGTTCTGACTTTCACCTCGACCACTCCCATCATCAACGTGGGTGGAACAGCCATCCTTGGGTTGCAGATCGGCTCCACCATCGATTCAGCGCATGAAATTGTGAAGACCGGCACTGGCGGACTCTATCTCGCTCCTGGTTCGGCCAGCTCGGCCTGGACCAGCGGTCTGGACATTCAACAAGGCCTGGTGGCGGTCAACAATATCTCCGCCATTAATGCTGGGAACTTCTACCAGGTCGATGCGGGAGCTGAATTATCTCTCGAAACCACCGGCGCCTCAGTCGGCACGGTGATTCTCAACGGCGGCACCTTGTTCGGTGGAGGCACGGCCGCCAACGCCACCAATACAGTTGGTACGCTGAACGTTTCCTCCAATGGCGGCACCGTACAGCTGTACAACGGAGCCAATCCCGCGGCTGCGAATAACTTATCCGCAAGCATCACGACCCTCGGTGGCCTTACCGGCGGCACCAATGCGGTGCTCACCCTCACCGGTCCTGCGATTGCCAATCTCGGCAGCACCCTGGTGGTCACCGGCAATAGCACTTACACCGGAACGATCAATGTGGACCCAGATGCTCAGTTGCAGCTTCTGGGGCATACCGGTCTGCCCTCCATGGCGGCCAGCATCGATCTCATTGGCGGCAGCGAGACCAACATCCCTGGCTCTTACGGAACGAACCTTGCCGCGATTTTGAAGTTGAATGATGACGCTGCGGGTTCAACCGGCGCGACCGTTACATTCAATGACAGTGTCACCATGTCCGGTACCTATGTGAACATCACGGCCGATCGTGCCAGCACCAGCACCGCTAACACGTTAGCCTTGGCTCAGGTGACGATCGGCAACCAGTATGTCACCGCTGCCATGGCCGACAGTTACAACCTGAAGTTTAACAATGCCATCTTTACGGGCACTGGTACGGCTACCCTCAATGTCCTTGCTGATACGTTGACACTGAGCAATGCTACCACCACCGTATCGACTGGCACTTTGGTCATGAACGGTCCTGGAACGTTGACGATGACCACTCCTCAGTCCTTCACGCTTGGTGACTTTGTCGTCAACAGCGGTGTCGTGAACATCAATGGCGGCACCATGGCCACCGCGGCACTGCTGAATAGCAGCACGTTTAACCTGAATGGCGGTTCCGCTAATTTGGGTGTAGTGACCGGATCGGGCACCATGACTGTCTCGCCTGTTTCGGGCACGATGGTGACCACTGTGACCAAGATTCAGCAGAGCGCGCTCACCGTAAATGCTGGTGGATATCTTGGTGTGGCCAGCAACATGGTCCAGTACACCAACTCCATTTCGACGCTGACGCTCAACGGCAGCGGCCAGATGGATTTGGCCAATAATACGCTGTACACCACCACCTCCAGCAACACTATCCGCCAGTACCTCATCAACGGTTACAACGGCGGCGCGTGGAACGGCACCGGCGGCATCAGCAGCATCAACGCCAATGCCAGCTATAACATCCCCGCCAGCAACGGCGGCCACTTCACGGCTCTGGGTTATTCCAGCGGCACGACCATCGCCGCTCTGGGCCTGACTCCCAGCCAGACCGTGGTCAAGTACACCATCTACGGCGATGCCAACCTCGATGGCAATGTTGATATCAGCGATCTGGACATCGTGCTGAGCAATTTCCTGGAGCAGCAGGCGGCCGGCGGGACACAACTTCCCTCTTGGGATACCGGCGACTTTTACTACACCGGTCAGACCGACATCAGCGACCTGGACGCCGTCCTCAGCAACTTTTTCGATTCAGCTCCCACGACGGTGCGTGCCGCTAATGCTGCGGCCAAGTTTAAGGCTTCCACCGCCAGCACCGCAAAAACCCTGACCGGCACGGTCTCGCCTGCGGACACGGTGTCGCCGCCACCGGCCAACGGGGTGCTGGAACTGGTGGTCAACACCACCAGCGGTGATGTGGAACTGGAAGGCAACAACGCCGACATCGCCTCGCTGCAAATCACCAGCGCCAGCAGCAGCATCATCACCGCTAACTGGACCGATCTGCACGCCAACGGTTACACCAACTGGTCTGACACCGCCAAGAAGAAGACCGGCATCGGTGAGTATGACAACCAGTTCACGGCCACGGGTGATTATGCAGTCCTGGGTGTGGTCGATTACGGCGACATTTACAACACCACTGTCAACGCCGAGGATTATGTGTTCAAGTACGGCTCGGTGGAGTCCAACGACACGACCGTCGATACCGACACCGGCTCGGTCATCTATGTCAGCGGCGTCCCCGAACCGACGACGCTAAGCCTCATGGGCCTGGCGGCGGCAGGGTTGCTTGGTCGGCGGCGCCGCAAGCAGCAATCGCGGTAAATGTGTGATCTTGAAGATTGAACTGCACGGCACGGGCGAGGGCTAAATGCTCTCCCCCGTGCCGCTTTTTTTGTCGATCTTTCTTTGGGATATGTAATTTTTGCATGGGACGTAATTTGTAATCGATTTTACATTATTAGATTTTTTGTGTTGCGTTTCCCTCGGTCGTTGGTTAAATTGGCCGTCTCAATAGCAAGGCAAGGGCGCTTGCTGTACAGATCTCTTGAGAGGAGAGCTAATGCAGAAGAACACGTCTGATACTAAGATAATTGTTTCTCGTCGCTCGCGAGCAAAGCTTGCCATGATGGCGTCAGCTTGCGTGCTGGGGTTGGGTGCCGGGCTTGAGGCTTCGGCCACGCCGATTTTGGACGTAGGCGTTGCGTCGCCAGGAGACACCGTGAACCCGCTGCCCGCTTCTGGGGTGCTGGAACTGGTAGTCGATGTCGTAACCGGCGATGTGGCACTCGAAGGCAACAACGCCGATATCGCTTCACTGCAAATCACCAGCGCCAGCAGCAGCATCATCACGGCCAACTGGACCGACCTGCACGCCAACGGTTACACCAACTGGTCCGACACCGCCAAGAAGAAGACCGGCATCGGCGAGTACGACAACCAGTTCACCGCCACCGGCGATTATGCGGTCCTTGGCAACGTCGATTACGGCGACATCTACAACACCACTGTCAACGCCGAGGATTATGTGTTCAAGTACGGCTCGGTGGAGTCCAATGACACAACGGTGGACACCGACACCGGCTCGGTCCTTTACGTGGTCCCCGTCCCCGAGCCGACGACGCTTGGCCTGATGGGCATGGTGGCGGCAGGTCTGCTCGGCCGACGGCGTAAGAAAGATGGACCGCAGACGTAGTTTTTTGTCTCGCATTGCAGCAACTTAATTTTTCTCGACCCCGCGAGTTTGCTCGCGGGGTCGTTTACTATTGAGACAATGCAGCAGGTGTCCGCACGATCCGCCATTTGCGGCTACGGAATTGTCCGAGTCCTGGCCAAGGGTCAAAGCTATCTGGCTCAGGCGGATGCACGCCAGGTTGTGCTCAAGCGGCTTGATGTTGATTGTTTAATCAGCGGTGGAGCAAAGCTGCATCCCGCCATTCGCGACCGGTTGCAGCGTGTCCGCGAGCTTGCACAAACGCAGGTGGCCAACTTTCACGGTGTCCAGCGCGATGCCGATCAGGAAGATGGCGCCGCCTACTTGATCTGGGAGTATCTGCCCGGCCTAACGTTGACGAGCTGGGCGGGGCGGCCGGATGTCTCGACGCAGCAACTTTTGCACTGCACACGGGAATTGATTGCCACCGTCGAAGTCCTGCACGCCTGGGGCCTTGTTCATGGCTCAATCCACGGCCGAAACATTTTCGTCGATCAAATGGGTCGGCCCAGGCTCACGCACATTAGTCCGCTGCTGTACGTGGACCCTCAAGCGGATGTGGTAGCGCTGGCCGAGTTGCTTTACAACATGGCAGACTCACGGCCCGATGCCGCCCTGACCTTGCGGGAATTGGCGGACCATGCGCTTCAACCCGATGCGAGTCCTCGAAGCCTTGTATCTAGCGCCTCGAGCTTGTTGGCCGCGCCTTCGATCACAGCTTCTTTTCCCGAAGAAGCTCCACCCCGTCGCCTGCATGATCGCTCCGTGCAGCTTGCAGCCGTCATTTTGATGTCAGTAGCAACCATCTTATTGTGTCTGGGGCTTCGCCATTGGGTGCAAACTGTGCAGGTCAAGTCTCCAACACCTCCGAGCGCGTCGGCCGCAGCGATGCAACCTTGAGGCAAACATTCGGCTGCTCGCCCCTGTATAATTTTTGGCGATGAGCCTTGTCAGCCGCTATCTCGACCCCGCCTTGATCGAGCGATTGCAGTCGTTGGAGTTGTCGGCCCGCCGGGTAGTGGTGGGGAGCACGATCGGCATGCATCGCAGCCCGGTGAAAGGGGCGAGCATCGAATTCCGCCAGCACCGCATTTACGTCCGCGGCGATGAACCCCGGCGGCTGGATTGGCGCGTGCTGGGCCGCACCGATCGTCCGTACGTCAAGGAATATGACGAGGAAAACAATCTGCGCTGCCTGATCCTTATCGACGCCAGCGGCTCGATGGGCTACGGCCGTAAGCACGGTCCAAAATTCGACTATGCCGCACGCCTGGCCGCATCGCTCAGCTTCCTCATGCTCAATCAGACGGAGAGCGTCGGCTTGGCGATTTTTCGCAGCCGGCTGGAAAATTTCATCGCCCCGCGCGTCGGCAAGGGGCAGCTGGCCAACATCATTGAGGCATTGGAGCGCAGCAGCGCGGGCGGCGAATCGCACTTGGCTACGGCGCTGCACGATGCGGGAAGTCACCTGGAACGCCGGGCGCTCGTCGTGCTGATTTCGGATCTGCTCACGCCCATCGGCGCATTCCGTGAAGGCATCGCCCATCTCAAACATGATCGCCATGAAGTAATTTGTCTGCGCGTGCTGGATCGTGACGAGATCGAATTTCCATTTCGACGGTTGGCCCGGTTTCAAGGCTTGGAGCAGGAAGAGTCTCGACTGATCGAGCCGGCCCTGGCGCGCAGCGGATATCTGAAGAATTTTTCCCATCATCAGCGGACCCTGGAAGATCAGTGTCAAAGTCTGCACGTGGAGTTGCAGACATTCGTGACCGATCAGCCGCTGGGCGATGCGCTGACTCGATTTTTGCGTAAGCGCTACGGAGCGGTGGATTAAGGCCGCGGGGGCCTTTGTGTGCGGTATCGGCATGGCATTTCTGAATCCGGTGATGCTCTACGGTTTGACGGCGGCGACGGCTCCGCTGGTGCTTCATTTGCTCAATCGTTCACGATATCGCAGCGTGGAGTGGGGTGCGATGATGTTCCTCGAGGGAATGACGCCCCGATCCCACCACAGCACGACCATCAAGCAATGGAGCCTGCTATTGCTGCGTACCGCCATGATCAGCCTCATTGCTTTCGCGCTGGCTCGTCCGGTGTTGTACGCCCGCGCAGCGACGCCGCCCCGCCCCGGACGATCGGCAGCGGTGATGGTGCTGGATCGCTCAGCGAGCATGTCGCTCAATGACAACGGCCGACGCCGGCTCGATTTGGCGAAAGAGGCGATTTTCCAGCTGCTCTCTCCCGGATTTAAGCGAGGCGACGATTTGTGGCTGCTTGCCCTAGGCGACGGCGATCCCGCCTCGGCTGCGGTCTACGCCAGCGATCCGATGGAACTTGCTCAGCACGTGCATGATGTCAACTCCGCTTCCGGGGCAGCGGATGTAGCGAGCGGCTTGAACCGGGCCATAAAGCTTTTGGCTTCCTCCGACGCGGCTAATCGAGAAATTTATCTGGTCTGCGATCGTGCGGCCCAAGGCTGGAGCGGCGTTGATAATCAATTTGTGCAGCAGTGGACGCAGCAAGCGCGCGGCCGGGTGCGGCTATTTGTGATTCCCGTCGGAAGCCAGGACACCGACAACGTGGCCATCGAATCGATCACTGTCTCACCGTCCCCCGCCGTGGTGAATCAGCCGCTGGAGGTGCAGGTGCGTGTACGGAATTTCGGCTCGGTTCCCCGCGCGGCTGTGCCGATCACGGTCGAATCGCGCGATCGGTCGGGTAAACAGGAGGTCCTCAGCCGTTCCACGCTGAATCTTCCCGCTTTGGGATCGGCGAAAAAAAAAATCAGCGTGAAGCTGCCGCAGGCCGGCTCGATCATCCTTTCCGCATCGATTAGCGCAGCCGGCTTGGCTACGGACAAGCGGCTCGATTATTCGCTGCAGGTGCTTGATCCCCTGCGAGTTTTGATCATCGACGGCGATGAAGGGGATGAATCATCTCGCAGCGCGTCGGATTTTCTGCGGCTGGCCCTTACGCCTTTCCATGAGGCGCAGCGAAACGCATTTCTCGTGGATGTGTCACGTCCCGACTCGTGGGGGCCGGCAGATTTGTTCTCACACCGGGTGGTGGTGCTGACCAATGTCCCGTCGCTGACCGATTTGCAGGCCCGGTCATTGCAGCAATTTGTTTACGATGGCGGCGGTGTGATCGTCATCCCCGGCGATCAGACACGGGTCGAGAATTACAATGCCTTGTTGCCCTGGTTGCCGGCGGCGTTGCAATTGCCGATGCCGCCCAGTGAATCCAGTGGATTAGCGCTGCAACATCTGAACCTGGATCATCCGGTGCTCCATTTTCTTAGCGGGTACGTCGATGTCGCTTCGACGGTAGACGTGCGGCGGTATTTCCCATCGTTGCCCCGCGTCGGAGCGGCGGTGCTGGCGGACTACGCGGATGGCAAGCCGTTTCTGGTGACTCGCGATGTGGGGCAAGGCCGGGCCGTGTTGATGACGACGCCGGCGGATGGGCAATGGAGCAACCTGCCGCTAACCGATCTTTTTTTGCCGCTGGCGCAGTCGATGGTGCGATATGCCGCCGCTGGTCCGAGTGATGCCTGGCTCGTGCAGCGCAATGTCGCCATCGGTCAGCCGTTGGTGGCTTCGTTTGATGAACCGGTGGCGCTCGGCGATCTGCGGGTCGTGGGGCCGGCGGGGAATGTGCTTCCCAAGGAAAATGTAAGTTTGTCATCTCGGCAGGATGGAGCCGATGTCAATTTGGCCTCCGCTGATTGGCCGGGGGTTTATTCCATCTCCGCACCCGCAAATCCGGCGATTCAATTTGCCGTGCGGACGCCTTTTTCAGAATCCGATCTGATGCCGTTGTCGGCCGATCAGTTTTCGACGTTGAGTTCCCGTTTAGGATTTGCACTGTTAGACGCCGAGACTCAACCGTTGGCCCTCGCTCAAGAATCGTTTCGCCGAGGCAAAGAGCTTTGGTTATCGCTGGTTGCGGTCGTGATCGCGCTGGGGATGATCGAACTCGCCGTCACGGGCCTGTGGGCGGGGAGTCGGGCATGAGCGGCATCTGGCTGACGGCGCTGATTCTGCAATCCCGTCGCACCGCGCTGGCGGCGCTCGTGCTGCTTGCCGCATTGATTTTCGGCATCGCTTTGCTTTATCGCCGCCAAACCAAGCGAATGCGATTGCGCTGGAGATTGACCGTGCTGACTTTGCGGCTCATGGCCGTGGCAGTTTTGTCGTTCTCTTTGCTGCAACCTGTGTCCATACGCAAAGCCCGGCCATGGGAGCAGGGAGCCGTGGTCATCGTCGTCGATCATTCGCATGGCATGTCGCACCGGGATTACGCTGGCCATCCCGATCAAATCGTTGGCCTCGCCGACGGCATGGGTTTGTTGCCCCCCAATGTCAGATCACGCGGCGATGAATGGGTGGCGATGGTCGCGCAGCTCAACCAATGTGCCGGCGATTTGTCCGATGCCCAAAGCGGTCTGGCGTTCGCCCGCATATCCGGCCGCAGCACCGGCGACGCCGAATCGCAAGTGGCGGCGGCGACGGTTCGCTTCGATTCCGCAGCCCAGGCGCTGCTCGGCCGGCGGCCATCGCTGAACTCCAAATCGTCACTGGCCAAGGCGATTGATGTGTTCAACCAGACTTTGCAATTACCCCGCAATCTCGGCGATGCGAGCGATACTGGCGAAGATTGGCTGCCCACCGTGCGAAGCGCTCTGGGCCCGGTGGCCGACGCCGCGGCGACTTTCCAATTCGAGGCAGACCAGGCTTTGTACCGAACCAATCCGCAGGTGAAAAGAACCTGCGACACCTTGGCGAAACTCGATCGGCTAGGTTTGGTACAATTGGCTTTGACTCAGCCGCGCACGGGTCTGCTCGCCAAACTGTCGGCGCTGATTCCGTTATATGGATTCGCCGCCGGCGACGGCGTGACAGAACTGCCATTGCGCGGCCCGCCGCTGGGACACGGTCCTCCCGTGCGGCGATTGCTTCTGGACACCGATGCCCTGGGAATGAATCTCACGGATGCCGTCCGCACAGCGATTGAACAATTGGGCGATGAGCCGATCCGCGGTGTGGTCCTGTTTTCGACAGGCCGACAGCCTCTGGAGAAATCGACTGTGTTCGATAGCGCCGCCGTCGGTCCGCCGGTGTTCGCCGTTTGCACGGCCCCGCCCAATTTGCGCGGGGCCGGCGACGAGCAGTTGACGATAGGCCGACTCGCATTTCCTTCGCATGTTTTTGCCGGCCAGGATTTCACCGTGTCAACCGGGGTGCAAGGCATCGGTTTTCGCAACGGAGCGAAGCAACAGATTTGGTGCAAGATCGATGAGTCATTGGAGATTCCGTTGGGGTTTTCGCCGCAATCGCTCGCTTGGAATGCCGCGGCAATGGCGGCGAGCTCACCGGGTGATGAACCGATGCCGCAATCCGTGCCGCTCAGCCCCGATGGAACCAACGTAACGTTTCAGGTCCATATTGACCGGGCGGGCCCGCATCGAATCAGCGTTGGCTGGCTTGGCATTGAGGGTTCACAGCGATGGATCAATGTGCTTGATCATCCGACGCCCATTGCACTGGAAGCACAAACCCCGACATGGGACTGGCGGCTGCTACGCCGAACTTTGGCACGTGATCCAGGTTTTGCCCTGCGCGCGGATATTTTTGCGGATCGCACGTTGCCGCTCTCGCCGCAAGACATTCTGGAGCAGCAAGCGATGGTGATTTTTGATGCCCAGCGGCAATCGTTGGACGCGACGCAGCAGAGCGCAATCGATCAAATGGTGCGGCAGCGCGGTGGATTGCTGATACTCGTCGGAGCTCCGCCGGATAAAACGGATGCGACCAGTGCTCCCGCATCGCTTTTTGATTGGCCCAGTTCCTCTGGTTGGCAAACCTGGGCGGGAACACAGGCAAATTTTAACATCGTGCCGACACCATCTTCCGGCGCGATTTGGTCGCCGTTTACGCAATGGAAATCGCTGCCGCCGATCTTTCGATTCTTCCCGTTGCAAACAGTGGGAACAAGCGCCCGGCCGCTGTTAGTCGAGAGTAATTCCGATTCGGTGGTTGCGTCCGATATGTCGGTTGGCCGCGGCCATGTGATATTTCTGGGCCTGGATGAAATCTGGCGATGGGGAGTCGATGCGCCTGCTTGGTTCTGGCCGCCGTTGCTGAAACATTTTACGACTCCGCCCTATGCGGTGAGCGATGGCTGGCTGTCGCTGGATGTCGATGCGGCCAGTGTATCAGCCGGTGAGACGACCGACGTTCGCATCAAGCTCGCCGATTTTGCCGGGCCGACCCGCGATGTATCGATTCGCCTTGCTGTGCTGCAGGATAAGAAGCAGATTCTGGCACTATCGCCGCAGCGCATTGGGGACGGAGAGTGGATCGCCAAACTGTCGGGATTGCCGGTCGGCTCCTACCATATCCAAGCCACGGTCGATGACACCAATCGCCGGCGGTCACTCAGCGAGGCGTTGCAGGTGCTGCCGGAATATCAAAGTGAATTCCAAAACGCGGCGGCGGGGCGGGATGAGCTAGCCCGGTTGGCGGAGACATCGCATGGCCGATTGCTGGAAATGGAACAGGTGCCGCAGCTTCCCGCGCTGCTGGATCAGGCGGCCATCACCCCGACCGTGGCGGTCTCGCTTTGGGACAGCGGGTATTTGTTTGTTTTCGTCGTCGCCTGTTTCTGTGCGGAATGGGCGCTTCGCAAGAGAATCGGATTGGCATAGTCGATGAGCAATCTGAGCGGATTTCCAACTTCGCTGGCCCGTTATCTTCGTCGCTTTGCCGCACGGCGCAGAGTTTTCATGCTGATGCGAGCCATTGGCATGGGGATTTCGTGCTGGCTCACCTGGCTGTTGGTGATGTGCCTGGTGGATCGCTTGGCCAAGCTACCGCAAGAAGCGCGGCTGCTGCTTTTGATATCAGGGGTGTGTCTGTCGTTGGCATGTTTCGGTTTGGTTGCCTGGCGCGCGGTGCAGATGATTCGCTGGAACACCGTGGCGGCGCGCATCGAATCCCGGACACCGATCTTTGCCGAGCAATTGCAAACGGTAACGTCGCATCTGCTGGCTCCCCAGCCGGATCGAGTTTCATCGCTGATGGTGCGGCAAACATTGGTCACGGTTCAGGAACTTTTGCCGCGTGCTCCGATCTCACAATTGTTGCCTTGGCGTTTGCTGCTCGGGCCTTGGATATCGGTCGTCTGCGTGGCCGGAATCATTATCGCACTATCGTGGCTCCCGAATTTGCGGCTGCATCAATTGATGGCCCGGGCGCTGCATCCGAACCGTGAAATCGAGCCGGTGACGATGACCCAATTGCAAGTCTCGTCGCAGGAAGCGCAGGTTTCCCAAGGTGGCTTGGTGACGGTCTCCGCCCTGGTCAGCGGAACGGAGGCATCGAGAGATGCTGAACTTTATCTCAGTGCCGATCGCCGCACCTGGTCACACGCCGCCATGAAATTGGTATCCGCCACCACGCAGGAGAGCCGCTTTGAATTTGCCATTCCCGCTATCGACCGTGATCTGGATTATTATGTTCGCGGCGGCGATGCGCGCAGCGATGTGTATCGAATCAAAGTGCAGCGTGTGCCCGTGGTCAGCGAATTTCAAATTCGCTACGACTATCCCGAATATGCCAACCATGCGCCGACGACGGTGATCAATACGGACGGCCGCATTGAATGTCTCACCGGCAGCACGGCGACGGTGGCGATCGTGGCGTCGGAGCCGTTGCGGTTGGCGCGGTGGATTCTCGATGGTCAGCCGCTGGAGATGCAGGCAACCGATCTATCTGATCGCTGGACAATAGCCTTGCCGGTCGCGGTCACCGGCAACTGCGCGCTGGAAATGCTCAGCCTCGATGGTGTGGCAGGGCGGGGACCGGTGCCGATGGAGGTGCACGCTATTCGGGATGAGCCGCCGCAACCGCAGGTGGTGCAGCCGGCGATGGATGTGCAGTTGAATCCGACGGATGACTCCTTGATCGCCGTTGCCGCGAGCGATGATTTTGGCCTCGCCTCAATAGAGGTGGAAATCGGCGTGAACGGCCAAATCGTGGCCGGCGCATCGGTTCCCTTGGCGGACCGGCCGCTGCACCGAGAGGCGGAACTCACACTGCAACCAGCGGCAATCGGGGCGACGCTCGGCGATGTCGTGACGGTGGCGGTTCGCTCGCAAGACACCGACGGCCAATCCACGCTCAGCGACGAACGGCGGATTTTCATTGCTCCGTCAACGGTTTGGCCCCGGCTTTACGAACAGGAGATGGAATTGCGTCGGGCTACTCAGCTTGCCAAGGCGTGGGAAGATTCACTGGATAAAGCCCGTGCGGCGCTTGAAGCGGCGCGGTCTGCTGGCCACACCGGGAAGCAGGATGCTGATGCGTGGGCGCGCGCGAATCGAAGTTTCACCACTACCGGCGAGGCCGCCACGGCGCTGCGGCAATCGCTGTTGCGCGCCTTGCTTCAAAGCGATCCGAGCCCGATCAACAATGCCCTGGCAGCCTGGGTTGATGATACGCTGACGCAACTTATAGAGCCCGGCCGCACGATGTCGCCCACAGCACGGGGAATGGACGGCGTTGCTGCTCGCCTCCAATCATTGTTGGCACGAGCTCATGATGATGCACAAAAGCTAGTAACCCTGCAGCGGGGATTGCATGCGCGGATCGCGTTGATCGAGTTCGGCAATCTTCAATCGCTTTTGGCATTGCCCCCATCGAGCAACCAGGCGGTCGGTAACGCACGAGACGATGCCGTCGAACATCTGCGGCGATCGTTGAATGTGTGGTTGTCGCAGGAGGGTCTGTCCGTCTCGGTCGCATCACAGCAGGTATTGCAGCAGCGGGTGCAAACCGCTCTCGAATCGGAGGCGGGCCTTGGTGAATCGGATCAGTTGGCTCGGGCAAAGGAATGGATCGCGCAACTGAGCAAACAATCTGGCGTGATGGTGTCGGAATATCCAGCGCGGCTGGCGATGGCATCGCAGGTTCAGGCAATTCGGCCGGATGGGGATTTGACGCGGAGCCGTGATTTGTTGCTTGCATCCCGTGCGGCCAATGTGTTGCTACATCTTTCTCAGACGGCCCGAGAAGGCGATCGGCCCAAAGCACGGAGCAAGTCACCGGATCCGCTGGCAGAGTTTCAAAGTGCCATCGCTGAGTTGGTTGTCGATCACCAGGATCCCGCCAATCCCGCGCATCATGCCGCCGCTGAAGAAGCTCGCCAGCGCTTGCGGTTGACAGCGGCCAACTCGCAGGAAAATGAGGGCACCAGCGACTCGTTTGACCCCGCAGTGATGTGGGCGATCGAAGCGGCAGCGGATCTCTCGGAACAGAATTATCCCGCGGCACAGCAGGCCGATGATCGTCTCGTGCAGGAGGTGGCCCGCTGGTCGCCGCAGCAGTCGTCCCTGTTGCAGCAGCAGGCGGCCCGGTCGCTTTCGCAGATTCGATCGATCGATCAACTGCTTGACCAGCAATCGGACGTGCAACGGCTGCTCGAGCAATCGTCACTGGTGGACGCCACTGCGGAGCAGAACGAAATGACCGAAGCGATACGGCGTTTGCGCATCGGCAATGGCGGCCTCACGCCAAGCGCCGCGCCGACGACGCAAGTCAGCGTACAGACAGAAAGCATGGCTGCGACGTACAGCGTTCCGCAGCCCCCGCCTGAGGTGGCGATGCGGCACCCCTGGCTGGCGGCGGTGTGGCATGGCCAGGCGGCATCCGAGCTACTCGCCGCGGCACAAGTGAAGCCGGCCACGGAGCACATGCAGCAGGTGATTGAGTTTCTAAAGCAAACTCGGCTCCAAGCCGTCCATCGCGCTGCACTGCTCCGCTTGGCCCAGGCTCCGTCCCTGGCATGGCTCTTTGAACCTGATGACCAGAGCCCGACCGGTTTACCTGTTGCCAGCGCAACGACGCTGCCGGCAACGCGCGGATTCGATCGGCCTCTTAGCGTTGTCAATTCGCCTTATCGTGAGGAGCTGAAGATTTATTTCGATGCTCTCATCAAGGCGCAACGGGAGAAAAAGTGAAACTGGCCGTGCTTTTATTCCTGTGCATGTTGACCGTCGGCGCCGGCGAATTGAGCCCGATTGAACTGGACACATCGGTAAGCCGTGGATTGGCCTTTCTGGCTCACCAGCAACAGAGCGATGGTTCATTTGTCGGATTCGACGACCCCGGTCCGCGGTCCGCTCCGACAGCGATTGCGTTGCTGGCGTTTCTTGGCTGCGGCCATACACCGGCGGCAGGCCAATATAATCTGGTCGTGCATAACGCCCTGGACTTTCTGCTGCGACAAGCTCCCGATGACGGCTATCTCGGTCGGGCCGATGGTAGCGGTATGGTAGGACAGGCGCTCATCACAATCGCGCTGGCGGAAAGCTACGGCGTCGAAAATGATGCGTGGCAGCGCAAGCAACTTGAGTCAACGCTGCAAAATGCGCTGCAGGCGATTCTCGCCATGCAAGACAAATCGCCGGGAGCCAAAGGCGGCGGTTGGGGTGCCGATGGCCAGGGAGGCGGTCGATTGGCGACTACCGCTTGGGCGGTCTTAGCACTGCGATCATTGCAGGATGCGGGAATCGCGCATCCGCAATCGGCGCTTCGGCGCGCTTCGGAGTTTGCCCGCTCGTGCCTGGTGGTGCATCAGGGATTCAGCGATACCGATCAGCCGCCTACTACCGCATCGACGGTCGCCGGGGCCATTCTGTTGCTCACCGAACGGGGAACATCATGGGATGCGACCGTGCGATTGCTTCCTGACCTAAAAATTCCCGCGGCGTCGAAGGACTTGTTTCAAACGGAATATATGCTGGCATATTGCGGGTTGCGGATGCACACGCCGGTCGCACAGCAAGTGTGGGGATCATTGCAACATCAGCAGGCGGAGGATGGAAGCTGGGGAACGGTCCCGGCGACGGCGACTGCGGCGCTCACCTTATCCATGCGATATCACTTTTTGCCGCTGTTCGAGCAGTGAGAGAAATCTCATCCGCCGCCGGTACGGCGCGGGACAAAGTTACGGCTGGCGTCGGCGCCAAACGTCTGGTTGTGCCCCACCTGTTTGCCACCATTGAATGGTGTCGATGATTTGCGAGCGGAGGGCGGCATCGAGTTGTTCAGTATGGATTGGACGGATGAGTTGTGCCCCTTGGCCATTGAATCTTTTAGTTGACGAAAAGCGGCGGTCTGCTTTTTGGCGGGATCAGCCGGAGCGGACGGCCTGGCTATCACCAATCGCGCCGCTGACTGCGCCGCCAAACCAGTATCGATTAGCGGCGAGCCGGTTGCTGGCACCGGTTTGGCTTTCTTGCCGGCCGATGCTTTCGGTGATTTGACGGGATTAACGTCCAACTTAGTCGTCGTGCTCTTTTTCGCTTTGGCCATAATTATTGCTCTTGAAACATTGTAAGGCTTCGGTTGCGAGTGGCAAATGATCGGGTGAACGGTCAGGTTTTCCGGAACATGAAGTGTGCCATTTGGACGACTTAACCTGCCTATCTGACCCAACGGTTGCCGTTCAATCCGCTGGGGATCGCTACTATCCCACGCGAGCTCAGCCGTGAATCGCTTTTCTTTTAGCCATCTATTGTCAGTGAAATCAAGTACTTACGGTGCTGTGTGGCATCGATATTGCCGCGCAATTGACGATTTCGTCGGTAAATGGGGAAACTTGGTTGCTTTCGCACCATTCTTGCACCATCTGCCATATCGGCTTGACGTAAGACGTTGTTCAGGCCGCAAAATTTGCGGTTGTATTTGCAGGAGATTAACCATGTTAGGAAACAATCGTCGTGGCTTTGCGTTGATGGATCCGAAGCGTCAGCGGGAGATTGCCCGCAAGGGTGGCAAGGCGGCCCACGAGAAAGGAACCGCGCACCAGTTTACTTCTGACGAAGCGCGTGAAGCGGGCCGTAAGGGTGGAATGATCGTCAGTCGGCATCGCGAGCATATGGTCGAGATTGGCCGCAGCGGGGGACGGGCACGGCGGCGCAAATCGCCTGGCTCCGTATCGGCCTCGCAGCCGGGAAGCGCGTCGAAGATGCAAAGCAACGCTCCCGAGGCAAACGAAACAGTCGAAGTCGGTGAATTAGGGTCGTAGCTCGTCCGATTGCTAATGGCGGCCGTTTGAGGCTACATTATTTCAATGCAGCCGGTCGATCATGCGTGGGCACGCCAGGCAGATATCCAATCGGTCTTGATTTCGCAGCAGCGCATTGCCGAGCGCGTTGCTGAACTTGCCAGAGAGATTCTCCACGATCATCAACCACAAGGTGACTCGCCAGATGTCGAAATCACGCTGATTCCCATTCTGACCGGGGCGATGATTTTTTGCGCCGATCTGATGCGGGCCTTGAGCGTGAAGCTGCGCATCGGCTTGCTCACTGTCACCAGCTACCCCGGCGCATCGCTGCGCTCCCAAGGTTCGTCGCTGCTCAGCCAACAGCTCGGCGATTTGCGGGGCCGACACATCATCCTGATCGACGATATTCTCGACAGCGGCGGTACGCTCAAGCTGGTCGTGCCGATTTTGAAATCGCTGCATCCGGCCAACGTTAAAACCTGTGTGCTGCTCAGCAAGGATCGGCCCTCGGCCAAAGAGGTGCAGGTTGATTACGTGGGCTTTCAAATCCCCGATGAATTCGTAGTCGGTTATGGCTTGGATTACGACAATTACTATCGTAACCTGCCGGATATCGTGACGCTCAAACCAAGCGTGCTGGCCGCCACCCATGACCGTCCGGCTTGATACAAACTGGGCTTGCCATTCCCTTCGCCGGTCAATCGGCAGCGTGGCGAACGACGGTGCGCGCACGGCGAGTCATCCATCGGAAGCAGCCGCCATGCCGGCGCCGGCGGGGACGAGTTCCTTCGCCGCGCTGCTCACCAGCCATATTTTGCGCGACGGTGAAATTGTCCTGCTGGTTCTCAAGCCGTCCTTCTGGTTCATATTGCTTCAATCGATTCCATTCACCGCGGCGATCTTAGTGGCCTATTTCATTGCCCGTGTTTTTGCGGGTCCGCTCAGCAAGCCGGCGTATGTGGAAGGCCTGGTGATGTTGATCGCCGCGCGGTTCGTCCTGGCGACGATGCACTGGATGGGCCGCTGGTATGTGCTCACCGATCGCCGGTTGATCCGCCTGGCCGGGGTGTTTCGCATTGATGTGTATGACTGTTCGCTGCGCAAAGTCGCCCACACGCAGATCATTTCTAATTTGCGGGAGCAAGTTTTTCGCCTGGCATCGATTGAAATCCATCCGAAAGATTCTGTCGATGGCGCCACGGTCGGAGTATGGCAGACCGTAGCGCAGCCGGAGCAAGTTCACGAGCAAATCAATCAAGCCATCTACCGTGCGCAATGCAGCGGTTGAAGTTGCGGAGCCGCGGTGATGGATCAGTTGGAAGGGCGACAATCCATTTTCGCTGCTCTGGCGGCGCGGCAGCGGCGATTCGAGGTTATTCTTGTTGCTCACGGCGCTCATGAAGAAAAGTTTACGGATGTATTGGCGTTGGCCGAGCAGTTGGGCGTGCCGATTCGGCGGGTGGACCGACGGGAGCTCGACGCCATGGCCCACGGTGCGTCCCACGGCGGATTGATCGCGGTCTGTTCCACCAAGCCGCGGTTGAATGAAAGACAATTGCTCGATTTCGCTGCCTCTATCGCCGGGCCGCCGCTGCTGCTGCTTTTGGAAGGGGTGGATGATGCGCGAAATCTCGGCTTCATTTTGCGTACTGCCGATGCGCTGGGCGTTCACGCGGTGCTGATCAAAAAGCATCTCTGGGATTTTGATCCGGTCGAAGTCGCGCGGCCGGCCGGCGGGGCCTTTGAGAGGTTGCCGCTCGTCCAGATCGAAACTGTTCAACCGCTGCGGCAATTACAGCGTCAAGGTTTGAGCCTGATCGGTTGCATCGCGGCCGCTAAACGATCGCTGCATGAAACCGATCTGAAACTGCCGACGATCATCGCATTGGGCGGCGAAAAACGCGGGCTCAGTGGAGCGGTGCGGGATATTTGCGATCTGTTTGTGAATATTCCTTCGGTTGGTCCTGCGGCTTCAAGCCTCTCATTATCCCATGCAGCGGCCATCGTTATGGGTGAGGCGATGCGGCAAAGATTGAACGCTGACGGCCAATGAGGCGACAGGCGCAAATTCTGCCGATGGACATGCTCATGTTTGCGCGGTGGGCTGACCGAAATGATAAGGGGGGTCACAATCGAATCGGTTTTATCCGCGGCAGCGGAATGACACCAAAACGAGCGGCTCGGAAACGGGCCGCTCGATTTTTTAGTGCATCCCGCAGGAATTGGGAGCTCCGCCACATCGTCCGCACATGGGGACTTCGGGCGTCGCGGACTTGCTCGGTCCTTCCGCTCCTACCGCAAACACGCTCAAAGCACGGGCCGTCTGCTTCGATCCACATTCCGGACACGACACATTCTTTTCCGAATCGCTCATCGAGCGAACCAGTTGCTCGAACTGTTTGCCGCATTTCTTGCAGGCATATTCATAAATCGGCATAAGATGAATACCTCGAATTCATCCCATTATAGGGTCGGTGCTTCAAAGAAACCATTTGGCCAGCCGCCGCACGCAATCCAAGGTCAGCCCGTAGCAAATATGGGCGGATAATTGATCCGCATGTTCATGGGGCGGTTCGTCCAACGGTGACGGGGCGAGTTTCAACATCGGCAGCGCGGCTTCGTGGCCGAGTGCCCAAAGGGCCATGCCATATCCCATGCCCATGCCGATTTTGACGTTCGGCCACACCTCGGCCAGCGCACCGTACAGTCCGCCTACCAACATGCCATAACCAAAGTGAACCGCTGGACCGGCAATCTTCTTTTCCCGTCCGCCCAATTCGTGATCAAATAAATTTCGTGATATAGCTTGAGCAACCTGCACGGTCGGTTGTTCTCCGCCATTGTGATGCCGCCCGGTGCTTTTGGGTGCAGCGGAACCCGCGGGTGCGGCAGCCCGTGATCGGGCCGGCTGCTTAGATCGAGCGGTTTCATGGAAATTATTCATCATCCACGCCCCCGCCGCACCGCCGATCATTCCTGCCACTGAACCCCGCAGAAGACTGCCGACCGTTGTTGAGCGATGATATCCGAACATGAGATGCTCCTTATAAAGCTAACTGCCTTAAAGCATCGCAAATCCCATGCTAGAGTGTAACGTCCAAAGCAGCCCGAACTTTCAAATCGGTTAAATAATGCATTACCGATTGCGGCGGGCGTACCGTCTGATATGACTCATTTAATGCACTCTGTTTCCTTGCCCCAAGTCGCCAGGCCGCACACCCGAACTCTGCGAGTTGGCAGCGTGAGTTTTTTGAATGCCAAGCCGCTCATTTATGGATTGGAAAATGATCGGAATGTGGCGTTGAAACTCGCCGTGCCGTCGCAGCTATTGACCGGATTGGAGCAGGCCCAGTTCGATGTCGCTCTGTTGCCAGTAATTGATTACCAGCGTCTGGACAACCTCGTCCTCGTCCCCGCAGGTGGAATCGGTTGCGATGGCCCCACGCTGACCGTGCGCATTTTTTCCAGGAAGCCGATCGAGCAAATCAAAACAATGGCGTGCGACACCGACAGTCACACTTCCGTCGCCCTGGCCCGTGTCATCCTGGCTGAAAAATATCAAATTCATCCCGTTTTCAGTGATTTGCAGCGAGATGATCAGCAGACGGATGCCCAATTGCTGATCGGGGATAAAGTGGTCTGCGAAGAGCCGCCGGTTTTTGATCATCAACTCGATCTCGGCCAGGCTTGGCGGGAATTCACCGGGTTGCCATTCGTCTTTGCAATCTGGACCGCGCGCGGCGGAGTCGATCTGCATGATCTGCCCGATCGATTGACGGCTGCCCGGGAGCAGGGACTTCAACATATCGACGAGATTCTGAAAAAATACGCCGTTCCCCACGGTTGGCCCGCCGGTTTGGCGTTGCAATATTTGACGGTTTATTTGAAATTTGAAATCGCTCCGCCGCAGTTGGATGCGATCGCCCGATTTCACGAATTGTGCGCCCGCCACGGCCTCATCGCCAATCCACCCAAACCGCTGCGACTTTATCAGCCCCTTTCGCATTGACGCTGGCCGATGGCGGTGGCATATTGCGCCGCCGACCGGGTGAGTCATGGATGACTCGATTGTTCAGCGAGCGGTGTCACGAAACTTTCCAATTGTTCCAGCGTCTAATCCCATGTCGAGCGTGAGCGGAGCACATCACGAGGCCAAGGCGTCGTCGCAAGCGGCGGCCATGTCGCAGCGCGATGCCGAGCTGATGCGGCAGGTCCAGGCAGGGGATCGGGCGGCATACGGCCAGATTGTGGTGGCGTATCAGCATCGACTGTACAACGCCGTGCTCCGGCTCATCGGCGAACCGGGCGAAGCCGCCGAGCTGACGCAGGAAGCCTTCATGCGCGGGCTCATGAAGGCCGACACGTTCCGGGGTCAGTCGTCGGCGTACACGTGGCTCTTTCGCATTGCGCTGAACCTGTCACTCAGTGAGCTGCGCAAGCCGCGGCGTAAAAGATCATTTTCGCTGGACCAGCCGGCGGGTCGGGCGGATGGCGATGGTCAGGCGTCGGCGTTGATTGATCGGCTTTCAGCGGAGCGAACATCCTCGCCGCTGGAGGCATTGGAGATTCAAGAGCGCGATCAGCAAGTGCTGGCAGCGCTCGGTCGGCTCGATGCGGATCATCGGGCGGTGCTGGTGATGTGTGACATTGAAGGATTCGATTATCAGCAGATGAGCGAGATTCTCGATGTGCCGCTGGGAACGCTCAAAAGCCGCATTTTTCGGGCTCGATTGGCGCTCCGAGATGAGTTGAAAAGTTACATGCAATTGTGAACGGTTATGTCACTGGATCAGGAAAATTTCGAGAAACTCGAATCCTATGTGGATGGCACATTGGATGCCGAGGGCAAAGCGCAAATGCAAAAGCTGCTGGCGGATAATCCGCAGTTGCAGCAGATGATGACGGAGTTGATCGCCCAGCGTCAATTGCTGCGCAATTTGCCGCGCGCCGATGCCCCAGAAGATTTGCTGGAAAGTTTTCAAGGGCAATTGGAACGGGAGGCCTTGCTCGGCGAGCCGACCAGCCAATTGGAAACACCGGCCCGTCGTGTGGAGCGCTGGCCCCACCTGGTGCTGGCGGCGGCAATTGTTTTTCTAGTGCTCGGATTGGCCGGACTGATTTATGAGGTGCTGCCTCGGCACCGGGAAACTATTCCATTGGTGTTCGCCCCCGGAACAGGCGTGAATGTGGGTTCGGATGCGGATCAGATTGAGCCAACGACCGCGCCGTCGGCTCCTACACTGGGCGTCTCATCCCGGAACATCACCGGTTTCGATTCATTGGATGCCGGTAAATTTCCGTCGACGCAAAGTGACGACAAAAAACCGGCCCCATCAATCGCCGGTGAGGATTTCGGACCGGATCGGGAAAAGCTGGGCACAATCGCCGCTACTTCACCAAGCGATGAACCGGTCGTGATCGTCGTCCGCTCGGGATATCCCGTGCAGGCGGCCGTCCAAGTAACTCAATTCCTAAGTTCCAACAACATTGCTTTTGAAAGCTCTTCAGCCGCGGGCTTGGAAAATCGTCAAACGTCGCAGCAGACAATCGAGGCAACCACCGCACCCATCGCGCTCGGCAACATTAAATCTGCACTCCGCCAGCAGCTTGCCAACAGCAACAGTCTCAAAGCATTGCCGGTGACGCAGCCATCAGAGGCAGCCGCGACGAAATCTGAAAATGGCTTTTCAATCCAGGCGCAAAATGGATTGGCCTACCGCAACGGTGCATTGCCCGGCCAGGAAGCGGCATCGGGGCAGATCACCTATCGAGCGATGTTGACCGAGCAGCAATTGCAGCGGCTCAATGCCCAATTGCTCAACCAGCCGAATCAATGGACGGAAGTTAACGGGGAAGCCAATGGCCACATTCTTTCCGATGCGCTGCCGCCCAATGCGATGCAGAATGCCGTCGTGATCGCAAAATCCCGGCAGTTCGATAAATCGGATGCGACAACTCGGTACTCAATAAATGGAGCCGCCGCACCGACGACCGCGCCAGCACCGAACACGACGGAGCCTAGTTTCACCTTTGCAGCACCCGAGGGAGGTGCGACATCCCGGCCGATCGCCGTTGGCGGTGGCTTCGGCGGGGGGGCGGCTGGAAACTTGTTCCCCACCACTCAGCCCACGACGCAAGCCGCCACCGCACCGTCACGGATGCGGGAATGTCTGATTATCGTGAACGCCCAGCCGGTCAATTTCCCCGCCCCGGCCGCCGAACCTGCCACTTTGCCGGCCACCGCACCAACCAGCCAATCCTCGCCGGCCAGCCAGCCCTGACCCTCCCTGACCTTCGCCGTTTTGCCGTGTCTAATGCATTGTTGAAGGAAGGAGCTTGAGCCATGCGATCACGTTCGGCGACTTTGAATGAAAACGGCAACCGCATCGGATGGATTGCCCTGGTGGCTTATGCAGCCTTGGTGTGCCTATTATTGATTACAACGAGAGGCTGAGATAATGACAGTTGAACGTTTCAGTCTCTCGCTTAAGAATATAACGGGACCGGCCGATCTGGCCTGAAATAAATCTCTCTCCCTCCCTTGGCCTCGGACGAATCGTCCCCTCGTCCGTGGCCTTTTTATTTACTTGTTGGTCGTCGATAGCGTTCGGAACACGGACCATTGGCTGATGGCGATGTAAACGCCGAAGACCACGGCGAGGGCGGAGATAATCGGCAGGCCGTTGGAGAAAGTTGCCACCAGATAAATCAAGTTCCCGAGCGTTGCAAGGACGGTGAGGATAAGCGCTGCCAATACCACGGTAGGGCGTCTGGCGCGGACCATTAGGATGCCGTCAACGATCAGCACCATGGCAAAAGCCGTAATGACCAAGTCATTCCAGAAATCCCTGGTGTCTCGATAGAAAATCTTCGTGCCGTCGTCATACAAAATAAAATCGCAGCGAGCCGGATAAGGCCTGGTTGGATCCGCATAAGGGGCGAACGGCGTGTGAAACACTTTCGATGAAAAATAGCCAAGTGTGTGCGGTGTCACCAGGAGTAAAATGATGCCGACCGCAATGCTGATCCACGCCTCGGCGACCCGATTGGGTGGAGCGAATTGAATCGGCCGTTGCCCCTCCGGCTCGACCGGCGTCGGCGGCGGAGCATCCGATTGCGATAGCTTGGGCAGTTTTGAAACGTCCATGCTTTGCTCCTTGGCCGAATAGCGGAGTTGCACAATCTGATTCGCTGAACAATATAGTAACCCGGTTTTGTTCGATTTGCCCGTGGAATAGCATGGAAGATTGGCCAAAGAAAACTCAGGCACTTCTCGCAGCCGCTATGGCGGATCTGGCGATGGTCAAGGACGCCGCAGCGCTGGAGCATTTTCGCATCGAATATCTCGGCTCCAATGGCAAGCTCAAAGCGGCCATGGATTGGATCAAGCAGGTGCCGCCCGCCGAGAAGCGGGACATGGGCCAACAGCTCAATTCTGTGAAAAAGCAAGTCACCGATGCATTTGAAGAAGTGAAAACGAAGACCACAGCGGGGCGTTCGGATGCCCCAATAGGCATTGATGTGACCGAACCCGGCCGACGGCCGCAAATCGGGGCGCGGCATCCAATCATGCAGGTGATCGATGAATTGACCGAATTATTCAGCCGCATGGGATTCGCCGTCGCGCACGGGCCGGAAGTGGAAGATGAGTTTCACAATTTCATTGCCCTGAACATTCCCAAGCAGCATCCCGCCCGTGATCCGCTGGATAATTTTTATCTGCATCCCACGGGGATGGATGATCGCATGGCCACCGCGGGCGTTTCCGAACATGCCCAGTTACTTCGGACGCAAACCAGTACCGTGCAGGTGCGGGTGATGCAGTCGCAAAAGCCGCCGATTCGCGTGGTGATCCCCGGCCGGGTGTATCGGCCCGACACGCACGATCAGACGCATTTGTCGATGTTCCATCAATTGGAAGCCCTCGTCGTCGATCAAAATGTCAGCATGGTCGATTTGAAAAGCACCGTGATGCAATTCGTCCACGGATATTTTGGCCCGCAAACCAAGGTGCGCTTTCGGCCGAGTTTTTTCCCCTTTACCGAACCGTCGGCGGAGGTCGATGTCTGGTTCGAGGACAAGCAACGCTGGATCGAACTCGGCGGGTGCGGCATGGTGCATCCCAACGTCTTCCAGGCCTGCGGCATCGACCCGGAAATCTACTGCGGCTGGGCGTTCGGATTCGGAATCGAACGCATTGCCATGCGGAAATTCGGCGTCGAAGATATCCGCAATTTCGTCGAAAACGACGTGAGATTCTTGCGCCAGTTCTCATAAATTGCTTCTAAAAAAAGAGTTATAAGACATCGCAACAAAAGCGCACTTACGCCGTAGAAGTAGTTGAAACTCAGTCTCAGTCGATTATGATCGGATGAAGGAAACCGATGGACAGCAACTTTGCCTTGAATCCTGATCGCATTGCGGTGCCGACTGTTCGCAGCGGTCTATGGCGCCAGAGTTTGCGCGCGGCCTGGTTCACATTGATTGGCGCTTCGGCGCTGATTGTAATCGGCGTGCTGGTTTGGCAAGGCATTACGGCGCACGGCAATCCAGATCCTGCAGCGGATAATGTCAGCCGCCGCGCTGCCATCGTTGACACCGGCGTTCTGGTTTTCCGTGAAGGGCTAGAAGCGATTCTTGTCCTTGCCGCCCTCACCGCCAGTTTGGTGCGCACCGAAGAGGGGTACTGGAAGCCCGTTGCCCTTGGCGCGGGGTTGTCGTTTACGGCTAGCGTCGCCACATGGTTTATCGTCGTCGGCTTGATCTCGAGCATCAATGCTCCGGCCCTGCACATCCAGGCTGCCACCGGGCTTCTAGCGATTATCGTCTTGCTGGTGGTGATGAACTGGTTTTTCCACAAAGTCTACTGGACCGGCTGGATCACTCACCACAACCGCCGCAAGCGTGCATTGACTACCGATAAGGGTCGCACGCGCCTGGCCGTTTTCCGCGGGTTGGCGATCATCGGGTTTACGTCCGTCTATCGTGAAGGCTTTGAAGTGGTGCTCTTCCTGCAAAGCATTCGGCTACGGGTCGGATCCTCGGTTGTTCTTGAAGGAGTGGCTGTTGGCTTGGGCCTTACACTCCTGGTAGCACTGCTCACTTTCGTCGTCCAGTACCGCCTGCCTTACAAGCGAATGCTGGTGGTCACCGGAATCATGCTGGGCTTCGTTCTGCTTGTCATGGTCGGCGAGCAGGTTGATGAGATGCAGCAGGCACATTGGATTGCCAAAACCGACCTGAATTTTCATCTGCCCGAATGGATGAATGTGTGGTTTGGCATTTTCCCGACTGTGCAGAGCCTGGCGGCGCAGGTGATGGCCGCGGTGCTGGTAATTGGATCATACTTCCTGGCGCGCCGGGTATGTGTGCGAAAGCAGACCGGTAATCCCAATGCTGCGACCACCGAATGTATTGTTCCGGACTGCGGTGGTTGCACCTTGGCGCAAGATGCGCCGGTTGCCGATAGTACGGTGAAGATACACGTTGCCCGCCGATGATTTGCCGCAAGACGTTCCGTTTAGTCGGCAGCTTTCGCTCGCAATTGTCCGTCCTGCCAATTGATTTGTGCGCTACCCGCTTTCCGCACCATGGATAACAAGGCGTTGCCGACCGCTTCCAACCGCCATCCTTTGAGCAACCGAACATCCGGTTCAGCCAGGCCTCCGCTGAAATATCGATAAAGCTGGCTGATCTCCTGGCGATTAGCCACCAGATTCGGATCGATTCCGCGACCGAGGCTCAGGCACTGCACCGCCGCCCATAATCCATCGGCCCGGAATTTTTCGGTCGGTGTTTCTTCATGCTGTCGCGACGCAGGCAATTCCTGGCTCGGCATGGCGGCGGCACGGCCGATCGCTCCGACAATTTCCTTGCCATGCGATTGCTCCACCGGCCGCGGCAACCCACGGACTCGAGCCAGCTTGTCCACGGATCGCACGGGGTTGCGAGACATCTCAACGAGAATGTCATCCTTCAAAAACGTCCGCGGCGGCAGATCGTGCAGACGGGCAGCATTATTCCGCCAAATGATCAGCTCCCGCAGAATGGCCAAGCCGCTCGGCGACAGCGACGAAGCCCCGCGCGCTCGGCGGCATTGGTGATCCGGATCAAACTGAAATTGCTCCGGATCGCAAAGCGCCTCGGATTCTTCCATCGCCCAGGCTTCGTGTCCCAGCTCCGTAAGTCGTCGGCCGATGTTTTCGCGCACCGCCAGCAGATATCGCACATCATCCGCCGCATAACGCAGCTGCATCGGCGAGAGCGGCCGCTGATCCCAGTGCGTGAATGTCAGCCCCTTGCCGAGGTTCACGTTGACCATGCTCCGCACCAGTTTCGACAGGGAAGTGGGATAGGCAATCCCGATAAACCCGGCGGCGATTTGCGTATCAAACACATTGGCCGGGCAGCGCAGCAGATGCCGAAACGCCGGCTCCAAATCCTGCTCGCCCGCATGCACGATTTTTTCGACCGCGGCATCGCACAGCAATTCCCAGAACGGCGTCAGATCAATTTTTTCGATCGGATCGATCAATGACACGGCCTGGGTGGTGGCCACCTGAATCAAGCAGAGCTTGGGGATATAAGTCAGTTCGCCGATGAATTCGCTGTCATACGCAAAACGGCCGGCGGCGCGCAATTGCTCGACGAGACCAGCCAATTCCGCTTGTGTCCGCACCATCTTCGCATCACCAACCGGTATCAGCGGATGCACCGGCGGCGGCGTTTGCGGCTCGGATGATTCATGTTGTGCCGACTCGTGGCTGCGAGCGCGATGCTCCGAACGACCGGAATAAAACGGTTTTTTTGACGGCGGGGTAGACTCAGAAGGTGCAGGCGGCATCAGTTACGGGGTATATTAACGCCAAAGTCCTACACTTACAGGACGGTTGCCGCGACATGATCAAAGGTCCGCTCCATCACATGGCCATGACGCTTCGGTTGAATTTCCGAAGCAAGCAGGCGGTTATTTACGGATTCGTGTTTCCGATGCTGTTTTTGTTCGCCTTCTGGGGGATTTACTACCACAAGGAAATTCCCCCGCTGGCCAATGAAATGGGGCAGTTGCTCACTGTGACGATTCTGAGCGGTGCCTGCTTCGGCATGCCGACGGCCATGGTCAGCGAGCGAGAACGCGGTGTATGGCGGCGATATCGGCTATTGCCCTCGGCGACGGGTGGCATTGTTCTTGGGGCGATGGTCGTTCGCTGCCTGCTGGTCGCCATCGCCATGGTGATTCAATTGGTGCTGGCTCATTTTGTCTGCAAGGCCGCATGGCCGGCGCATCCGTTTGAATTGGCGGGGATATTTTTCTTCGTAGTTTTTGCGTTTCTGGGCGTGGGATTGGTGATCGCCATGCTGGCCGACAATGTGCCGGCGGTGCAGGCGCTGGGGCAGATGATTTTCCTGCCGATGCTGATGATCGGCGGCATTGGCGTGCGACTGGACCAGTTGCCGACCTGGGCGGTGCATATCGCCGTCTTTTTACCCGGAGTGTACGGCGTCGATGCCATGGATGCAGTGTTGCGGGCCAAACCCGTGGCTAGCGCCATTCCACTCCCATTTTGCCTGATGGCGTTGCTGGCGATCGGAGCGGCGGGATGCTTGGCCGGGGCGTTGATGTTCCGATGGGATGCCGCGCAGAAAATGACCGCCAAGGCACGGGGTTGGGTAGGGGTGGCGCTGGTGGCATGGTTGGCGGTCGGCGCGATTGCCGAGGAAACCGGCAGAGTAAAAATGCGCCAGCCGTTCGCCAATACAATTGTTGCCAGCACACAGCCTTTGCCGACAACCGTTCCCGCCACCACCGAGCAAGCTTCCTCGACGCAGCCACTCGTTGATGCCACCACCATGCCTGCCACCGCTCCCACCGTCGCCTCGACCGCTCCATGGACCGCCATCACCGATGCCGATGTCAACAAAATCACTTTCTCCGATCTGCAGCCCGACAGCAGCGATGTCACGCCGGTCGCTCCATCGCTGGATAATCTGGACGACGACGGAAAGAAACGCATCGAGGCCTTCACCGACAAACTCGAAGATTGGCCGCCTGGCAAGGATTTGGACATCGTGCAGCGAACGCGGAATTTTCTGGCCGTCGCCGCCATTGTCGATTTGTTGCAGGATCAACTCGAACCGGATGTTCCGTACGTCGTATTCGATCGGCTACGCTATGAAGTCGAGCCGGATGACAAGCTGAAGAAGGTTTTAACGTATATCATTATGCACCCGGATCAGGGCACCGTGCCCACGAAGATTCCGGAACTGGGATTCGAAGGCGATGTGTTCGAGGACGGCGTGCGTGAACGGGTCTCCGATTACGCGCGGAAATTGTTGGCCAGGGTACTAAATAAAACGTACTGAAATAAAAGGCGAAGCGAATATGAGTGATGAATTGCTAAAAAAACTCGGTGTGGACGCAAAATCCGGCTGTGGCATCGGCGGCCAATGGCGACGCACCAGCGGCAAGCCGATCGCCGTGCGGTGTCCGATCGACGGCAAAACACTTGCGACGATTCCATCCGCATCCAAAGAAGATGTCCAAGCGGCGATCGACGCGGCATCCAAAGCATTCATCACCTGGCGAACCGTTCCCGCTCCACAGCGCGGCGAATTGGTCCGACGTTTCGGCCAAAAACTCCGCGAGAAAAAATCCGATCTGGCCGCCCTGGTCCAACTCGAAGCCGGCAAAATCACCAGCGAAGCGCTCGGCGAAGTGCAGGAGATGATCGATGTGGCCGATTTCGCCGTCGGTTTGTCGCGGCAACTGTATGGTTTGACGATCGCCACGGAGCGGGCCGGCCATCGCATGATGGAGCAGTGGCATCCGCTGGGGCCGATCGGTGTCATCACCGCGTTTAATTTCCCCGTCGCCGTTTGGGCATGGAATGCGATGCTGGCCTTCGTCTGCGGCGATCCGGTGGTGTGGAAGCCGTCGGAGAAAACGCCGCTGACGGCGATTGCGTGTCAGCAGATTTTGCAGGAAACGATCGCCAGCGTGAGCAATGTGCCGCCGGAGATTTCCAGTGTGTTGATCGGCGAGGCGGCGGATGTCGGCGTTCCCATCGCGGCAAGTGAAAAACTTCCGCTGATTTCTGCAACGGGTTCAACACGCATGGGCAAAGCGGTATCGGAAACCGTGGCCAGGCGTTTGGGGCGGAGTTTGCTGGAACTCGGCGGAAACAACGGATTGATTCTCACCCCATCGACGGATTTGGATTTGGCGACCCGGGCGATTGTCTTCTCCGCCGCCGGAACCGCGGGGCAACGATGCACCACGCTTCGTCGATTGATCGTGCATAAATCCTTGAAACAGGAAATCGTGCGGCGTGTTCAAAACGTCTTTTCGAAATTAAAAGTCGGCGATCCCCGGCAAGAGGGCATCCTCGTCGGCCCACTGATCGACGAAGCGGCGGGGCAGGCGATGGCCAAAGCGTTATCCGAAGCGAAAGCAGCCGGGGCAACCATTTTCGGCGGAGAGCGTGTGAAAGACGGCGTTCCCGGCGGCGTTTATGTTCGTCCCGCCCTCGTGCAGATCAAGGCGGATGCGGCGATCGTTCGGGAGGAAACGTTTGCGCCGATTCTGTACGTGATGGAATATGAAAAATTCGAGGAGGCGATCGCCATCCACAATTCGGTGCCGCAGGGATTGGCATCGTCGATTTTCACCACCGATGTGCGTGAAGCCGAGGCGTTTTTGGCGGCGGCGGGCAGCGATTGCGGCATTGCCAACGTGAATATCGGCACCAGCGGAGCCGAGATAGGCGGGGCGTTCGGCGGTGAAAAACAGACCGGCGGCGGACGGGAAAGCGGTTCGGACTCCTGGAAAGCCTATATGCGGCGGGTTACCAACACCATCAATTATTCACGTGATCTTCCCCTGGCACAGGGCGTATCATTTGATGTGTAGTGGGAGGGCGGAAGGTGGAAGGCCGAACAGAGCCGCGCACGAAGTAAGCGGTTTCCCATAGATTATCAGCCCATTTGACGATACTATCTGATAAGTAAATGCACCGAACGCGGCATGTGATTGTGATGACTCTGGTGGCGACGGCTCTCTGTGCCGACCGTGCCGCTTCCGCTGCGCCGATTTTGAGCAGGCCGATGTCGTCGGCGGTGAATCCATTGGCGAGATTGGCGACGAAGCTAGCCGGGCGATTGTCGGGCAATTTCCGCCCGGCGATTTCTGTCGCAAGAAGCCGGCCGACGGGCCAATCTTCTTCCGTAGCTCCGCCGCTTTCCGAGCCGCCGTTGGTCTATCGGCCGTCGCCGCTCGGTTCACCGCTACAGTTTCCCCTCCCGCCTCCGACTCTCGCCTGATTGCTCCTGGCGAATTGTTCTGCGCACCCGATTGCGCATTTGAAATCTCAAATTTGAAATTTAAGAATTCGAAATCATAAATTTGAGATTTGAAATTTAAGATTTGAAATCTGTCATTCCATCCTGAGGCCTTTATGCCCGACGTCGGCAAGATGCTTACTTCCGTTTTTGGCAGCCGCAATGAGCGACTGCTCAAGCGATATCGCGCCATTGTGGAAGATATCAACGCCCTGGAACCCAAGATTGCGGCCATGACCGATGATGACCTGCGGGCGCGCACGAAGGAACTGCGCGCCGGCCTGCACGCCGAGAAGTTGCGCGCCGATGATGTGATGCCCGAAGCGTTTGCCATCATCCGCGAATCGATGGATCGGCACATCGGCATCCGCTCGATTTTTGATCCGGAGAATCATTTCGATCCCGATCAACTCGACGATGACATGCTCGAAGCATACGACGAAGTGCAGCGGCAGATGATCGCTTCGGGAGAATCGTGGAATACCGTCAGCATTCCGCCGAAAATCTATGAGGCGATCCGCAAACTCTATCCCGAAAGTCGGCCGCCGTTCCGGGCACGCTGCTTTGATGTGCAGCTCATCGGCGGACTGGTGCTGTACGAAGGCAAAATTGCCGAAATGGCCACCGGCGAGGGCAAGACGTTCGTCGCTCCATTGGCCTGTTATATGCGGGTGCTGCAAGGCTTTCACGCCCATGTCATCACAGTGAACGATTACCTGGTGCGGCGCGACTCGGCGTGGGTGCGGCCGGCGTTTACCAATCTGGGAATGACCGTCGGTTTCATTCAATCCGACATGGAACCGGGCGGAGAAACCCGGCGTTCGCAATATGAGTGCGACATCACCTACGGCACTAACAGCGAGTTCGGCTTCGATTATCTGCGCGACAACATGAAGGAACGCGTGGAATTGCAGGTGCAAGGCGATCTGGACTTTGCGATCGTTGATGAAGTGGACAGCGTGCTGATCGACGAGGCCCGCACGCCCCTGATTATCAGTGGTTCCGCCCACGATGATGCGGCCAAGTATCGCGCTGCCGATGCCGTGGCCCGGGTGGTGATCGAAAAGCATCGGCCGTATCTCGAGGTAGAAAAGGCGATCGACAACGCCAAGCGGGCGATCAAAGCCGCCGAGGGTGATGAAGATCGGCACAAGGGGGATAAAAAAGCGGTCGAAGCGGCCCGTGCCCGACGAGCGGCGGCTGTCGCTGAATTGGCCGAGGCGGAAAAACGCAAGGAGGGAATCCCACAGTACCTGGAGATCGAGCGGGATCGAAAGTCGGTACACATGACGCACGACGGCATCGCCATTGCCCAGGAGGCGGCCGGTGTCGGCAGCTTTTACGTCGGCGCCAACATGGAATGGCCCCATCTTATGGAACAGGCGCTGCGCGCCCATTTGGTTTATGAAAAGGATAAGGATTACGTCGTCGAAATGGCTGATCCGCGTTTCAGCACGATCGTGATCGTCGATGAATACACCGGCCGCAAAATGCCCGGCCGCCAATGGTCTGACGGTTTGCACCAGGCCCTGGAAGCCAAGGAAAAAGAAAAGATCAAGGAAGAAACGCAAACCCTGGCGACCATTACGCTGCAGAATTTTTTCAAGCTGTACAAGGCGCTGTCAGGCATGACCGGCACGGCCATGACCGAGGCCGAGGAATTTGGCAAAATCTATAAGCTCGATGTCGTGACCATTCCCACCAATCGGCCGTGCATTCGCGCTGATAACGAAGACCGTGTTTACCGCACGGAAAAGGAAAAATGGGAAGCGATCGTCGATGAGATTAAGGAAGAAAGCGATCACGGCAGACCAATTCTGGTCGGCACCACCAGCGTGGAAAAAAGTGAAATGCTTTCCAAGCTGCTCAAACGCAAATACGGCGTCGAACACGAAGTGCTCAACGCCAAGCAGCACGAGCGTGAAGCCCAGATCGTGGCTGTGGCGGGCCACCAGCATAAAAACGCGCATGACGAAATGGTTGGCAACGTGACGATCGCCACGAACATGGCCGGCCGCGGAACCGACATCAAGCTGTCCAAGGAAGCGCACGGGTCCGGGGGTTTGCACGTCATCGGCACCGAACGCCACACCGCTCGCCGCATCGACAATCAGCTCCGCGGTCGGTCCGGCCGGCAGGGCGATCCGGGTTCCAGCCGGTTTTACGTGTCATTGCAGGATGAGTTGATGGCCATGTTCGCCGGCGACTGGACGATCAAAGTCCTCGGCTGGCTCGGCATGGAAGAGGGGATGGCCATCGAGGACAAGCGCATCAGCAAGGGCATTTTGCGCGCCCAGAAGAAAGTCGAAGAGCGAAACTACGGCGCTCGCAAAAACCTTCTGGAATATGACGATGTGATGGACCGCCAGCGCATGACTTTCTACGGCATGCGGCAGCAGGTCCTCGAAGGCCAGGATGTCGATCTGGTGATCTGGCAAATGATCGGTGAATCCATCCGCGACGCCGTGGATAAATATCTCATGCAGGATTATGTGGCTTCGGTCATCAGCGAGTGGGTGACGACCAATCTCGGTTTCCAGATCGAGCCATACGATCTGCGCGGGCAAAAACATTTCGATGAACTGGAGCGGTTCATTCGTGACCAGGCCCGTGCCGAGGCGACGACCAAAATCACCGCCACGCTCGGCGAATTCATGGGCGAGGACAGCGAAGACCCCGGCCTCTGGGACGCCAAAAACATGGCCGCCTGGATGATGCGCGATTTCGGCGTAAATCTGTCCCAATCACAGATTCGCCGCACCAGCTACGATGAATTGGAAACCATGCTGCGCCAGGCGGCGGTCGATCAAATCGATCACCGTGATTATTCCGGACTGAAGAAATATCTGGAACCATCATTCGCCGAATCGGAATTAGCCTCATGGGCGGCGGATAAGTTCGGCATTGACATCACCGCTGACGACATGCATGAGGGCGATCGGGTTAAAACCGCCAAGACGCCGGACCAGATTATCGAACTGATCGAAAATCGCGCTCACGAAGCCTATGCCCGCCGGGAAATCGAATATCCAATCGATTATCAAATCACCTTCGATTTCGGCAGCATGGATGGGCAAACCGACAATCCGTATGCCAGTGAGGATTTTCGCCGCTGGGTACTTGAAAAATATCGCGTGGAAATGCCCGTCGAATTCATCCGCAGCAGCAATGTCCGCAAGCTGCGGCAGGAAGTGCTGGCGCTGCAGGAGCCATATTTCAAAGGCGATAAGCTATTCAAGGAAGTGGATGGTCTGCTCGCCCAGAGCGGCACGGACATTGAGCAAATCGTGAAGCTGTTCAATGAGCGATACGCCCTGAAATTGACGGTCAAGGATTTGGAGCCGCAGCATTTGGACGAATTGGCGGTTCGCGCCCAGCAATTCGATGAAAATGCCCCGGCCCAGCTCACGGTGCGGGATTATTTGATCAACCGCGTTCGCCAGTTTTATCGTCGGGAGCTGACCCAGCTCGAGCAGTTTGTGCTGATTCAGATTTTTGATCAAAGTTGGAAAGATCATTTGTACGCCATGGACATGCTCAAAGCGGGCATCGGTCTGCACGCATTTGCCGAGCGCGATCCGCGGATTTTGTACAAGAAGGAAGGGTTCCGCTTCTTCGAGCAGATGCTGGCCGCCATTCGGGACCGCGTGACGGACCTGATCTTCCGGGCGCGATTCGTCGGCCAGGGCGACGCCCCGCGCAGCAGCTACCGGGAAACCGCGGCCATCCACGAAGATGCCGGCGGTTACGGCGTGGCGGAGAATGTCCGCGCCACGGCGGCCGCCGCCACCGAGGGTGAACCACCCGCCGCTGAAGAAGGCGGCGCTGCCACCAAGGTGAAACAAATCGTCAACGCCGCTCCGAAAGTCGGCCGCAATGATCCCTGCCCCTGCGGCAGCGGGAAAAAATACAAAAAATGCTGCGGAGCGGGCGTGGCATGATTCGACGGGAATACAGAGTGTTCCCGGCATGGCGACTAAAGTCGCCATGCCAGTGGGCAACGAACCGGCGGAAGTCCCTAGCTAGCCGATCCGCTGAGCATTTGCCGACGCTGCTTCTGGCCCTGGCCCTCCCGGTCTTTGCAGAAAACGCTCTGCACATGATCGTGGGACTCAACGACACGTATCTGGCGAACAAATTGCCCCAAGATGCCGCGGCGGCAGGAGCGGCGGTGGGCACCGTCACCTATCTGCTGTGGTTTTTTAACTTGCTGGTATCGGCAGTCGCCGCCGGGAGCACCGCCATCATCGCCCGGGCCAAAGGGGCACGCCATCGCCGCCAGGCCAACAGCGTGACCGGCCAATCCATGAGCGTTGCCTTGGTGATGGGCGTTGTCGTCGGTTTGCTCATGCTGATTTTTGCCCGGCAGGTTATTGCCTGTTCGGGACTCAGCGAGTCGGCAAGTCGATTTGCGCTGCCGTATCTGAAAATGCTCAGCGTCACGCTGCCGTTTCTGCTGACGATGAGCATCGCCAGCGCTTGCCTGCGCGGCAATGGCAACACCATGGCCCCGGCGATCGCTTTGATCATCGTGGACATCGTGAACATGTTTTTCAGTTGGGGCCTGTGCCGTGGGTTATGGGGCATGCCGAAAATGGGATTCAACGGCATCGCGCTCGGCACGATCATCGCCTATGTCATCGGCGGTGTGCTGCAATTTGTGGTGCTGCTCAGCGGCAAAGCGGGACTGCGGCTTTATTGGCACCGCTTGCGGCCGCATGCCTCGATGATCCGCCGGCTTTTCAAAATCGGTTTCCCGGCCGGTATTGAATCACTGCTGAATTGGCTGGCCAACTTCGGCGTGATTTACATCATTAACCGCCTCGATTCGACCAACGCATTTGCCAACGCGCACATGAATGCGGTGAGAATTGAGAGCATCAGTTTCATGACCGGCTTCGCCTTCGCCGCTGCGGCTGCCACCATGGTCGGCCAGAGCCTGGGCATGAAAGACCCGCAGCGGGCCAGGCGCAGCGCTTATCTCGCCTATGCCATGGGCGGCGGGGCGATGACGCTGATCGGCGTGTTCTTTATTTTCTTCGGGTCGATTCCCGCACGGTTGATCTCCCCGGATGCGCACATCGCCGCGCTGACCGCCCGGTGTCTGTGCATCACCGGATTCATCCAAAGCGGCTTCGCGGCGTACGCCATTTTCAGCGGTGCATTGCGCGGAGCCGGCGACACATTCTTCGTCATGCTGTTCAGCTTATTCAGCGTGCTGGGCTTGCGGCTGGTCGGCGTCATCATCGTCGGAGGTGTCCTGCACAAAGGATTGGGAGCCATTTGGATGGTGCTCGCAGCTGAGTTGTTTTTCCGCGGCCTTCTGGCATTCGGAAGATTTCTGCAGGGCGGCTGGCAGCATATCGAGGTGTGAACATATACTTCGCCGGATCACATGACCGACATCGACCAGCTCGAAGACGATTTAAGCAAGCCCACCGAGCCGCTGATTGACATATTGCGGCAAAACCGGGGCGATATCATCGTGCTCGGCGTCGGCGGCAAAATGGGACCGACGCTGGCCCGCATGGCCAAACGCGCTTCCGAAACCGCTGGGGTATCCCGTCGAATCATCGGCGTGTCACGGTTTCCCAATCCCGACTTGCCGCAGCGGTTGCAAAAGGTTGGCATCGAGCCGATCTCCGCCGATTTGCTGAATCGTAAAGATCTGGCCGGGTTGCCGGATGCGCCCAATATCGTTTTCATGGCCGGCATGAAATTCGGTAGCACCGGCCAGGAAGCGCTGACGTGGGCGATGAACACGTATCTGCCCGGCATGGTGTGCGAGCGGTATCCGCATAGCCGCATCGTGGCGTTTTCCACGGGGAATATTTACGGATTGACGCCCGTGAGCGGCGGCGGCAGTCGGGAAACCGATCCGCCGAATCCGCTGGGTGATTACGCCATGAGCTGCCTGGGCCGCGAGCGGATTTTTGAGCATTTCAGCCGGGCAATGAAAATTCCTATGGCGATCATTCGGCTAAATTATGCCGTCGAGCCGCGCTATGGCGTGCTCGTGGACGTGGCTCGCAAAGTGTGGGAAGAAAAGCCGATCGACATTTCCATGGCGTACGCTAACGTGATCTGGCAGCAGGAGGCCAACGCCATGTCGCTGCTGGCGCTGACTCATACCGAAAGTCCACCGAAATTTTTTAATGTGGCGGGACCGCAGATTATTCAGATTCGTGATGTCGCAGAAGAATTTGGTAAATTGATGGGGCGAACGGTGCAATTCACCGGGACCGAATCACCCGATGCGCTGCTGAGCAACGGTGAATCCACATATAAACTGCTGGGCCGGCCGCAAGTGATGGTGGATACGATGGCCAAGCGGATCGCCGATTGGATCATGGGCGGCGGCGAAGGCTTAGATAAGCCGACACATTTTGAATCACGGGACGGACGATTTTAACGAGGAAGCGATGTCGCAGAAGATTCAGGGGATTTTACAGCGTGGCGTGGCGATTCCGGCGAGTGTGCTGGCACTGAATAGTCAACGCAAATTCGACGAGCGGCGACAGCGGGCGCTGTTCCGTTATTACTCGGCTGCCGGGGCGGGGGGAATCGCCATTGCGGTTCATGCGACGCAATTTGCGATTCGTGATCCAAAGATCGGCCTGTTCGAGCCGCTGCTGCGATTGGGACAGGAGGAAATGAATCGCCTGGATGCGGGGCGATCCGAGCCGATGGTGCGCATCAGCGGCATTTGCGGGTTGACACCGCAGGCGGTGAAGGAAGCGACATTGGCTCGTGATCTCGGATATCACGCCGGACTGCTGAGCCTCAATGCCCTCCGCACCGCCGATGACAAAACGTTGGTTGAACATGCCAAAGCGGTTTCGCAGGTTCTACCGATCGTCGGATTTTATCTTCAGCCGGCGGTGGGGGGACGAATATTGCCTTACAGTTTTTGGCGAAAACTGTGCGAATCGGTGAAGAATATCTGGGCGATTAAAATCGCGCCGTTCAATCGCTATCAATCGCAGGATGTGATTCGCGCCGTGGTGGAAACCGGCCGGCAGGATATCGCCCTATACACCGGCAACGACGACAACATCGTGGCTGATTTGACCACGCCGTTTCCGTTTATGACCAAGGATCGCATGGTCGAGCGGCGGATTGTCGGTGGTTTGCTAGGCCACTGGTCGGTGTGGACACGGCGAGGCGTGGAATTGCTGGAAGAATGTCACGCCGCTGTGGCCAAAAAAACCATCAGTTGGGATTTGCTGACCAAGGCAACGGCGGTCACCGATTGCAATGCGGCTTTTTTCGACGCCGCCAACAATTACGTCGGATGCGTCGCCGGCTTACATGAAGTGCTGCGTCGCCAGCGGCTGCTCGAAGGAATCTGGTGTTTGAATCCCGATGAAGGTTTAAGCACGGGGCAGCGTGAGGAAATCGACCGAATTTATGTGGCGTATCCGCAACTGAACGATGATGAGTTCGTCGAAAAGGGAATTGATTCGTGGATGAAGTGATTTTCAGGTGGCGGGGAAATTCGCCTGAAACGAAAGCTGCTCGAGTTGCACCGACAGATCAACCGCATTGAGCGCGACATGCTCCGGCACGGTGATGGAAGTCGGGGCAAAATTGAGAATCCCTTTGATCCCTGCCGCAACCAGTTGATCGACCACCTGCTGGGCAAAATCCGCCGGCACGGCCACCATCGCCAAACGAATTTGCTGCTCCCGCACCGCGGCGGCCAATTCACTCATCGGTTGAATCGCAAACGGTCCGAGCTTGCGGCCGATTTTGCCCGGATCGGCGTCGAAAATCGCCACGAGCTTAAATCCCTTGGCGTTGAATCCTTTGTAAGCGGACAATGCCCGGCCGAGGTTTCCCGCGCCGACCAGCAGCACGTTCCATAGCTTGTCCGTGCCCAGGATTTTTCGCACCTGCAGGATCAGCTCATCGACGCGGTAACCGATGCCGGGATGGCCGAACTGGCCGAAGTACGCCAAATCTTTGCGAACCTGCGCATCGGTTAGATGAAGGCTTTCACCGAGTTGACGGCTGGAGATGGTGCGGCGTTCCTTGCGCTTGAAACTTTCAAGTTGCCGCAGATACAGGCTAAGCCGCCGCACCGCCGGATTGGGGATGGCCGATAGCTGCATATCCTGCCGCGGCTCCCCTCGGCCTCGATTGTCAGGACTGGATTGATCCGGTGAAGACGAAGCCATGGAATGCAGTCAACCCATACCGCAAGCAAGTTTCAAATTCATTCCGCAACTGAGCGGAACGGCTTACCATTTATACTCGCCAGATGGCCCGTTTGTCGCTTGTGGCCGGCCGGATTTCCCTAGATCAAAATTAAATCATCCGAATTTCGACGCGCCCCGGCTTGGGAGCGCCGACACGTTCCAGGGCCATATCATGTGCTTCCCGGTAATGCCGCACCAGGGCGGACCAGTCGAACAATTCGCTGAGCCGCTCGACTTTGTTTCGCAGTTCTATGCGTTCCCGCCGGCTCATGCGGACCAAGTTAAACAGATAATCGACCAGCTCATTGCAGCAATCATCGAAGCTGCGGTAACGGCGATTGAGCACGCAAATTCCCTTTTCGCCGCTTTCGGGAATATGCCGGCGAACGTAGGCGCCAAATCCGCTTAAATCCGTGGTCACGGCTGGCACACCCAGGGCGACGCATTCCATCGGTGTGTAACCCCACGGCTCGTAATAACTGGGGAAAATGCCGACGTGGCAGCCGCGGACAAATTGCTCGTAATCCAGGTGAATCAGCGGGCCGGTTTGTGTGACGAACTGCGGATGGAAGACGACTTTGACCGCATCGTCGGCTCCGTTGAACAGACCGCGGTGTCGCAGGTGGGCCAGCGTCGGGTCCGCCTGATCGTTGACCAGATCGTGGGTGACGATGATCGGATTCTGGCCCGACCGCCAGGCATGAACGGCACGCTTGAGCCGCACCATGGCATCGCTGCTGAGCAGGTCGGAAGAATCGGAGAATTTTCCTTGCGCGGCGGCCAGGAACAATTTTTGACCCATCTCTTCCTGCAAATCCCGGCACGTGCGCTTGAGTTCCTCGAACATGGTTTGATTCTGCAGCGCGGAAATATTCACATGCCGCACCGGCGCTTTGGTGATGATGAACGCCACGAGTGTCGGACGATCGGGCAGATAGCGCAGGCGCTGGTTCAAGCGATAAAGCGCTTCGATAAAAACATCCATGCCTTTGTTGCGGTATTCGTAGCGGCCGCTGGTGACCAGATAAATCGTGTTCTCCAGATCGAACGTGTAAGCGGGGAAAAAATGCCCCATTACAAACTCGTGAATTTTCTCCTTGTACTGGCGATGCAGATTTTGAAATTCATGCAGGGCGGCGAACCGCTGAATGTTCAGGCCATTGGGCAAAATGGTGTCCGCGCGTCGGCCGAGCAGTTTCTCGGCTTCGTAAGCGGTGACTTCACTGACGGTGGTAAACACCACGGCGGCGTGCGCGGCGGCCTTCTCGATCTGATACCGCGGATAGATCAGATATTTATGAGCCTCGGCTTCCGGATCTAAAAACGGCAGATGGTTGTAAAAATCCGAATTATCGCTGGCCAGATACCGGCCCAGCAGTGTGGCGTGCGTGGTGAAGATCGTCGATACGGGCAGTTGCAAATGCGCAATCCGCGGCACCGCCACCCCGGCCATCCACTCGTGAAAATGGGCCAGCACCGGCTGGTCGGTCAGCACATCGCACAGAATGCGGAAAAATTCGGTGACGGCAAAACCAAAGGCAATAACTTCATTAAGTTCGCCGTCATTGTCGGGCACGGAGATGTGGTGATCGCTCCACATCAAGTATTTGTCAGTAGGCAGATCGCGGAATTTGGCGCGGTAATCGAGAAGCAGCACCTGCGGTCGGCCGGTGATCATCCAGTGGCCGAAATAACAGGGGATACCGGCGTCCTGCAGGCGCTGGACGCATTGCCGCATATGGCCGTGCGGCTCGGCGGGCTCGAATTCCACTGGGGCGGTCAGCGGATTGTACGGACCAATAAGGCAATACCGATCGCCCCACAGCCGCAGCATCATGGCGGCCTTGGTGCGCAGCACCGTGTAAATGCCACCGAGCTGCCAGCAGACTTCCCAGCCGATTTCAAAAAGCAGCGGCGGTTCAAGCATCGGGCGTTTGGGTGGAATCGGCGGCAAATGCGTCGGTGTGTCGAGATGATCCAGTTCCTCCAGCAGCGAAGTGGCCCGCATTTCGGCTTTGGCCGCGGCGTTTGTTTCTGTCATGCTCAGCGTCATCGGTTGATCGGTCTGAAGCACCTTGTGCGGCTCGGCGGTTCGGTCGGTGGGCGTCGCCGTGGAATCCATGAACTCCGCTTGGCCATGCGGCGTCGGCGGGCGATCCTCGGCCATGGGGAATTCCACCTTGGCCTGGTTCACGGTCGATTGGCCGTTGCCCGATTTGATGTTGGAGCCGTCCGTCTCGTGAGTGGTAGCCGGCGCGGCGACCGATTCGAGATCCAACTGTGCCACGCTGATTCCGGCGGCGGGAAGAGCGGCTTTGCTGAGCCGAGTTGCAGCGGCGGAGGAAGCGGCCGACGGCGCGGCAGCGGAAGCTTTGCGTTTGGCCGGCGGTTTCTGAGTCGGTCGGTTGGAAGATCGGCTTCGGTCTGATCCGTTTGGTTTGCGTGCCTTCGATGCCATACCCGCATTATGACGCGGCACGGCCACTCTCGGCAATTATTGTTCTGGGAGTCGGGAGTCAGGGGATGGGGGATAGAGCGATAAAAATTCGATTAAGCAGCGACATTTAGTATATTTTGAAGGCGAAACAGGGAATCGCCATTGTCCCGGAGAGGTAAAATGTGGATATAAATTTTTCTTGTCAGTGCGGCCGGCGGCTGCGCGTTCCGGCTGAAGCGGCGGGGCGGCGGGCGCGATGCCCCAATTGCGGGGAGACTTTTACAGTTCCGGCGGCTTCCCCGGTTGCCGCGCCGGCTCCCATTCCCATCCCGGCTCCATCTCCGACACCGACCTCTCGGCAAATGCGGCCGGTGATCGCCGCGCCCCCGCCGGATGAAGAATTTGGTGAGATTCCATTGGCTGAGCCGCCGAGCCTGAAAGTTGCGACCCCGGCATACCGAGCACCCATGTCGGTGCCATCTGCATCGCGCGTTCGTGCGCCAATTCCACCACCCGTGCAATCATCCCGCAGCTATCGATATTGGCTGCTGTTGGTGGTGCTCATTCCGTTGATATGGACAACGGTCCGCGACCGATCAAAGCCGCAGCTGACGGTTCAGGAACGGCTGAAACAGACCATTATCCATCACCCCGAGGCTCTTGGGCGTCTGGCGGCTCTGCCTGAAGATGCGTCCGAGTCGCAAGTGTTTGCCGCACTTCCCAATGACAGGCTCGATGGAGCGCTGCTGGCGAAAGAAACCGAAGGCCATTGGGTGCTGGCGGCAATCAGCGGGGTCGGATTTCTGGCGGCGGTGCTGCTGCTGTTCCCCGCAGGACACGCGAAAACCCAGCACCTCATCGGCATCGCGCTGCTTACAGGCACGCTCGGCATCCTGCTGTTGCTGGCATTTCAGTGGCTGGCGTTTCACATGCCGCTTTTCCACGGCCGCGGGTATATCACCTTGCTCTTGGATTTCGTCTGGCTGATCGGCCAATCCTACCGGATGGCGCTCGGCGATCATGGTTTTGTGCTGAGCTTTCTCGGTTTCACCGCCGGTGTCGGCTTCTGCGAAGAAGTCTGCAAAGCGCTGCCGGTGATTTTCAAAGCCCGGGCGACCGGTTTTTCAAGCTGGCGATCGGCCATGCTGTGGGGAATGGTCTCCGGCGTCGGATTCGGCATCTCCGAGGGAATAACCTATTCCTCCGATTCCTACAACGGTATCTACGGTGCAGATATGTACTGGGTGCGGTTCGTTTCCTGCGTCGGGTTGCACGCCATCTGGGCCGGTGCGGTGGGGATTGCGGTCTTCCGCAGTCAGGACATTTTCCGCGGCCAAATGCATCCGTTGGAATGGATCTGGCGATTAGCGCAAGTGGTGATCGTGCCGATGATCCTACACGGGGCGTATGACACGCTGCTGAAGGAGCAGGCCGATATGTACGCGCTGATCGTAGCGGTGGTAAGTTTTGGATGGCTCGCTTTTCAAATCGAGCGGACCTCGCGCGCTTTCGGCGATGCCCCGCCGGAAGAACTTGCGGCATAGATGATGAATTATCCCATCACTGCCAGCGCCTTTTGAAGCTGCTGCGCCACCTGCGGATACGGGTCCTGCGTCAATCCATACAGAAGACACTGGCGGCCTTCCTCGCGATTGCCCAGGGCGGCGATCGCCTGTCCACGCAACAGCCAGAAATGGGCGCGGTGGCGTGATTTTTCGCCGGCCCAGACATTCGGCTCGGCGGTCAACAGAATTTCCACGTAACGGGCCATGTACTTGGCCGGCAACGTCGCCTCGGGATTCTGCTCGGCGATGATCGCCACGATTGAAACGAACAAATGATCCTGGTTCACCGCGGTGGCGCTGAGCCACTCTTCCGATTTTTCATATTGGTCGGTGAGGGCGTAAATCAGCAGCAGATGCGCGTTGCATTCCAGAAACCGCGGAAAAATGCCTGAGAACATGCGGCCCAGGCCCATGCGCGGGCCGAGTTTGCGCTGCGTGCAGGTGATGTCGACGCCGACGTTGCACATGCCTTGCGCCTTTTTCCAGGCACGCAGGAAATATTTTTCCGATTCCTCATAATTCTTCATGTGATACTGCACGCGGGCTTTGATCAGCAGATTGGCGAAATAATCCGGCTGCACGGCCAGCCACTCTTCCACGGCGACATTGGCGGTGGCCATGTCACCAAGCTTTTCGTAGTGCATCGCGCAGGCGGAAAGACCCAGCTCCTGGGCCAGATGCGGATCAAATGCGCCCTTGGAAACGGTCACGCTGCTGTGATCCGCGGTCTCACCCGGCGGCAAAGCCGTCGAGATCATCTCCTTGCGGCGAATCTCCTCCAGCAGCGGCTTCACTTGGTCTTCAACTTCCTGCCAGCGCACTTTCCAGACGTGATCGCGTACCAGCCGGTTATATCCGGCACGGGCGATCTTGGCCCGCTCGGCATCGTCATTGGTGTATTGCTTGATCAGCTCGACCAGTTGATTCCAGTCGTGAGCCCTATAGCTGACGATTTCCTTGCCGTCCTCGAAATAATCGAAAAGGTCTTCGCACTGCTCGATGATCTGCAGCGGCGATTGCGAAGCGATCTCCAATGACCGTAGCTTGACCATCGGCGTGTAATTGCTTTCCCAATCCGCCGGCGCCAGGGCGATGCGCGCCCGGCGATACATTTCAAACATGCCCGGCCGAGTCAGCATGCCGTGATAACAGTCGGCCACGTCCAGAAACTGTTTCCAGCCTTCCGCTCCGAAGATGACAGGCTTGACGCCGGCGTCCTTGAGATGCTTGACCATCTTCACGCGCCGGGGATACGGAGCGCCGATCACCACCAGGGCCAGGTCACGATTCCCATCATTCGGTTCCGGCGGCGACACGCACGCCCAGCGGATGTGGCGAATGAAATCAATCCCCCGATCGGCCGCTTCCTTGACCATCTGCCGCGAGGTGGTCAGATAAAGGTCGTAGGTTTTGGTGTATTGCTCGCAAACCTTTTCAAATGCGTTGGGGAAGCGGAGATAGGTCGGCAGGAAAATCGGATCATCGTAAGCATAGCCAACGATGGCTGTCCCCGATTCATGAATAGTGCGGCGTTCCTCTTCGCGCAGCAAATCATAGGGCGGATAACAAATAAACACATCCGGCTTATCCGCCGCGATCCGCTGCATTAGCACACGCCGATAAAGCTCAATGCCAAACTGCTCGCAAAGCTCATCAGGATCGAGCGTGGAAACATCGTGCCCCAGCGCCTTCAGATCGGCGGTCATCCAATGGTGAAAGGCTCCGTGACTGACAACTGCGTTAGATAGAAGAATCTTCATAGGGAGATAAGTTGATTGCTGTCGCCAACTTGCTGCTGCATCGGTTACCGCGGACCCCTTCTAAAGCAAAAAAGGGTTCGCATCATAACCGTGCGGCGTGCGGGTTGGCAATTGTTACGTGAAAAGGCAATTCGGCGGCATTGGGGTGGGAATTTCTTATCAAGCATTGCGGGCTGGGGAATCGGGCAAGGAGATCGGGGATCATCGTCCTGCTGCCGGCCGGCGATTGCGTCGGCGGCGGCAGCCCAGCCCCGCGGCTGCGAGAAAGAGCAGCGAAAGGTTGACCGGCTCCGGTGTCGCCGAGTCGGCGGGCGCTAGCACGCCGCCATCCCCCAGCGCATAGCTCGCGTCGCCGAGATATTCATTGCCCGGTTGCGTTGAATCATAATAAACATTGACCGTGTCCAGCGGATCAGTGTTTTGCAAATGGCTGGCGATGAACGATGCCAGGCTGGTTCCTGAAGGAGCGCCGGCGAGATCAAGCGTCGAAACATACAACGCACCGCCCGCGGTTTCCTCAGCGTCATCCAGCAACACCGACTGCCCCGAATCCAGTTCCAGCGTTCCCCAGGCATAGTTCCCTGTGTATCCGTCGCCGGCGATTCCGGTGACATCCAGGGCGTGCGTTGAAGATGATCCACCCGCACTGAATTCCAGGGTGGCGCCGAGGGTGTTCCACTGGGAAGCCAGCACGCTGATGGAATGGAAATTTCCGGTGAGGGTGAATTGGTCGCCGCTGCCTGCCACGAGCGCGCCGGTGGAACCCGTATTCAGGTCGTTGAAACTGTTGGTCGATGGATCGGAGCTGTAGATGCCGTTGTTGACGAATGCCCCCACGAAAGTAGCCGAGCCGCTTTGGATTAGGAACGTGCCATTGTTGGTGACCGCGCCGGTAAAGACGGCTGCGGAATAACTGACCCGCACGGTGGCGTTGGCGGCGTTGACCAGTGGGCCGTTAATAATGCCCGATCCGCCGGCGATGGTGATGCCGGAGTTGGCTGCGTTGGTGATCGAGCCGGCCGCCAGCGTGCCGTAGCCGCTGATTTGCCCGGAGTTCACCAGGGGCAAGCCGCCATTATCGAATGTGCCACCCACGAGGGTGATCGACCCCAGATTGCTTGCCAAGCCGGAACTGATCAGCAGTTTGGTGCCGGTGTCGGAGCGTGCCGCCAATGGATTCGATCGTGCCGGTATTGACCACGGGCGAGCCGATCGCCCCTGCCCCTTGAAGCGTGCCGGTGTTGGTGACGGTTCCCGCGCCATTGAGGCTCGACCCCGCGCCGCCAAGCTGGATCAAATTGGAACTGGTAAATGGCTGGGTGACATTGAGTGTGCCGCCCTGAACCAGCAGCGTGCCGGCGTTGGAGAGCGGCGCGGAAAGCGTGCCGGGGCCGGTGATTGTGCCGAATACGGTGTTGTTCAGTGTCGCGGTGCCGCTGACAAAAGCGCCGGCGACGGAAAGTGTCCCGGCGTTGGAAAGCGGATCGCTGAGCGAAAGCTGCCGGCCGGCGGTCAGGGTAATGTTGCCGTTGTTGGTGGTTCCGCCGGTGTTGGCAAGGGTCAGCGTGCCCGCTCCCTGCGTGAGGACGCCGTTGTTGGTGAAACCACTGGACCCAGAGAACGTGCCATAGCCGGTAATCAAGCCGTTGTTGAGTAATGGCCCGCTGCCGCCGACGGAACCGCCGGCCAGGGTGATCGCGCCGCCGTTGTTGTTGATGCCCGTGCCGCCCGCCGTCAAACCGCCGCCGGCGTTGATGTTCACCGAAACGCTGTTGAGCGTGATGCCGCCGCCGGCATTGAAGAGGGCGGGCAACGTGAACGTGCTGTTGGGTTGCAGCGTCAAGGAGCCATTGAACGTGCCGCCGGAGAAGGTGAACGCGCCGAAGTTGGAAAGACTGCCGTTAAATACTCCGCCGGATTGGGTGACGGTGCCATTGTTGATGATTGAGGCGGTAAGCGTGCCGCCCGAAAGAGTCACCGTTCCGCTGGAGCCGGCTTGATAAGCGACATAGGTGGTGCCGGTAATGTTTGCCGAACCCCCGGTCTCGGTGAACACGCCCATGCCGCCGTAACCGATGTAGGCGGTGCCGCTGCTGAGCGACCCACCGGACAGGTTCACGATGCCGGTTCCCGTGGAATAGTTACCGAGTTGCAGTGTCCGCATGGTGTGCGATCCGCCGGTCTGATTCAAGGCACCCAGGGCGTCGTTGCCAATGAGCTCGGTATTGGTGACGGTGATTGAGGCGGTGTTGGAGACGTTGAGGGTGCCGCTGCCGTTGTAACCGATGTTGAGGTTGACGGGATTGAGCGCGCCGGCGCTGATGTTGTAGATGCCAGTGCCGCCACTGTCGCCGACGGTGATGAAGCTGCTGGCGGTGTTGACCCCGCCAGTTTGGGTGAAGAGGCCGTTGCCGGAAGGAAAATAACCGATGCTCTGATCGGTGGTGATCAGGTTGCCGTTACCGCTGAGGTTGTAGGTTCCGGAGGATGACTGGCCGACAATCAGAACCGATGTTGTGTGGGTCCCACCACTTTGGTTAAACGTACCCGGGCTCGACAAGCCGACTGTTGTATCCCCACTACTCACCAAGCCGCCGGACAGGGTCAACGCGCCGACTCCGCCGGTCCCGACCTCGATGTCGGACGCCGACTGCGAACCGCCGGTCTGGTTCAAAGTGCCAACGCTGCCGGCACTGTTGCCGACGGCCTCCGTGTATGTGACGTTGATCGATGCGCCGTTCGAGACGTTAAGCGTGCCAGTGCCGCTGTAGGCAAGGTAGAGGTTGTTGGCGTTTATCGTGCCGCCGCTGATGTTGTAGATGCCGACGCCGGTGGACTGGTCGCCGATGGTGAGACAGTTACTGGCGGTGTTGACGCCGCTCGTCTGGGTAAACACACCATTGCCGAGATAACCAACGCTTTGCGAGGCCGCGGAAAGATTGCCGCCGCTGAGCGCGACGGTGCCGCTGGAACTCGCCTGATCGCCGACATACAGATAAGAAGTGCTGTGGGTGCCGCCGGTCTGGTTGAACATCCCATTGCCGCTGTAACCGACGTAGGTGGTGCCCGTGGTCAGCGAGGCGGCGTTGGAGAGATTATACGTTCCAACTGAGCTGGCATTAAGGCCGAGCGTCAGTTGGTTGGACCCGGAACTGGCTTGGATCTGGATCACGGTCGTGCCGGATTGGTTGAAGACGCCATTGCCGGATACGCCGATCACGGCTTGGCCGGGGCTGAAAGAGCCGCCAGAGAAATTGACGGTGCCGGTTCCGTTAGAGTTGAGGCCGAGTTGCAAAAGCTGGGCGGAGTGCGAGCCGCCGGTTTGGTTCACGGTTCCCTGGCCAGTGCTACCCACAAGCTCCGTGCCAGTGACGCTAACCGATGCGCCGTTGGAGACGTTGAAAATGCCGGTGCCAAGGTTGCCGATGGTGAGCGACGAAGCGCTGAGCGTACCGCCGCTGATGTTGTACGTACCGACGGCGTGCATCTGGTCGCCGAGAATGAGGTAACTGCTCGCGGTGTTGATCCCGCCGGTTTGATTAAACACGGCACTGGCGAGTTGCCCGACTTTCTCTTGAGGGGCACTGAGAACGCCAGTACCGCTGAGCGTGTAGGTTCCTGGAGCGCCATTGTTTGCGGCGAGTCCGAGGAATGTATCGTTAAAGGCGCCGCCAGTCTGGTTGAACACGCCGGCACCTTGGAAGCCAACAAAGGTCGAGCCGACGGTGAGCGAAGCGCCATTGGACAGATTGTATGTCCCCAGGCTGCTTGCAGTGTAGGCGACTTCGAGCGTTCCAACGTTATTGCTTCCGCCGGTCTGGTTGAAAGTGCCGTTGCCGTTGGCCCCAGCGCCGACTTGGAGTCCGCTCACGGTGAGTGTCCCGCCCGAAAGGTTTGCGATGCCGGTACCGTAATTACCGACCTGCAAACCGCCGGCACTTTGCGACCCGCCGGTCTGGTTTAAGGTGCCGAAGCCGCTGCCGAGGTTGCCGATTACCTCCTCGCCGCCGTTGAGGTTAATCGTCGCACCGTTGGAGACGTTAAGCGTGCCAGTGCCAAGGTTGCCGACGTTGAGGCCGGCGGGATTGAGCATACCGCCGCTGATGTTGTAGATGCCGACGCCGGTGGATTGGTCACCGATATTGATAAAGTTGCTGGCGGTGTTGGTGCCTCCGGTTTGGGTAAAAACACCATTGCCGGAGTAACCAATGCTCTGCTGTGGTGCGACGAGATTGCCGCTGCTGCTGAGGGTGACCGTGCCGCTGGAACCCGTCTGATCGGCGACGTACAGATATGAAGTGCTATGCGTGCCGCCCGTTTGGTTGAAGACGCCTGATCCGCTGTAACCGACATAAGTGGTACCCGTGGTAAGGGAGGCGGCGTTGGAGAGATTGTAAGTCCCAACCGAACCGGCGTTCAGCCCGAGCGTCAGTTGGTAGGACCCTGAACTGGCTTGAATCTGGATCACGGTCGTGCCGGATTGGTTGAAGATGCCGTTGCCGGAGACGCCAACCTGCATTTGTGCCGGCGAAAAACTTCCACCGGATAGATTGACGATGCCCGTTGCCCCGCTGTAGTAGCCCATCTGCAAAAGGCCGGCGGTTTGCGAGCCACCGGTTTGATTAATCGTTCCAAAACCGGTGTTGGCGATCAGTTCGGTACTGCTGATGTTGACGGTAGCGCCATTGGAAACGTTGAACGTGCCGTTCCCGCCGTACGCCACGTTCAGCGTGTTTGCTGTGATCAGGCCGCCGCTGATGTTGTATGTGCCGATTCCGCCGGATTGATCTCCGATGGTGATAAAGTTGGTGGAGGTGTTGGTGCCGCCGGTTTGGGTGAAAAGGCCGTTGCCGTGGTAACCGAGGCTCTGGTCCGCCGCGTTGAGATTTCCACCGCTTAGGGTGTAGGTGCCGGATGAGGAAGCAGAGGTATCGGCCAGGTAGAGGTAAGCGGTGGTGTTGGTCCCGCCGGTCTGGGTGAAGATTCCGTGGCCGCTGTTGCCGACGATCTCGCTGCCGGTCATGGCCAGAATGTTCAGCGCCTGGGCCAGGGTGATCGAACCGGCGTTGGTGGTGTCGATGGTGACCGATGCCAAACTGGTGGCGACAGCCAACGTGTCGAATGTGAGCGTGCTCGCCGAGGTCCCGGTGTTGGTGATGACGACGGTCGCGGTGTTGGTGGGCGGAGCGCCGGTTGACCAACCGGTGTTGGAGCTCCAGTTGCCGCTGGCACCGCTCCACGTATCGGTGGTCGCCCTTGCCTCGCCGGGCCAAAACAACGCCGCCGTCGCCGCCGTGCCAAGCAATGCTTGCACCGACCGCTTCATCCGAATACGGCCTTCTCCGGCCATGCCGCAGCGTCGCCACCCTTGGCTATTCAATTTCATATCACCCTCGAGACCCGGAAATGCTTTTGACCAGTCCCGCCAAATATCGCGCCAACTCTCTGGCGACCAGGTCAGTGGGCTAGCCATGCCCTGCTGCAGAATACCGGCCCCTGGTACGGAAACCAAGCAAAATGCTTTAATTCTGTGGGTCGATTGTTCGCATGAAGCCCGTCTGTTGGGTAAAACCCAGACCCCCTCCGGCCTTACCGGCAACTTTTGCGGCAGTGCCGAACGCCGCCATCACGCTTGAAACAAAGGCTGTCCGATGAATTGGACTTCCGCCACGTCGCGGGCGGGAAGCCCCCCGATCCCCAAGATCCCGCTTGTTTAGCGGACTTCGGCGAGCTCCCTTCGGGTCTGAGCCTCAGGGTCGAAGACAGTCGAGCCGCGAGCTTGCTCGCCGTTCTTCGAGACTTCGCTCCTACTGCGTCCAAAGTCCACAATCCCAAAACCCTGAAAATCCCCCAACCCCACTTCTTCCAGCATCCAGGTCACCACCCCTTCGCCTCCGCCGCTTTATGGCACAGATGGACCACCTCCGTCGGCTCGACTCTCGAAACCTGCCTGCTCATCATCACAGCCAACGACAATCAGTGATGTCCCTTTATCCTATCCCAACATTTCTTCGGCGAGCACGCCTGGCTCCAAGCCCAAGCTTTTACCACTCCCACCCGCGCCGCCGCGTGAACGGGATTGATCCCGACCCTTTAGAATTTCCCCGGCCAGTTGACGCCCTTTCCCGTAAACTGAAGTCAAAATGCTAAATGCCGCGCCATGAGTTTGGCAATCTCCAAGCCCGGAGGATCGGTCGTATTGTTGAGCGCATCGATCACGCCCCTTTGATCTGCAACGGTTCGATTTTGGTTGAGCTTGAACTTGCCTTCCAGCCGGGTGATCTCGATCTCGAAACCCACGATCTGATCCTGCAATTTGTCAACCAATGTTTCGGGCAATATTTCCATGTTCCACGGAGTCGGAAAACCGGACTCGTAAGTATCCACCGTTTCCTTTAGCAGTGTGCGAAAGGCCGTCCTATCTTCAATGATCTTCGGTCGGCCATAGGCATGAATCGCGACGTAGTTCCAAGTGGGCACTCTCATTTTAGTCTGGTACCAGGAGGGAGAAATATACGCGTGTGGTCCCTGGAAGATTACGAGGGCTTCGCTACCACTTTTGAGGGCGAGCCATTGTGAATTGGCGCGAGCCAGATGGCTGCGAAGTGTGCCCAATGGCGCACGTTGAGGGTCCAGCAGAAAAGGCAGGTGGCTCGCCAAGGGCATACCATCCGAGGTGATGAGAACTGCGAAACTGTAATTTCGCATGAATTCGTGAAGAACCTCTTTGCGTTTTTCCTCGAACGATGCAGGCGTGTACATCAATGCTCCTTCTCGGTTGCCACACAATAAATGGACCGATCTTACGAACATGGGGAGTCTACCGCCACTAATAGACGTTGTCTTTGCCAAGGAATACCTGGCCCGGAGACTCGCGCGTGAGCGCGGTCGAACGGGCTTGTCTTTCCTTGCGGGAAGTTCTTCGGCTACCGAGAAACCATGCCCACGCAAGTACGGAGCATGGCAACCGGCCCCTAGAGCTCGTATTTGACCGTAGTAAATTTCGCGCCGATCAGCGGCTCCACAACTCCGGCTAATTGCCCCTTGCGATGCGCCAGAAAAGTAATGTACTCATCGTGATCGGCATAAATCACAAACGGTTTGGGCGTCGGAACAAACAGAAAATCAATCCACTCGCTAAGCACCGCTTGAAGCAGCTCGTGGGCTTCCAGCGCGCTCTGGGCCTCGATGGTCACATTATCGCCGTACCATTTCTGCGGCAGCGAGTGCTTGGCGTAGAGCGGCACTAGCCCGTAACGCGGCTCAAAGACGACTTGTTGGAATACAGCTTGAGCCGCGTCAGTGGCTGGAAGCGCGGACACGATAACGTCGACAAAGTGTGGCAAATCTTTCAGCGGTGTGTGAAAAGTCTGCTGAAACTCCCATGTTGTCCGCCGGAATTGCTGGAGCGTACCAGGCTGTTCGAAAAGGCGCATTTCGGCATAGTAATATAAGAGGCTCCATCCCGCCCGGTGGCCGGCTGTGGGCACCGCCGAACGGGAGTGTCTTTCTTTGCGGGAAGTTCTTCGGCTACCAAAAATCATGCACACACAAGCGTGGGACATGGCACCCGGCGAGATTTGAACTTTTCGCGGGAATTAGCACGATAGCGCGGATCATGGATGAACAACTGGAAGGCCGTCTCCGCTTCTTGCGCGAGGCAAGCGCGCAAACCATGCCGCATTCCGGTAGGGGATTGCTTGACCATTTACTTGGCACTCGCCAGTTACTATTGGAGTGGGGAGCGCGACCGGCACTCTGTGACGCTGGATTATTCCATTCCATTTACAGCACGGAGCACTACGGATCGCAAGCGATACCGCTCTCCATGCGCGACAATGTGCGGCACTTGATAGGAGAGGAGGCAGAGATGCTGGCATGGCTGTTTTGTGTGATGCGTCGAAAAACATTAAGCGACAATTTTGCCCGCAATGGGGATTTCAAAGTTCAAAATCGCTTGACCGAAGATTGGATTTCCCTCACCCGCGACCAGTTCAATGATCTGGTGACCATGACAATCGCCAACTCGCTGGAGGCTTTCCCGCGGGTGTCTTGGATCGCGCGCCGTAACCTCCGCAGGCATCTCCGGCGTTTTCGGGATATCGCCGTCCTGCCCGCCCCAAATGTATTTGACCGCCTTGAGGCTCCGTGGTAGAAATTCTGGAAATGAAACCGCCCCGTCGGGTCCGGAGGGAAGATAAGGGGCGGGAATATAATCATCGACTCCCAACCCTTTAGAATTTCCCCGACCCTTTAGAATTTCCCGTCCTCCGCGGCTTTCAGCGGGCTACCAAATTTTGCCGAACGACATAGAATGTCGTGCCAACCGGCTATTTGCCGCTTTTATTGTATTGCCTGGAGCTGAAGGCTATGAGTATCGCTGGCGCCTACCTTCGCGGCTTCGAGCCGTTTAAGGACCAATCCGTCGAATTTAAATCAAAGGCGTCCCAAGATTTGGCGGATGTGCATTTCTTCGTCGGTCAGAACGGTACAGGAAAGACGCGTCTTCTATCGCTCTTGGCCTCGGCTTGTGGAAACCCAGAGGAGCTGAAATTCCGGACCAGCAATTTCTCCTCAGTCGTTATTGGGCGAGCCGTCGAAAATGGGGCTGAGACATTTCAAATGTTCTCGGCACCGCATAATAAAGCAAGGGTCATGACTAGCTGAGCGGGCATTTTCGACACAGTTTCAGCAGCACATGATACAGGCTTTGGCGTCGATGGTTGAAGCGGAATTCACACTCTTTGAGATGAAACAGAAAGGTGTCCGGGTGC
>Ga0302325_10000274_pt1 | contig 148084 bp, 145 predicted proteins | sample Palsa_T0_2_FD_201948 | JGI IMG/M metagenome (GOLD analysis project Ga0302325, IMG submission 201948) | Peat permafrost microbial communities from Stordalen Mire near Abisko, Sweden - Palsa_T0_2 | ecosystem: Environmental > Terrestrial > Soil > Palsa > Peat permafrost | place: Sweden: Abisko...
AGCCGTAACGCCCGGCCGCCTCGCCGAGCCATTCGCCGTAGCAGACATAGTCGCCGCGGCCGAAAAAGATGGCCTGCCGGTTGTTGCCGCGCTGGATGACGTGGAGAACCTGATCCGGCGCGAAATAACGGCCAAGGCGGGCCATGACGGTTCCTCGAAATCGGTGCCGCGTCAGCCTAACGCAATGCGCCGGAAAAGTCTACTCTGACCCCGTTTCACGACAGGTGTATTTGCCCATCGCGATCGTGCGCGAGGCAAAAGGCCCGGGTTCGGTGGCCGTTGCAAGCGCCAGCATGTCGGGCACATCGGCATCCCGCAGAATTATCGGATTCACGTCGACGGGCGGAGGCACGACTGTGCAGACCATTTGCTCGATGGGCCGGTCGCGCAGCACCTGCCACTCGCCCGGAATGGAGGGCTGCTGGGCCGCCACTAGCGCGACCGGTTCGTTGGCGTCGACCAGCTTGCGCAAATCCGCGAATGCGTCCGGCGCCGCCAGCGCCGCGAAAGGCGAGACATCGGCGGGGTAGCGCACAGCCAGGCCCGCCGCGCGCGCCATGCCGCGATGACCGCTCGTCAGCGCATTCCAGATCGGCGCATCGAGCGGGGAAAAGTCCGTCATGCGAGTTTCATAACCCCAACGTCCTTCCAGAGGCCAGCCGGCCCCTCTTGCGGGAGAACACCCGCCCCGCTAACCAAGGCGCATGGCGCAATTTTCCGCGAACGGCGTCACGCTCGCCTTTGACGATTTCGGCCCGCGCGAGGCGGCGCCGATCGTGCTGGTGCACGGCTTTTCGTCGAACCGCAACGAGAACTGGCGGCGCGTCGGCTGGTACGGCGCGATCGAGCGCCGCCGTCTGCGCTGCGTGGCCTTCGACACGCGCGGCCATGGCGAAAGCGACAAGCCGCACGATCCCGCATCCTATGCCCGCGAAAATCTCGTGGGCGATATTTTCGCTTTGATGGATCACGCGGGAATCGAAAAGGCCGATCTGATGGGCTATTCGATGGGCGCGCGGCTGGCGCTGGCTGCCGCACTGGCAACGCCCGAACGGCTGCACAATCTCATTCTCGGCGGCGTGGGCGGACGGCTGTTCGAGCCACAGCCTCCCGGCAATCCCATGGCGGACGCGATGGACGCCGACGATCCGAATGCGATCTCCGAGCCGCTGTTGAGAAGCTTCCGGCATTTCGCGGACGAGCAAGGCGAAGACCGCAAGGCGCTCGCGGCCTGCGCGCGCGCGCAGCACGGCGCGTTCGAACGCGATCGCCTTGCCGAGCTGCGCCTGCCGACGCTTGTGGTCGCGGGAGCGCGCGATGCGCTGGCCGGCGATCCGGACGAACTCGCGCGCGCGATCCCGGGTGCGCGCGCCGTCACCCTGTCCGGCTCCGACCACTTCTCCGCGATCCCGCACGCGCTGTTCAAGGCAACCGTTTTCGATTTTCTCGACGGCTCGCTCGAGTGAATTGGGATTGGCTTTGCGCGGCCCCCCATTCCGCCTTCGCCAAGGCTACGGCGGACACGGACTATTTATTGACCCGCCGAAGCTTTGGCGCAGGCGGGCCGTCCGCCTCGCCAAAGTTGCGAGGCGTCCACCTTCCCCCGCGGAGGAGGGAAGGCTAGAAAAAAGTCGAGTGCAATTCCATTTCTTAGCCTTCCCCTTTTCAGGGGAAGGTGTCGCGCGGCGCCAGCCGCGTGACGGCCCGCCTACGCTGAAGCTTCGGCGGGTCAATAAATAGTCCGTGTCCGCCGTAGCCTTGGCGAAGGCGGAAAGGGGGACTCATGCGTCGGATTTCGAAAACGTCTTGCATAGAATGACGTTGACGTGGCCGTCCGGCCAGCCAGCGAATTCGGCCATGCGAACGAAGCCCAGCCGCTCATACAATCCCGGCGCCTGAAAATCGTAACTCGCGACCCAGATGCGCCGCGCGCCGCGCCGTTGCGCTTCCGCGACGAACGCCTCCAGGAGTGCGCGGCCGTAACCTTGGCCGCGATAGGCCTCGTCGACCCACATCTGCTTGAGTTCGCTGATTCCGGCCCAGCTGTACCCGGCCGCGGCGCCGATCATGCGGCCCGCCTCGTCGCGAAGGACGAAGCCCAATCCCGCGCCGTCGTCGTGACCGGTCGCCGCCCGATTGTGTTCGTAGAGCCGCTCTTCCACCGCGTCGATTTCCATCGGCGAAAGATCGTGACGGGGTTCGGCAATCGGATTCATAGGAAGCGGACCTGTGCTGGGCCGCGCCGATCCTAATCCGTTTTGCTGCCGAGCGCGCGCTCGATCCAGCCGAACAATTCGTCTTCTCGAACCGGCTTGTGCAACACGGCGAGCGCCCCCGCTTCTTTGGCCACTTTGCCGAGGATAGCGTCGCCGGCACCCGTGATCATGATCGCCGCCACCGCCTTGCCGGACCGGCGCAATTCGAGCAGCAGCGCGAGCCCGGTCATTTCCGGCATGTGCATGTCCAGCAGCAGGCAGGAGCAGGAGTTCGCAGCGCCGTCTTCCAGAAACGCGCGCGCCGATTCGAATGTGCGAACGTTCAGTCCCCGCGCCATGAGCAGAATGCCCAGCGAATCGCGGACGGCATCGTCGTCGTCCACCACGCAAATCAACCCCGAAAGGGAATCCATCGTAAAATCCGCGCCCGCCTGTTTGGAGATTAGGGTCGCGGAGTCATGGGGTGAAATACGTAGTAACCCGCGTTGCGGCCACTACTTGTGCATTAACCCGGCATTCATTGCTCGGGAATGGATTGGGCCGCGTCAGATCGGGTCGCTTGTCAGCAATGCGGTACGGACCAGATCGGCCACGGTTCGCGCGTTCATCTTGTCCATGACGCGCGCGCGATGAAGCTCCACGGTGCGCGGCGATATCTTGAGTTCGAACGCGATGATCTTGTTGGCGCGGCCGGCCACAACCAGGTCGAGCACTTCGCGTTCGCGCCTGGTCAGCTCGGCGAGTCGGGTTTTGGCGTCCTGGCGGGCCGCGATTCGGCTTTCCACGGAGGACGCTTCCCGCGACGCCCGCCGCACGCTGAGCAGGAGCGTTTCATCGTCGAACGGTTTTTCAAGAAAGTCGACCGCACCGGCCTTCATCGCCCGCACCGCCAGCGGCACGTCGCCGTGCCCCGTCACGACGACGACGGACAACGCAGCGCCGCGCCGGCCAAGCTCTTCCTGCAGCGCCAGGCCGTCCATATCGGGCATGCGGATATCGGCGATCAGGCAGCCGCGGCGCGCGGCGCCGCCGCTCGCGAGGAACTGTGTCGCCGAATCGAAGGTCTCGACGCCAAAGCCCGACGCCTTCAGAAGCACGGCGAGCGAATCGCGGACGGCGGGATCGTCATCGACGATGAAAACAGGCGGCTCAGCGGACACGCTATTCTCCCAGCGTGAATCGAAGCCCCGGAACTTTCTATCAGCAGTTGTCCGATTTGGCTAATGCCGCGGCGGCGAAGGCGGCGAACCTCAAAAACCCAGCGGGAACCAGACACCGCGCACCAGAACCGAACCCATGTTCGGCAGCACGTGCTTCTCATCGAGCGTCGAGACGTCGACATCTTCTTCGCATCTGACGACTTTCCCGATGTCTTCGCACGCCCCAACGCGCTCCCGCAAAATTGCAAGCGCATCTTCCCGATCGAACGCGGTGAAGCCGCAGCCCAAACCAAACGGCGTGTGCGCCAGCGTCCTTTCGAATTCGAACCAAAACCGTCGAAGCGTTTTCATCGCGGTAGCCTGCAAAAAACAAGAGACGCATAAAAAAGGTGCAGATTCTGACAAGACGATGCCTGAGCAAATAGCGACCTAAACCCGCTCACCGAACGACTGCCGTCAGCCAATTGCCGTGTGAATACACTCAAGTCGCCCTGGCTGGACACTTACCACAAGGGAGCGAATGTGTTAAGCTAGAGTTGCACGAGGGGGTAGCACAATGACCGATGTGAACGCGAGCCAGTCTGGTTACGACCGCAGACTGATTTTGGGGGTGGTGGAACTGTCGCTCATTATAATATTAGTTCCCATTGTTGTTCCACCTCTTCTCTATATTCAATTGCCAAGTTATACGAACTTTGCAGGCATTGCGACTGCGGGAATAATTCCCACAATCATCAGCTTGTTTTTTCCAAGGGAAACGCAACTGCAATTTGTAGCGTTGGCCCGATCACTATTGGCTACTCGCTCAGCAGTGATTATTTTAAACGCATGTCTATTCGCGTTAATTGTCTGTATTTTCTTGACGCGATATACTTTTGAATGGGCGGGGTCAGCGCCCCTGCCAGTGCTCGTAAACGGAAGTTCCTACAAACTGACGAAGCAATCAGATGACGACGGATACGCGACCAACTCTCTCCTGAGGATTGCTTTTCTTCCGGTCGATTTTAGAGCGGGCCTGTTTCATAGCTATGACAAGCCCAGAGTATTTAATCTAAGTAGGAATATAACCATTCCAACATTTGTCACCTTGACGGATATTCCGAAGTATAGAGAAGCAGATTTTTATCTACTTAAAATATTATTCCAGTCAACGGAAGCTACGACCGATAGCCTCACCCGGGTAACAAACATTCTCGCCGTAGAAGCCGGTACAAAATCCGAAAAGGATGCGAAACAGAGATTAGAGACCATACTCAGCATACTTTCGAATGCGAATACGGTCACAGATTCGGGGGCCCTGGAAGACGACGCGCGCCCCCAAATTGACGATTTGGAAAAAAACTCCCCGAAATACCAAGACAAATTCTTGGACCCATGGGTTACCCTCACGGATGCCATGGTCGCGCAAGCAGAAGAACACTATCCGAAGTGTATAAGCGATATAACGGACGACTTCATTCAATCTGCTCAATCGATTGGGTTATACGAAACGGCAAGTGCTGCGCAATTTCTCAGGGGCTTTTGCCATTTGGTGAACGGTCAAGACATCGAGAAAAAAAATTCGGATGCCTCCGACCCGCGCTCGGAGTACCAGCTCGATCTGTCACGATCGGACTTCAGAGCAAGCGAGGAACTGGCGAGCAAAGCAACGACCAACACAGGCTTTAGAGATCTTGCGGTCGCCAGCTCACGATTCTTCGAAGGCGTGAGCCAATTTTATGAAGGAAATACCGGACAATCGATTTCCGATTACAATCGCACGTTCTACGATGGCCCTTCCCTAATGCGTGCACGCGCACTCAGCGCAGCGGGATTCGCATACTTTACCGAAGGCCATATAAAAGAAGCCAATGGCTTCTTTGAGGAAGCTTTACGAGCAGCAGCCGGTTACCCAAAGGCCGAAATCAACTATGGTTTTTCGTTAATGAGCACCAGCGACTATCCGCAAGCAGTGGTGAGGTTTAACGCGGGTTTGAATGGCGAAGACGGAAACGCATTGTTGTCAAATGACCAAGCACTTGCCGAACTCGGCAAAATACACCTGGGCGAATATCAAAAAAGTTTGGATGTGGAGCAAGCCGCTAGTCAATACGGACAGCTGCTGCACAGAATAAATATTGTAGACGATAAAGCCTTTCTGAGGTTCGATCTTCATTACGCTTATTCGGCGATTGAGCTAACAAAGAAAATCTATCTTCCTCCCCACAGCTTTGGAAATGAGGTCTTAGCTTTAGCATTTTTGTGCCACACACATCAAATTTTGAAACCCATCTCAAATTTACCGCGGGACCAAGTGCAGGATTATTTGGCAGTACAGGATTATTTGTACAAGAAAACGCAGGAATTGAATAAATTCCTTAATACGTTTTGGTACGCCCACCCACAAGACGGCTGGTACGCGTCCGTCGCGAAATGTTGACCCGCGTTTGTGCTAGATTATGGATTTCGAACCAAAAACGGATTCAACCGGAGTTTGAGGAATTTGGAAACTGACCGCAATTTTGAGTACTACGGCGAAATGGCGTGTCGCTATGACAGTGTCGTGCACCAGGGGGGCTACGCGCTGGCTGAGACAATTTACAGCGGCGCCACTAAGCTGCGACAGGCAGACAGCCTTGCCGTTCTGGACCTAGGCATTGGCACTGGCTTAGTGAGCGAAAAGTTTGCGCGGGCGGGCAGTTCGGTGACGGGTATCGACGCGTCTCAAGAGATGTTGGAGATGTGCAAAAAAAAGAGTTTTGCAAAAACGCTGATCTTGGCAGACTTGAGCGACGGCCACATACCGAACTTGTCGGAATATTTTGATTTGGTCTTATGCGTTGGCTTGATCGAATTTGTACGCAACATTGATCGTTTTTTTCAATCTATCGCGAAGGCGATGAAGTCAGGCGGCAATTTTGTGCTTGCTGTTCGGGACATCTCGTTGAATCCGCGCTTTACGAAGATGGAATGGAAGGGGCTTGTAATTGACGCGCGTGCCTTCGAGGATCACGGTCTGATTGCAATTCATCATCATTGGCCAACGGTGAAAGAAGCGCTCGAAAGATGCGGTATGTTAATCGTCCGGGAGGAGGAAGTGTTCGCGTACAAATCACCGACGCAACATATAGATACGATGAATCGTTTGGTGTTTCTTACTTACGAATCTGGGTGCAATGGATAGACGGTGTAAAGGTGCATCTTTCCCCGGGCGGCGTAGGCCTGCCGCGCAGTGCTTGCTGCGCCTCACATCGGGTAGATCGTCGCGACCGCCAGCATCGAGACCCGCCCCCTTCCCGCCGGGCCCAGCTTGATTGACGGGCCTTGACTTTCTGCCGGCCACCCCCTAATAATGACTGATCAATCAGTTTTTATAGGAACCCATGCCCAAGATCACCGAGGCCCAACGCGAGACCCGCCGCCAGAAAATCCTGGACGCCGCCTTGCGCTGCTTCTCGCGGGACGGGTTCCACAACACCACGACGGCCGACATCGTGCGCGAGTCCGGCGTGAGCCAGGGCACGCTTTATCTCTATTTCGCGACCAAGGACGAAATCATCGTCGCCCTCGCCGACGACCGCCACCAGGGCGACGCGTTCCTCAACGCCATGGCCCAGAGCGAACAGGATCCCGTCGAAGGGCTCGCGTTGCTGCTCGAACTGCATGGCGAGTCGCTCGACGATCCACGCCGCGCCGATCTGCGCCGCGTGGGAATCCAGGGCTGGGCCGAAGCGCTGCGCAATCCGACCGTCCTTGCCAGCGTCACCGAAGGTTCGTCGCTGGTACGCAAGGAGATCGTGCGCCTGATCGCGCGCGGGCAACGCACCGGCCAAATCCGCCGCGAAATCGAACCCGAAGCGGTGGCCCGCATGCTCATCGCTCTCTTCCGTGGCCTGACGTTGGAAGTGAGCCTGGGCGAGGACGCGGGCCTCGCGAATGTCGGGCCGCTGATCGAAGACATGATCCGCGGCGCGCTCTTCACCGAAGCGGGCCGCGCCGCACACCCGAAAATTCCACACGCATCAAAGGAATGACTCCCATGGCCGTGAACGAAACGATGAACGAAACAATGACGGACGCGCCGGCGGTTCAGCCCGTGCGGCAGTGGGGCACGGCGCTGAAGGCCTTGCGTCGGCTCCTCTCCGACAAGGACGACACCGTCCAGGTGTTCGAGATCATGCGCGCGCTGAACGGCGGCACCAGTGAGAAAAATTATCGCCGGCTGCTCGAAACGACGGCGGGCGGACGCATCGCCTATGAACATGTCGAGCTTGCTCCCATGCTGATGGATCAAGCGTGGCTCGACAGTTTCGCGGCCGGCACGGTCGGCGCAGCCTATCGCGACTTTATTCGCAGCCAGAATTTTTCGGCGGAGGGTCTCGCAGAGATCAGCCGCCAACGTCAGGTGCGCATCGACGAACCCCATCCCTATAACTGGTTCGGGCGGCGCGTGCGCGACACGCACGACATCTGGCACGTTCTCTCCGGCTATCATCGCGATGGTTTGGGCGAGGCGTGCCTGGTGGCATTCTCCTTCGCGCAAACGCGCGGGCTCGGCTGGGCGACGATCGCGCTCGGCGCCGGGTTCAAGGCGCTGAGACAGGGACACTGGTCCGCGGCACGCGCGATCCGGCAGGGCTATCGCCGCGGCAAGGCCGCAAAGTGGCTGCCGGGCGAAGACGCGGTGCGCCTGATGAGCGAACCGCTCGATGCCGCGCGCCGCCGGCTCAACATCGCGCCACCCACAATCTACGACGCCATTCCGCGCGAACAGCGCTAGGCACAATCGCAGTCTAGGGAAATTGCACGCGGAGACACGGAGAACGCGGAGAAAAAGAAAGAAGGAATCGCGCGCGCCCGCCTTCGCTAAGCTTCGGCGGGTCGATTGCTCGAGCTAGTCCGCCGTAGCCTTGGCGTAGGCGGAAATGCGCGCAAAAATTTTTTCTTCTCTGCGTTCTCCGCGTCTCCGCGTGCCCGGTCTTTTCGACACTCGCACAAAATTCAACGAAGGATCCGACAATGGCCGTTCAGACGATGACACCGCCTGCCTCCAACTTCAGCTTCCGGCTCGTGCTGCCCACGCTGTTCTTCGATGTGGCCATGCCCGTGATCCTGTTCGACGTGCTCACCGCGCGCGGCGTGCCGGCCGTGTGGGCGCTGGCGGCCGGCGGGTTGCCGCCTGCGCTCAACAATCTGCGCAGCTGGATCAAGTCGCACAGGCTCGAGCCGCTGGGCATCATCGTGATGACGCTTCTCAGCATCGGCACGCTGACCTCGCTGATATCGGGAAACGTGTTCTTCGCGCTGATCAAGGATTCGTTTCTGACCGGCGCATTCGGCCTGATCTGCCTCGTCTCGCTGTTCGCAGCAAAGCCGCTGATGTTCTCCGTGCTGCGCCAGTTTGCGGCGGGCGACGACCCTGCGCGCATCGCAGACTGGAACGGGCGGTGGGAGCAGAGGGGATTCCGCTTTGCCATCCGCACCGTGACGATTGTCTGGGGCGTCACCTATCTCGCCGAAGCGTTGCTGCGGGTCGGCCTCGCGCTAAACCTGCCGCCGCAACAGGTCGTGACGCTCTCTCCGATCATGGGCTTCGGCGCGCTGATCGCGCTCATTTCCTGGACAAGGCGATATATGACGGCCGTGCGGAAGCGGTACGAACAACGCGCCACTGAATGAGCGGACGTCATGAGGAAAAAAGGGACACAACGCTTAATTCGAACGAATTAAGCATTGTGTCCGTCTGATGAGAAAGTGCCGCGTCTATTCGGAATCGTCGCCGGGCAGCACGGCGTCGGGGGCGGAGCCGGACGTTGCCGTTCCCGTAATGCCGAGCACGCAGGTCAAGCCTTCGACCGTGTATTGGAGCTTCGATCCTTTTCCGCTCGCGGCGGCAGCGGCCGTCAAGTCCTGAGGCGAAGGGCTGAAGGTTCCCGGATGGGTCAGCACGGCCGAGGTCCAGCTGTTCTTGGCGAGATAGCTCGTTTCGACGACCGTGACCGGGAGGCCGTGGTCCAAAAAGACATATGTCAGCGTCAGGATTTCGTCCCCTTTGGCCAACGTGATCTTCATCTTGCCGGGCGATGCGTTCGTGTAGTCCGTACTGCCCACAACCAACGTGACCGCGCCTGCAGGAATCTTGTACGTCGCCGATGTGGACGTTTGCGACTTCGGGCTCATCGATTCGCTGAGCAGCAAGGTCGCCGTTGCCGTTTTTCCATTGATACCCGCGAGATCCGATCCGGAGAGAATCGGTCCGGCGGTTCCGTCCAGGGTGATCGTCAGCGTCGATTTGGGTGGAACGACCGACGATTGCGACAACGCGACGCCGGCCGATGCCAAAGATAAAGCGGCTGCAAGAGCCGATACACGAAGCGCGCGTAATGACATGGAAACTCCTCCTGAGATTTCTGAACCGGGAATTCCCGGCGGCCCGATGGGACCAAGTTCTAGCTGCTCCGGTTGCCCCCCGGCTTGGATGAATCGGACATCGCAACGGAATGAAGCCTGGCGACGATGGGCGGCTGGAGTCCCTGCATCGCCTGTCCCACGCTCGTGATGCGCGCAGCCGCCGCCGGCTCGAGCATATCGTGCCTGAGCGAAAAATATTGAGACGGGGGCATGCCCATGAAACGGTTGAAGTCGCGCGCGAGATGCGACTGGTCGTAATAGCGCGCGTCGATCAGATCCGCCCACGGCCGATCGCGGTTTTGCCGCAGGATCGCGAGCGTTCTCAGGAAACGCTGCCGCTGAAGCAGGAGCTTCGGCGGGAAACCGAAGACGCGCAGGCTCAGGCGATGCGCTTGCCGCAGGGAGACGCCGAGAGCCGCCGCGAATTCCTCGACCGTGGCGATTTCCGGTTTCATCAGCACGGCATGCGCCAAGCCCACGATATCGTCGCAAGGCGGACGCGCCGCCATGCGCGCGAGGAAGAAAGCATCGAGCGCTGCGGCCCGCGCCGCGTGATCGGGACATGACCTGAGCTTGCCGAGTTCGGACGCCGCGGCGTCGCCCATGAACGCCGCGAGCGGAGCCACTTTATCCGCCAGATCGGATGCCGCGCCGTCCACCAGCGTGGCCCATCCATGGGGAAGAATCCCGACGCCAAGCCCGGTGCCGCCCTGGCCGCGAATGGGACTGGCACGGCTGGTGGGACCGTACAGTTCCGGCGGCGACGTGGCATTGCTCGCCCTGCCGCCGAGCGTCCAGCTGCCCCCCAATGCCAGCCGGATATTGGCCCATTCCGGGTGCAACAGATCTGCGATCTCCCGGCCGTCTTCCGGCGGTTCGACGACATAATAGGCCGAGATCGACCGGCGCAATGACGGATCGGGAAGGAAAAAACTGACGGCCGCTTTGGGCATTTTCGCGGCCATCTCCATAAGCCGACACTCGGCTTATCTGCGGACGCGCGCAAGCAAATACGGGAGCGCTTAACTTATGATGGGAGAAGCAGTGAAGCGTCTGCTTCGGAAAGGTTTGGAATTCGATTTCACCTCGACGTATCCGAGGTCGCTCCGAACCAACGAGAGCAATCGGGACGTTACGCCGCCTGGGCCGGCTTAGGTCGCTGCCGTCGCGAGCGCGCGCAATTCTTCATCGAGAGCCCTCAAGTCCGAAAGCGCGGATGCGAACTCCGATCTACCGAGCGCGGCCCATATCCGATCCGTCTGCTCGGACAGAAGCGGGATGGTGTGAGGAAACTTCGCCGCCTCCGCCAAAGCACCCTTCTCATTGATCAGATAGCGCCGGTTGAGAGCGAACAAGACCTGCCCGATGCAGCAGAGTGCCCGGTATATGCATCCGGCGATGTGGGTCTGATCGCCGCGCGCGATCGCAATCTCTCCGTTCTCGATGGCGAACAGAACCTCCCACAAAAACATCCTCAGCAAAGCCGCTCGCAGTTCATCCGGATACGGCACGGTCGCGGCCTTAAGCTCTGCGATCGATCCCCGGGGATCGTGCAAGGGACGGCAAATTGCGACTTCGCCCATCCAGATTGCCGAACAGAAGCCGTGCGGGTGTCCGGGTTGATAATCCATCGAGACTTGCCCCGCGCGGCACGCGGAGATCGCAGCACGAACCGGCTCGACACCGCGATACAGAAGATCGACTTTGCGTCCGCCGATCCTCAGCCACCCGCCACCGACGATGCGAGGACCCCAACCCCCGACCGGCGTGATCGCGGCAGTGTTCGGGTCATCGACCAACTCTCGCGCGACGTCGAGCAGGCGCACGGTATCCAGAGGCTCATCCGGCCCGTAGTAAAGCCCGATGTCGTAATCGGATGCGGCATTCGCAGTGCCCCTGGCGCGCGAGCCGCCGAGAGCAATGCCGACGATGCCCGGCACCTCGGCAAGTCGAGGAACGATACGCGTCAACAGGGGATCTGGGACATTCGGCATGTCGGCGATATCGCGAACCTATCCGGGGCGATCTCTACCACAACAATCGATCCGGCGTGAGAGTCCGGAGTAAATGCGGGGACGCTTAAGTTATGGGAGAAGCAGTGAGTCGTCCGCCCCCGGGAAGGTCGGGAAATGGATTTCGCGTCCCCGTGTTCGAGCACCGTGTTCGAGCAGCGATGCGACTCATCTTCCAAGATCGCAGGCATTCGCGGGTCTTCCTGATTTGCCACGATGGTGCGGACCAACGCGCTTGCCGGGACTGGACGCGTAGGACTCCGGCGACAGGTTATTTGATGCGCGTTGACGTAGTTGTGGAAATCGAAAAGAGCGGTCGCACGGCGTGAGAGAATTACGGGCTCTAGTCTTCAGCCAAGGATGCAACGCTTCGATTCCTGCCACTCAAGAGGCCGCGAGAAGAACGGCCTCAAGCTCAGCGTCCAGTTCGAGACCAACCGACGTGATCGTATCGTCCCCAAATTGACCAAACAAACACGAAGGGAGATCGTATTCAAAAATAGCGTGGCCGGTCTTGTCCTCATAGAGAATGACGTGCAACGGAGCGTAGAGGCCAGCGCCCAAATGATGGCGCGTCATCCTTTCCGCTGTCAGCGGATTACCGATCACAAATTGATTGGCTTTCGACTTTAGGCCGTCCGCCACGGTAAGCACGCCATGGTCTAAAATCGAAAAAATCCAAAGCTTCGGTAAATCTCGTCGCGCGGCTTCAACCTTCTCTTTTTCTCCCCGCATCAACATCTCGGCTAACGCTGGATCGAGATTTGGTACTGCACCAATCAACGCCTCGTGAACGCACTCGAAGGATCGGCCGCACTTGATGATGCGATGCTCAATCACGTTCATTCGCACATCTCGTGACGTAGCCATGCTAATTATCTCAACGTTGCTCAACGACATCGCGAAGTGACCGGTCCGAAGGTCCGCACAAGTGTCGATTCAAGAACTCGTATGTTCGCTTGTGAGCGAGCGCTGCGGCTTCGGCGTTGTAATGTGCGCCACTGTGGCGCGAAAATGCATGGTATTGGCCGGGATAGCTGTAGAACGCGGCATTAGGCTTATTGGCTAGAGCCGCTTTGATCTCAGCTTGCGCTGGCTTGGAAATAAATTCGTCTTCCGTGCCCTGATGCCACAATAGAGGAGCGTCGATCCGATGAGCTTCATCGAGATACTTCTCGGTGTCGCCGCCGTGATAAACAACCGCTGCGTGGGCACCGAAGCGCGCAGTCGTCAGGAACGTCATGAGTCCGCCGATGCAATAGCCGAGAACGGCGACCTTTCCCGTACACCCCGGCAGAGTGGCGGCGAGGATTGCCGTGTCTCTTATGTCACGAGCGCCTGCGTCCCGGTCGAAAGCTTGATTGAGGCGAAGGCCGTGCTGCCAGTCTGCCTCGGATGTTACGCTAAGGTCCACGTTGACTTCTTCACGCCAGAACAATTCGGGCGCGACGGCCATGAAGCCTTGATCGGCGATTTCACTGCAAGTCTGCCGGATGTCGGCATTCACGCCAAATACCTCGTGGAGAACAATGACGGCAGGCGCAGGCGATTTCTTCGGCTGAACGACGTAGGCTCCAAATTCGCCGTTGTGGCCTTTTACGGTAATGCGATCTTGCATTGTATCCTCCTTGAATGACCAGTCTGACGAAGCAGGCTCCGCTCGTTAGAGTGATTTGAAATCGCACCCGGCGTACCAACGCTTCAAAAAAAGGCCCCGCGTCAGTTGGGCGGGAGAGTTGCAGTGTGTGACGCGAGGCTGTTAAGATTGCTGGGTTGATGTCGCGACTGGGCTACTTCTTGGGTCAGGGAACGCTGGATTATTTCACGGCCACGGAAGCGGCAGCTTCTTCGATCAGCTTGGCCGTTTCCTTCGGATAAGACATGTAGGCAACGTGGCTCGCCTTCACCTCGACCGTCTTAGCGTTCGCGCGCTTTGCCATCATCCGTTCCTGATCAGGATTAATTGACCGATCTTCGGTCGCCACCATGTAAAAAGTGGGTTTGTGTCTCCACGCGGGATTCTTGACCTTATGTGTGAATGCGTCCGTGGAGATTGGCACCTGCGCTATCGCCATGAACTCCGCTTTTTCTTTCGGAATGTCCGCTGCGAAGTCAGCCGCAAAATGCTCCGGATCAATCCACCAGTTGCCATTGTTATCCGGCCTGAAGGCTGTTGAGGCTTGCGGCAGGGCCTGCTCGATTGATGCGCAGCTTTCGCCTTCATCGAGCGCGAATGCGGCGATATAAACAAGCGCTCCGACGTTAGGATGATTACCAGCCTCGGTGATAATTGATCCGCCATAGCTGTGGCCGACCAAAACGACTGGCCCGCCCATTGCTTCAATTGCCGCCTTCGTAGACCTTTGATCGTCTGCGTAAGAGGTCTCGGGGGGCTGTGCCACCGATACCTTGTAACCATTTTTCATGAGGATGTTAGCGACAGCTTCCCATCCGGAGCCATCCGCGAAAGCTCCATGTACCAGAACTACATTCTTGACGTGCTGTGCCATGACCATTCTCCTTGCAAATGTTGCCCCTGTCGATTTCGATGTCGCGTCCTGCGCCAACGTGTTTCCGCTTTGGCGCAGGACGCGCTTCTCACTCGGTTCGCAATGACCTCCCGGCTTCTAGTGTGCGGAGGTAGCCATCTCCTCGATAAGCTTGGCTGTTTCCTTCGGGTGAGACATGTAGGCCACATGGCTGGCGTTCACTTCGATCGTCTTGGCGTTCGCGCGCTTTGCCATCATCCGCTCCTGAATTGGATTGATCGATCGGTCGGAACTCGCCACCATGTATCCGGTGGGTTTGGTCTTCCAAGCAGGATTTGTCACTTTATGAGTGAACGAGTCGGTGGAGATCGGCACCTGCGCTGTCGCCATGAACTCCGCTTTTTCCTTCGGAATGTCCGCTGCGAAGTCGGCCGCGAAATGCTCCGGATCGATCCACCAGTTGCCATCGCTGTCCGGCTTGAAGGCTTTTGAGGCTTGCGGCACGGCCTGCTCGATCGATGCGCAGCTCTCGCCTTCATCAAGCGCAAAGGCGGCGATGTAGACCAGCGCCTTGACGTTTGGATCGTTGCCCGCCTCGGTGATGATGGACCCCCCATAACTGTGACCAACCAGAACGACTGGCCCGCCCATGGCGTCGATCGCTGCCTTGGTGTATTTTTGATCGGCGGCGTAAGAGGTCTCGGGCGGCTGCGGCACCGACACCTTATAGCCATCCTTCTGAAGAATTTTCGCCACCGCTTCCCAGCCGGAGCCATCCGCGAAAGCTCCGTGGACCAGCACCACGTTCTTGATTCCGGTTGGCGCTGCAACCGCGCCTCCTGAAGCACTCTCCAAAATTAGAGAGGTGCCAATCACTGCGGCGGCGGCCGCTACACTAAGGCACATCGACTTCATGACTATTCTCCTTCTCTTTCGGGTTTTAACTTTTCATTTAAATCGGACCAGGACCTCATCGAGCCACTCGGCAGCGTAGGGAGATTTTGCCCCAAACTTGCGAATGAGAGTTCACAAACTCGCGCGGCGTTCTTTGCAGATTTTGCTCTTGTTTGCCGAACGGATCATTTTGTTTAATTTGGGCTTCCAAGGCCACCCGTGGTTCAGTCCGCTCCGACATTTAGCGTCGTAAATCCAAGGTCTTACGGCGTACGCTGGACAAGGCCACGTTCCAATTTTAAATTTTATTGGCTGTCGCGGCGGTTTTCATCATGGACCAACAAACAGACGCTTCCCGACACTCGGCCCGCAGTGCGGCGGGCGCGTTCGGCGATAGTTTGGCCGCGCACTTTCACTTGAAAGAGAGCAAGCAGGTCTCCACGGCGTGGACCGGGGATCGTTCGTTCGCGATCACGCGCTTGCAGTCTGACACCGGCATTCCGGATCGTACGACGCGGGTGCCGAGCGAAGCTGCACTCCACATCTCGGTTTCCATCCTGCCCGTTCCGTTGCGCGCTTACGAGCTCTGGATCGACGGAAAAGCGATTGACGTTCCGTTTATCCCGTCGCTTCGTACGAGCGTCATGGATCTTCAGTCAGATCCGGTCTGCTGGGTCGGCACCGGTTTCGACTACGTGCACTACCATGTGCCGAAAGCGGGACTGGACGAGATCGCGAGAGATCACGGTGTGGAACCGGCCAGCTCTTACAAGTTCGCGATATGCGAACACGACATCGTTCTGGCCCAACTCACGCAGTATGTTTTCCCTCTTATAGGTTCGCGCGATTGGACCGGCTCACTCGCACTTGACCAATTCAGCCTCATCCTCGGCGCGCACGTGCTCGGGACCTATGCCGGACTTCCCCCCCTGGGCGTTACAAAAAGAGGAGGACTGGCGCCTTGGCAGGGAAGGCGCGCCGCAGAGATGATGAGGGAGAACCTTGATGAGAAAATCCATCTTTCCGACATGGCCCGCGAGTGCGGCCTATCGGTGAGTCACTTCACGCGCGCATTCCGGAAGAGTTTCGGCATGTCACCGTATCGTTGGCTTCTCGAACACAGGATTGATCGGGCGAAAGCACTGCTGGCAACTAGCGGCCTCCCGATAGCCGATATCGCCTTACAATCCGGCTTTTGCGATCAAGCAGCATTCACTAGGGCGTTCGGCCGGATCGTCGGCGATAGCCCGGGCCGATGGAGACGCGTTGTGACTTCAAGGGCCTGACACGCACCGGTCGATGAGCTCGACACCCGCGATGGCGACCCAAGAGGACACTCAAGAACGAAATCAAGCGCTTCGGCTGACATGACGAACTGCTATCCGAGCGTATTGCCGATTCTGCAAACTCCTCTTGCTGCTAACCTCCTGACCCGCCAACAAATTCGTGCGCCGAATTCGCCGAAGTTTCGATTTTCGTTCCAACTTTATTTTCGAAACCGGACTTCGTTCGATTGCGCGAGTGCCCTGGCGTCGCCATGTTGAGCGTTTTCGCGGGCAGCAGATCGCATGGAAAAGAACTGCTTCGACACACGCCGGAAGTTGGGACGATCCGGCGATGCGCGCGTGCGCACAACGAATTCGAACGCAAATTTCTTTCGCGTGCGCCGCACGGTTCCCCTGTTTCCCGCCTGTTTAACAGGGGAGAATTCGAGCGCGCGGCGCGCGGAGATCGCCGCACGAACGGGCTCGACACCGCGATACAGAAGATCGACTTTGCGTCCGCCGATCCTCAGCCACCCGCCACCGACGATGCGAGGTCCCCAACCCCCGACCGGCGTTACCGCGGCGGCGTTGGGGTCATCGACCAACTCTCGCGCGACGTCGAGCAGGCGCACGGTATCCAGAGGCTCATCCGGCCCGTAGTAAAGCCCGATGTCGTAATCGGATGCGGCATTCGCAGTGCCCCTGGCGCGCGAGCCGCCGAGAGCAATGCCGACGATGCCCGGCACCTCGGCAAGCCGAGGAACGATGCGCGTCAACAGGAGATCGGGGACATTCGGCATATGGGTGATATCGCGAGCCTATCCGGGGCACCCTCTACCACAACAACCGATCCGGCGTGAGAGTCGTGAGTAAATGCGGGGACGCTGAATCCCTCATGGGAGAAGCAGTGAGTCGTCCGCCCGGGAAAGTCTGGAGATTGATTTCGCGTCCCCATATCCTCAACGATTGCTTTTCCCGCTTGAAATTCCCTAGACTTAGCGTCAGCGCAGGCGGCGAGAGGGGATCGCGATGCCAATGTTTTCCGTGCGAGCGGTTGGTATCGTATTGGCGGGATGCCTCATGGCTTCCGTTTCCGCCCGCGGCGCAACCGAAGCGGTGGTTTATACCTTTGGTGCCGCCAATCACGGGCAAAACCCATCTGCCGGCCTGATCGACGTAAACGGCAGGCTTTATGGCACAACCGGCGCAGGCGGAAAGCATACGAACTGCTCGGGTGGCTGCGGAACCGTTTTCTGGGTAACACCGGAGGGCATCGAGAAGGTAGTGTATTCTTTCAACGGCGCCGGTAATCTTGAAGATGGCAGCTATCCATCTGCCGGCCTGCTAAAGGTGAGCGGCAAGTATTACGGCACGACCCAGGACGGCGGTGCCAACAACCTCGGCACGGTATTCGCGGTGGAGAAGTCCGGCGCTGAAACCTTTGTCTATTCCTTCAGGGGCGGCAGCGATGGAGCCAATCCGAAGGCCGGGCTGATCGAGGTTGGCGGCTCGCTCTACGGCACCACCGTGACCGGCGGCAATGTGACTCCGTTCAACAATTCAGGCGGTGGCACCGTGTTTTCGATCACCACGGCAGGTAACGAAAAGGTCGTGTACGCGTTCAACGGAGCCGGCAATCCTGATGATGGAGCCAGCCCGAATGCGGGCCTGATAAACGTGGGCGGCACGCTTTATGGCACCACCGAACTGGGAGGTGTCGCGAGCGCGAATTGTCCGTCTGGCTGCGGCACCGTATTCTCCATTACGCCCGCAGGTACGGAGACGGTCGTATATTCATTCAAGGGTGGCAGTGATGGTGCATTCCCAAGAGCTGCTTTGATCAACGTCGGCGGAACGCTCTACGGCACCACTTCAACCGGTGGCGGAACCGGCTGCACAGGCCCGGGCTGCGGCGCAGTTTTCTCGGTGACGCCAGAAGGTAGCGAGAAGGTCGTTTATGCATTTGGCGGCCCTCCAAGCGACGGGTACTACCCGAACGCCGGCCTGATCAATCTGGGCGGATTGCTCTACGGCACCACATCGGCTGGCGGCGCCATCGACGCCGGCACAGTGTTCTCGCTGACCAAGGCAGGAAAGGAAAAGGTACTACATTCTTTTGTGGGCGGCAGTGACGGCGAAGACCCTTTATCCAGTCTGACCGATGTCGGCGGTGTACTCTACGGCACGACGTATGAAGGCGGAGCCTGCAATTGCGGCACCGTGTTTTCGGTGACGCCTTGATCGAAGAAAATTGGGGCAGAGTAGCAAGGTCTTATTTGAGTTCGAATCTATAGACGCACAAATTCGCTCGAATGCCGCAATGGAATTTCTAAGGGTCCGTTGCGATCAAAGTAAATGCGGAGACGCTCAATCCATTACGGCAGAAGCAGTGGCCCGTCCGCACCGGAAAGGTCTGGAAATTGATTTCACGTCCCCGTAGACCGGCCATTCCGACCGCAATCCCGTCCTCCCGATTCTGGAAACGCCATTCGTTGCTAAGCTCCTGACCCGCGGACAAATTCGCGCGCAAAATTCGTCGAAGTTTCGATTTTCGTTCCAACTTTATTTTCGAATCCGGACTTCGCTCGATTGCGCCAGCGCCTCGGCGTCGCCATGTTGAGCGTTTTCGCGGGCCGCAGGAGCGCGCATGGAAGAGAACTGCTTCGGCACAGGCGGGAAGTCGGGACGATCCGGCGAAGCGCGTTTGCGCACGTCGAATTCGAACGCAAATTTCTGTCGCGTGCGCCGCGCAGTTCCCCTGTTTCTCGCCTGTTTAACAGGGGAGAAGTCGAGCGCGCGGCGCCGATTTGGTGTGCGCCTGCGAAACGGGACGTTGCATGGGATGTCCGCGTCTCGGCGAAAAAGACCGAGAGTTCAGGGGCATTACAGGGCCGAATACAGGGAAATAACAGGGCCGGTAACAGGTCCGATAACAGGGCTCCGGGGCCCTGTTCGGTCGGATCAAGCGATTGAATCGCATGGAAATTCCGGAATGAGAATATTTTCGCAAAAACTTGCGCCGCGTCCATCGCCGGTCGCGCGCGCATGGAATCCAAACGGATTGTTTGGAGCGCGTGCACCGCACAACAAGGCTCTCCTGTTATTTTCCTGTTTTAACAGGAAACCGGAAGCAAGTTTGCGTGCGTTGCAACAAATAGCTCGCCTGTTTTTCGCCTGTTTAACAGGGGAGAACTCGGGCGACGCGTGTGCGATCGCGAAGACGGAGAGCGGGCCGATGAAGAAGAGTCAGACGAAACGACTCGTGTCTTTCTTCCCCCGTTTACGTCCGGCTGCGCCAAGGCTTCGCCGGACTGAGCGCCTGATCCACCGAAGCTTTAGCGAAGGTGGATTACGGGGGAAGTGGCGCGCGAAGCGCGTCAATGGGGGCCCCCCTCCGTCTCGCGCGCTGACGCGCGCGATCCACCTCCCCCGCAAGCGTGGGAGGAAAATCGATAGCGAAAATATCGAAGGAGAGTCGATCCCTTCACTTCGTCCATTCGAGTGCGAGGTAACAGGAGAACTGGTTCGCGGCGCTCGCATGCACGATGCCGTTGCCGGCCGAGCCCACGATGTGCCAGTTGTCGTCGAGGTCGAACAGGAAGGCGCCGTTGTAGCTTGTCTGGGCCAACTGACCGACATGGTCGGAGGATTGGTGGAAGATCTCGGCGCCGAGCTGCAGGTCCGGCAGCACGCGGCGCAGCAGCGCCCAGCCCGCGAACCAGTAATTGCGATCGTCCGTACCCGGATTGATCCAGTAGCCGCCGCCGCCGAAGGTCGTCCACGGCCCGAAACTCTTCTGCGCCCAGAGCGGCAGATATTCCTGCGTCTCGGTGGTGCCCTCATGGCTGTCCAGCGGAACATTGATGGAGGGATAGAAGCTCACTTGCGGCCGCCAGCCGTCGTCGTCCTCTTCGATGAAGCGGTATTTGACTCCGAGCACCACCGGGCCCGGGCCGAACTGGGTCTTGTCGTTGTTGTCGGGAACATAGTCGAACGGAATCGTGATGCTGGTCTGGAGATCCGGCGCGGCGCCGTAATTCACTTCGAGCCCCAGCGCGGTGCCGGAGGTCATATGATCGGCCCGGATCGCGTCGGAAAACAGATAATCCTCGAAATGCCCGGTATCCGTGGGCTCGGGGTCGTCGGTGGCGAAAGGCGGCCCCGCCCGGGCCGGCCGGGCCCCGTACAAAAGATTGCCTGCCAGGAAAAGTGCGGCGAGCAAAATCGCGGATGGTCGCGTCACGCCTTGATTCCGGGCCTGTGGAGGGCGGACAATCGGGCAACCGCCATTCGCTCCGGCCGGCCGGGGAAACCAGATCGAGAACCAGCACATGTCCAGTTGCCTGCCGATTAAAGACGACGACGCCACCATCGCAAAGGCCATCGAGGAGGCGCACCTGCCCTCCCTGATCGCGGCCCTCGTCCATGTGACGGGCGACGCGAGCCTCATACGAGGCGATATCAAGCCAGTCTATGATTTCTTCGGCGACGGGCAAGGAAGCCTCACGCCGGAGCAGAGCAAGCGCGTCAAGGGCGAGGCGCTCGCCGCGCTCAAGGCCTTCGCGGCCGACGGATGCAAATTGCCGCCGCAACCGTCCGGCGAGGTCATCCGCGAATTGATGGATTTCGTCGCCGGCGCGAAAATTCCCGAACACTACGTCCCCTTCCTGATGGAAGAACTGGCGCTCACCGGCGACGACCCGAAGGCCGGCGATTGGGGCAAATCGATTCCGATGGCCGCGAAAAAGGATTTCCGCGTGCTCATTATCGGCGCGGGCATGTCCGGCGTTCTCGCTGCCATCCGCCTCAAGCAGGCGGGAATTCCGTTCGTCATCGTGGACAAGAACAGCGACGTGGGCGGCACCTGGTTCGAGAACACCTATCCCGGCTGCCGCGTCGACAATCCGAACCATCTCTATTCGTATTCGTTCGAGCCGAATTACGATTGGCCGCAGCATTATTCGACGCAGGACAAGCTGTGGGCCTATTTCCGCAAGGTGGCGGACAAATACGGCATCCGCGAGCTGGTGAAGTTCGAAACCGAAGTGATCGGGTCCGATTACGACGAGGCGCGCTCGGTCTGGACCTCGCGGTTGCGCCACAAGAACGGACGCGAAGAAAAAATCGAGGCCAATGCGATCATCACCGCGGTGGGCCAGCTCAACCGTCCCAAAATGCCGGACGTGAAAGGCGTCGACAGTTTCAAAGGCGTCTCGTTCCATTCCTCGAATTGGAATCACAGTCTCGATCTTACGGGCAAGCGCGTGGCCGTGATCGGCACGGGTGCGAGCGCATTCCAGTTCGTGCCGGAGATCGCGCCGAAGGTCGGGCAGATGTTCGTGTTCCAGCGCTCGGCGCCGTGGCTGGGCCCCGCGCCGGATTATCATCACGATGTCGGCTCCGGGCAGAAATGGTTGCTCAAACACGTGCCGTTCTACGCGCAATGGTATCGCTTCTGGATGTTCTGGATGCTGACCGACGGGATCTATGCCGCCGTGCAGGCCGATCCCACCTGGACAACGCGCCTGGATTCGGTGAGCGCCGCCAACGATTTCCTGCGCGACGTGCTCACCCAATATATCGAAACGCAATCGGGCGGCGACCAAGCGTTCTTCAAGAAGGTCGTTCCCACCTATCCGCCCGGCGGCAAGCGCACGGTGCGCGACAACGGCGTGTGGCTGGCCGCGCTGCGTCGCCCGAATGTCGAACTGGTCGTCGATCCGATCGTCGAAATCACCCCCGACGGCGTGAAGACGAAAGACGGCAAGGAATACAAGGTTGACGTGATCGTCTACGGCACGGGCTTCCATGCCAGCCGCTTCCTGTCGCCGATGACATTCAAAGGCCGCGGGGGCGTGGACCTGCACCAGCAATGGGACGGCGACGCGCGCGCCTATCTGGGGATCACGGTTCCCAATTTCCCCAATCTGTTCTGCATGTACGGACCCAACACCAACATCGTGGTAAACGGCAGCATCATCTTCTTCTCGGAATGCGAAATCCGCTACATCCTGGGCTGCATCGAAACCTTGCTCGAAAACGGCTATGCGGCGATGGAACCGAAACGCGACATCCACGATGCGTTCAACGAGAAGATCGACGCCGGCAACAAGCAGATGGCCTGGGGTGTGCCGCAGGTGACGAGCTGGTACAAGAACGCGAAAGGGCGAGTGGCGCAGAACTGGCCCTTCCCGCTGGTGGAATACTGGGCTCGCACCCGCGCGCCGGACCCGAAGGACTTCGAATTCCGCAAAGCGGCGGGCCGATAAAGGAAGCCAAGGCGACAACCGGCGCTCGCCTTCCCAACACGCCGCTGGCATTGCTATGATGGACCCGGGATCGCGACGGTCCGAAGCGTAAGTTTTGAGGGGGTCAACAATGACAAGTTCATGGATTCTGCGGCCGGTGCTGGGCATCGGTGTCGTTATCGCGGCGCTTGCGACGGCTCCGGCGGGGTTTGCGCAGCCCGCGAGCCCGGCCCTTCTGGATCCGGTTCTTCCGCCGCTGTCGGCTCCCAAGATCAAATATTATCAGAGTCATCCGGCCGAATGGGCGACATTGCTTGCGAACCTGCCGCGGCGTCCCGCCGAGACGCCGCGTGGCGCGACGCATCAATCGTCGTCGGTCGCGAGCCGTCTGTCCGGCGGCACCTGGCAGGACGTGACGACCGCACCGTTTCAGGGCTTGTGCAATCCGCTGCTGTTGTCCGACGGCACGGTGATCGTGGCGAGTTGCGACACGCCTGACTGGTACAAATTGACTCCGGACATCAATGGCAACTACGCCGACGGAACGTGGTCGCAGATCGCTTCGCTTCCCGTCATCGGCACGAAACACTACGCCCCGCAATATCACTCCTCGGCGGTGCTTCCCGACGGGCGCGTGATCATCATGGGCGGCGAATATAACGGCGGCAACAGTGGCGTCTGGACCAACGAAGGCGCCGTCTACAATCCTGTCACCAATGTCTGGACGGCGGTCAACCCTCCGGCCGGCAGCAGCTGGACCATGATCGGCGATGCGGAGAGCACGATGCTGCCCAATGGCCTGTACCTGCAGGCGGCTTGCTGCGCCTATCCGGCCGCCGATGCGTTGCTCGACCCCGCGTCGATGACCTGGTCCAACACCGGCGCTCCCACTGCAGGCGGCAATTACCAGGATGAGCAAGGCTATAATCTGCTGCCGAACGGAAACGTGCTGACGCTCGACATCTGGACGAATTATCCGGCCGGCGGCGCGACCAATGCCGAACAATACAATCCCGCGACGGGCGTTTGGACCGGCGCGGGCAACACGCCGGTTTCACTGGTCGATCCCGCGCAATGCGGCAATTGGGAAATCGGCCCCGCGGTCCTGCGCGGCGACGGCACGCTTGTCGCCTTCGGCGGCAACACCGGCTGCGTGGCGCCGACGGCCGATCCCATCGCCATCTACGATACGACATCCGGCACATGGACGCCCGGCCCCAACCTGCCCGCCATCTGCGGCCGGACTGCAAATTTGAGTTGCACGCTGCCCGATGCGCCAGGCGCGCTCTTGCCCAACGGCAATATCCTGTTTGCCGCCAGCGACAAATATGGCGACCATCCCACGCATTTCTTCGAATTCACCCGTGGGAATTTCATCAAGCAGGTTCCCGATACGCTCAACTATGCGGGCAGTTCCGGCGCCTACTACTACAATTTCCTCGTGCTGCCGAACGGCCAGATTCTCTCGACCGATTTCAGCAGCATCGCGGAAGTCTTTACCGAGACGGGACAACCCCAAAGCCGATGGGCGCCGACAATCACCTCGGCACCCGCCGAGATTGGCTCCTGCCAGATCTACAATCTTCAGGGCAAGCAGTTCAGCGGCGTCACCCAGGGGGCGTATTACGGCGACGACGTGCAGGGCTTCACGAACTATCCCATCGTCAGAATCGTCAATCAGGGGACGGGTCACGTCTTCTACGCGCGCACGTTCAATTTCGGCGCGATGACGGTCAAGCCGGGGGCTACGAGCGCCGTGGACGTGCTCATTCCCGGCGCGATCGAAACCGGCGCCAGCACACTGTCGGTGATCGCAAACGGAATCGCATCGAGCCCCGTCAACGTGACGGTCGAAACTTCCGGAGGATGCTGAGCAGAGAGATTAACGCGCAGCTTTCGTGCGTCGCAGGAAATCGAGGAACAGCAGCGCGTAGATCAGATCGGGACCGACCGGCGCGAGCATCGTCCACGGCACCGCGCCGATCCACCACGGCCACACCGTGCATGCGACGGCGAGCAGTTTGCCCACCGCGCCGAGATGAATGTAGGGCCGGAACGTCACCGGATCGCCCGCCACGCGCGCATAGGCATAGCCGAAGGTGCCGATCAGCACACCGGCAAGATTGGCGAACACGAGATTGGTGCCGCCGATGGGATCGAGATGCAGCGACGGCGACTGCACCCAGTAACGCAGAAAAACGAGATTAAACGCCACCAGCAGATTGAATACCGCCGCGGTACCGAAGAGCCAGCGCGCGTAAGTTCTCATGAGCGTCTCCGAGGGGCCGCTTTGCGCCCGATTCCGTTTCGATGCTAGCTTCGGCGGGACGGATTGCACCCGGATATAAGGTCGCGCCGAATGAAGCGCGCCGCCGCAATACCGACACCCGAGGAAGCCCATGACCCCGCTTGAGGATGCCCGCCAACTCGTGGCGGAAGACGACCGCAAGGATTTCGAATTCGCCTCGCGCGGATTCATCGCCACGCGTAAGGATCACGTCATCAGGCGCGGCGACGGCAGGGTCGCCTACGACGTCTCGGCGTATGAATTCCTGAAAGGCACCGCGCCGGACACGGCCAATCCCAGCCTGTGGCGGCAGGCGCAGATCTTGACCATGCATGGATTGTTCAAGGTGGCGGAGCGGATTTTCCAGGTCCGCGGCTTCGATGTGTCGACGGTCTCATTCATCGATGCGGGCACGGGCTGGATCGTCGTCGATCCGCTCACTTCGGTAGAGGCCGCGCGCGCGGCCTTGGAGCTTGTCACGGAGTATCTGGGCTGGAAGCCGGTTCTGGCCGTCGTCTATTCTCACAGCCATGTCGATCATTACGGCGGAGTCGGCGGCGTCACGAACGCAGCGGATGTCGCAAGCGGCGCCGTGAAGATCATTGCACCCGAAGGCTTCCTCGAACACGCCGTCTCCGAAAACATCATCGCCGGACCGGCCATGTCGCGGCGCGCGCGCTTTCAGTTCGGGCTCACCTTGCCGCACAGCGCGCAAGGCGAGATGACCAGCGGCCTCGGCCCGCGTCCTTCGCTGGGTTCGCTGTCGCTCATCGCGCCGACGGACATCGTCTCCCGCACCGGGCAGGAGATCAAAGTGGGCGGCGTGACGATCGTGTTCCAGCTCACGCCGGGAACCGAGGCTCCCGCCGAGATGAATTTTTATCTGCCGCAATTCCGCGCCGTGTTCATGGCCGAGAATGCCAACCTCACCATGCACAATCTGCTGCCGGCCCGCGGCGCTCTCGTGCGCGACGCCAAGGCCTGGGCGGACTACCTGACGGAATCGATCCGGCTGTTCGGCGGCAAGAGCGATACGATGTTCGCGGCGCACGGCATCCCGCGTTTCGGACAGGCCGAGATCGTCGCGTTCCTCACCAGCCATCGCGACGCCTACAAATTCCTGCACGACCAGTCGGTGCGGCTGATGAACAACGGGCTCACTTCGTCCGAAATCGCGGAAGTTCTCAAGCTGCCGGACGTGCTGGCGAAGCAATGGTTCAATCGCGGCTATTACGGCACCATGAGCCACAATTCGAAAGCGGTGTATCAGCGCTATATGGGCTGGTACGACGCCAATCCGGCCAATCTCAATCCCCTGCCCCCCGAGCCTGCGGCCACGCGCTATGTCGCGGCGATGGGCGGCGCCGCTTCCGTGCTCGCTCTGGCTGAGAAGGCCGAGCGCGACGGCGAGCTGCGCTGGGCTGCCACGTTGCTCAATCACCTCGTGTTCGCGGACGAACACAACAAAGCGGCGCGCGACCAACTGGCCGCGATCTATACAAAGCTCGGATTCGAATCCGAGGCGGGCACCTGGCGGAACATCTATCTCACGGGCGCGCAGGAACTGCGCGACGGCATCGTCAAATTGCCGCCCGCGGGCATGAGCACGGATGTCCTGTCGGCCACGACAACGCCGATGCTGCTCGATTTCGCGGCGGTGCGGATCAATCCGAACAAAGCGGCCGAGCGCGCATTCAAGATCAACATCGAACTGACGGATCGCCGCGAAAAACATCTGATCTCGGTCGAGAACGGTGTGATGATCCACGAAGCCGGCATTGTCGATCCGGCCGCCGGCGCCACGGTGAAGATGAAGCGGCCCGATCTCCTGATGACGTTGCTCGCCGGGATTCCGGTGGGCCCGCGAATCGAGTCCGGCGATGTTGTCGTCGCGGGAGACGCGAGGCTCTATGATGCATTGGTCGGCATGATCGAGCCGCTCACGCCGAACTTTCCGATCGTAACTCCGTAACCGAACGCGCGGTTGTCCTACCGGCGGGATTCCGCCAGCAGCATGACGCCGAAGAACGCGGCGACCGCAACGGCGACCCAGCTGCCCCATAGCGGAATGGAATGTCCCGCCACGACGACGGCGAATCCCATATAGATCCGGTAGCCGTGAATGGCCGCCACCGCCAGAAACACCAGCCCAGCGATGGTCGTAAACGGCTTCGACATGCCTATCTCCCCTGGCGAATTCAGTGCGCGGCAGGCGGCGCCATCATCTCCTGGAAATTGCTGTAGTAGAACTTCTCCTTCTCGTCTTCGGTCAGACCGGAAAACGTCCGCTCGAAGCGGCCGATGGGATCGTCCGTTCCTTCCGGATGCGGATAGTCGCTCGAGAACAGGAACAGCTCCGCTCCCGCATCCTTGATCATGCGGCCGACGTCCTCGCCCGGGAACGGCGTGAACTTGACCGCCCGGCGGATATAGGCGGACGCCTTCAGCGGCAATTCCGCCACGCTCGCATCCGTGCGCTTGAAGATCTTCTGGCTCAGGTCGAGCGTGCGCAGGAATTCCGGCACCCAGCCGGCGCCCAGCTCGATCACGCCGCCGCGCAATTTGGGAAACCGTTCGAACACGCCGTCGAACACCAGCGCCGTGAGAAACTGTTGCGGCCCGACCGAGAGCACCATGAAATCGCGCACCCGCAGATTTTCGCCGCCTTCCGCACCCGTGATGTCCTTCGGCTTGGGTTTGCCGTTGTTGCGATAGGCATCGATCGCGATCGGACTGTTCGGGCCGACATGCAGCATGAAGGGCACGCCGAGATCGCAGAAGGCCTGCCACACGCAATCGTAGTCCGGATGGCCGGGCGATTTGTCGCCGACAGGCATGCCCGGAAGCCAGAACGCGCCGCAGCCGAGGCGCACGCCTTCCTTCAGTTCCTCGATGCAGCGGGCAGGATCGGCCAGCGACAATTGACCCACCGCGATCAGCCTTTTGTCGGCGCGGCAGAACTCCGCCATGGCGCGGTTGTGGGCCCGGATGCCGCCATAGCGGATGTCCATGTCCTTGTGCGCGAGATATTGACCGGCGGAAAAGGTCGAGAACACCAGCTGCCGCGCGAAGCCCAGATCGTCCATCGCCTTGGCGCGCTCGGCGGGATCGAACGCGCCGAACGCGTTCCAGCCCTTCGTCCCCCGCACCACATCGGTGTGAACCTTGCCTTTTTCTGCCCGCACCTTTTGCTTCGCCACCGCCTCATTGATGAAATCGAACGTCGCGGTCGCCGATTTGACGAGGCTCAATTGCGGCAGGCGCGCGCGGATATCGGGATCGGCATGTTTTTCCACCCAGTCGACCGTCTCCATGATGTGACTGTCGGCGTCGCAATAGAGCCTGTTTGCGCCATAGGGCATGGCCGCCTCCCGAAAGGAATCCTCTGAACGAACCATAAAATTCGATCGGTCGAAGGAAAGCAATGCTGCACTGCGGCAACGACCGTTAAGATATGGCGCGCTCGCCCGCATTACGCCACGGCCTCGCGCATCGCGCGGATGAACAGGGTCAGGGTCACGACGGACAGGCCGAGGAAAACGGCGAAGGCGAGCGGGATGGACGGCGCGCCGAGCGTGCCCTGGATCAGCGCGCGCGCCGCGCTCACCGCATAATAAAACGGATCGAATTTCGCCAGGGTCTGGATGATCGGCGGACCGAAGCTGATCGGCAGCATGACACCGGACAGAATGAGCAGCGGCAGGATGAACGTGTTGGTGACGCCGGCCAGCGCGCCGCCTTCGCGCGTGATCAGCGCCAGGCAATAGGAGATCGACGCCATGGTGATGTCGATCAGCACGATCAGGCACGCGAGCGCCGCCGCACCCCGCGGATCGATATGCAGTCCGTAGAATAGCGAGCAGACGACCAGCACGACGCTTTGAAACAGCAGCGTGATGGCGGATTGCAGAAGAAAGCCCAGCGCGAGCGACAGGCGGCTGACAGGTGTGACCCTGAGCCGCTCGAGAAAGCCGCAATCGACTCTGTCCTGCAGGGCGAAGCCCTCGAAGCCGGCGCTGAAAAGCGCGTTCATGATCAGAAGGCCCGGCGCGAAGAACTGGATCGCTCCCCCGCCCGGCAGCCCGCGCATCGCCGCCACGCCGTTCAGTAGCGGCGCGAACAGCACGAGATAGATGATCGGCTGGAACAGGCCGTAGAAGATCCAGAACGGATTGCGGATCGTCACCAGCAATTCGTTCTTCGTGATGAGATAGATGTCGCGCATGATGAGGTCCGTTAGTTTGTTTCCGGTTCCCGCAGGCTTCTGCCGGTGAGCTTCAGGAATACGTCGTCGAGTGAAGGCTGCGAGAGCCGGACCGACTTCGCGGACACGCCTGCGTCCCCCAGCAGCCTGAACAGGATGGGCAGCGCTTCGCTGCCCTTGTCGACAGTGACCTGCAGCACGCCATCCTTCGCGTGCTTTTCCAGAACGAGCGCGCTCGCCTCCAGCGCCGCGGACGCGGCCTCGACTTGGCCCGCACGCTCGAACTCGAAGCTGACGATGTCGCCCGCGATCAGCTTCTTGAGCTCGGCCGGACTGCCCGGCGCCACGACTTGGCCCAGATCGACGATCGCGACGTGGTCGCACAGCGCGTCGGCTTCCTCGAGATAATGCGTGGTGAGAAAGATAGTAGTGCCCTGCTCGTGCAGGGCCTTCACTTCGGCCCAGACCCGCGCGCGGCTTTGCGGATCGAGGCCCGTGGTCGGCTCGTCGAGGAACAACAGCTCCGGCGCGTTGATGACGCCGGACGCGAGATCGAAGATCCGTCTTTGCCCGCCCGAATAGGTCTTGGTCTTGCGGTCGGCGAAATCGGAGAGATGGAGCCGGTCGATCAACTCGCCGGTCCGCCGCGCAGCGTCCACCTTGCTCATGCGATAGAGTTGCGCGAGCAGCATGAGATTCTCGCGGCCCGTCGCGACAGGCTCCATGCCGCCTTTCTGCCCGACATACCCGATCCGCTTGCGGATTTGCGCGGCCTCTGTCGCGAGATCGAAGCCGGCCACCGTCGCCTTTCCGCCGGACAGCTGCAGCAAGGTGCACAGAATCCGCATCGCCGTCGTCTTGCCGGCGCCGTTCGGTCCCAGCAGGCCGAATATCTCGCCGCGTCCGACATCGAGGTCGATCCCCCGCACGGCCTCCACGGCTTTGCCCCCGCGGCCCTTGAATGTCTTGCTCAGTTTCTCGGTGTGAACGATCGAAGACGTCACGGAACCCGCCGATTCAAAGATTCGACTCTTCCTGCGATGGCCGGAAGAATCAGACGTGTCAGGCCTACGGAATGGATTCGCGCCGGCGGATTTTTTTGCGAAGTTTTTGTCGTTCCGGAATTTCCAATCGGATCAAACACTTGATGTGGCGGAACAGGGGCGCTTCGCCCTGTTATGCGTCCTGTTATTCTCCTGTTATTTGTCCTGTTATTCGATATTATGGCGCAAACGCCCCAAGAAAATCGAGCCCGCCGCGCCTAAATTCGGTGCATGAGCGAATCCATTCCCCATGTCGTTTCGGCGATCAAAGCCAAGCGCCTAGAGATCGCCGCCCAAGTCCAAGATGCCGAACGGAAACTGGCGAAACTCCGGGCCGCGCTGGCGAACCTGGATGCAGCGGCGGTGCTGCTGATACCCGGCCATCCCGAGGGTATCCCCAAGCGCCAACGTTACCAGCCGTCCAAATACTTCGGCAGGAATGAACTGCCCCGGCTGGTTCTAGAAGCCTTGCGGAAGGCTCCGGGACCGCTCCTGACCGATGAAATCGCCACCTATGCGATGCACGCGAACGGCATCACGCCAGCCGCCAAGGAGTCCGTGATTAAGCCGGTCATCGCGGCGCTGCGGGTTTTGGTACGGCGGGGGACCGTGGTCAAGACAGGCGTTGCGAATGGCGCGCGCTGGGCGATCACGTCGGGATAGGCCATTCCGCTTCTCGCCGCGTCACGGCGACAACCGCGCGATATGGGGCGAGATCGGACTCAGACGCGCCTTGTTCTTTGAGCGCCCTAATGCGCCCTTCGTACATTCCAACAAAATGAACCTGCCGGTCGTACAATTCCAATCTGCTCATGGTCTCACTCCGTTTGCGTCAGCATAGCGCAGTTCCCCGGACGGGGAATGACTCTTTTTCAATTGGCCGGATTAGCTTACACTTTGGGGCGACGGATTCGGGCTGGCGTCCCTATCCGTCCAGACGGCAAACCGTGGCGATTCGCGCATAACCAATTTATGCGCGAGAATTTGTGATGTCTAGAAAAAGCGAACTCCCATACGAATTAAATGGCGTTATTTATGGACTGACTCCGATGGTGACGCCTCCGCCTCTTTCAACTGCTTCGCCAAAACGCCAAACCGCTCAAGCCTCTGCGCAACCTGTCGAAAAGCGATTTTCACAAGTTCATCATAGGAAGAAATCGACCGTCCGCTGATAATCTCCGTAAGCGTGATGTAACTGCCGCCGGGTTCCTCAATCTTGAAATCGACAGTCGCGGAATGATGCCCAGCAGGCAGCTCAAAGCCGTGGCTTCCTTGGACATTGAAGGAATAGCTGGCGCTTCCGTCGTGAAAATTGATTGCTGTTATGGAAATGTGCATTTCGTGAGACTCAGGGCTTCGCCTTAAAGGATAGCACTTCACTGGATAAGGTTCATGCCGCCTTGTGCCTTTGCCAATAGCCCGAGAAATCCACAGACGGGCCTTTCCGCATCGCGAGCGTGGCGACGTTGCGGGTTTGATCGCCATTCGAGGAACGACGGTTATCTTCTCTCCAAGCCGCTTCTTGCGCGTAGCGGAGAAGATACGCGCCAGAGATATGATGATGGTGACCGGCTTCGCCGCGACGGAGACGGGCGAAGTAGCTTTCCGCCCAATTCGTGCAGGCACCATTCAGGCTGTAGGCCTCTTGATGATTGATGCGTTTCACTTCGAAGCGGCTATGCAGGTCGTTCCATGACGACGCTTCGTCCGCGTTCAAGGTCGTTCCCTTCGCAACACGGGACTTAATCCAAGAGACGGCGGAACCTTCCGAAGCGAACACGCCCGGCAACGTCTCCCCGCCATGCTCCCGGATCACGACCACGACCTTGCGCTTGCCGCTTTGATTTTCCGCAAGCCTGCGGTCAATACGATCCTCTTTGAGATTTGCGGGACGGACGTAACCGCCGAAGTAAGCACCGTCGACGCTCGCTTCGTCGTGGTCATCGCCGATGATACGGCCCTTCAATTCCTCCGCCATCGCCTCGCGCAATTTGTGGAGCAGGACAAAGGCGCTCTTGTATGCCAGCCCCAGATCGCGCGAGAGGGCCAGCGCGGACTTGCCCTTCACTTCGTTGCAGAAGATCGCAATCGCCGCCAGATAGTCCCTGAGGGGCCGCTTGTGGCTCGCAAACAGCGTTCCCGACGTGACCGTGAAATCCTTCCGGCAAGCCTTGCAGCGATAGCGGGTTGTGCCGTTCGGGCGGGGATTGAGATAGGCGTCCAGTCCGCCGCAATGCGGGCAAACCGGAGCGCCTTCGGTTTCGAACCAGCGGACCTTGCAAAAGGCCGTCTCGGCTTCCGCATCCGTCATCCGCAGCACATCGACAAGACGGAGGGTCTTGGCTTTGCTGGAGAGGAGGAAGTGCTGGCTCACTTGTCGCGTATACGATGCTTACGCATCTTATATGTGACTTGTTAGGCTACAATCAAGAGGCTATTATCGCTCATTAGATGCTTTTAACACGGAAAAGCGATAATGGCAGCGCATCCAAAAGGCTACTGGGAAAATCGGGTTAAAACCTTGATCAAAATAGAGCTTACGAAACAAGACCTTAGCTATAAGGACCTTGTCGAAAAGCTTCACGCCATAGGTGTCTCTGAAACCGAGCCGAACGTGCGCAATAAACTTTCAAGAGGAACCTTTTCGGCGATGTTCTTGGTCCAGTGCTTGGAGGCTATGGGCCTATCTGAACTTCGCCTGAAATGAGCGAAACGTCGAAGCCGCAAACCTCGAACTCGATTGTCTTGGGGCCGCCCTTCATGCGCGGGTTCGCGGAAACGATCATCTTGACGCGCTGCGGTTGAGGCGGCACCGGTTCGGGCTTTGCGAGCGGACACCACGAATACCTCATGCGCGGCGAATTAATCACCTGCCCGAGATGGTAGTGAAAGTACGCGCTATAGAGCCCAGCGCCTTCGGACACCTCATAAACGGTAATCCAATCCGAAACTGTTTCAGGGATTCGTCGTGTATCGGCTTCGAAGTCATTCAACCATACGGCCGGAAACAATCCATGATCCCGCATCGGGACATCGGTGCCGGTAAGATCGACGCGGACATCAAAATCGGCGTCAATTCCTGCATTTCGAATTTCCAAGAGAAGCTTATACCCGCGCCAAATAAGGCTTAAATGAGCATCAGGCATTAGTTCCGGAATTGCAAAAGCCATTCGCTGTTTTTCTAGAAATGCTTGTCGCACCGGATCGTTAGCCTCGTCGCGCTGTTGGATTTCTGCGGTGCGAATAGCATTTTGCGTCTCAAGGGCATCTACCTCGCGTTTTCGCAGCGCCAGTTCTTCGGCAACATGATCGCGCGCCTCTTGGCCTTTTCTTGCCGCTGCAATCGCCGCTCGCTGTTCACGCCAGACTAGGTACGGCGTGACAAAAAGTGCCTCGATCAGAAAGTATGCTGCGAAAACGGCCGCCACTGAAATCAGACCGGCGACAACCCACAGGCCGGTTTCCCATTCGCTGGCCCGAACATCGACGGGAGAATGTAACTTGGCGATGATGCCCTTGAGGGCGAAAACAGCATAGGCTGCAACCCCGAGAAACAGCGCATCGCGAAGAATGGCCCAAAAGGACCGCTCAATAACGGCTCCCCATGACCGCGCCCACGCGCGGCTCATAATGAGCCTCCAATAGAGGAGATAATCCCGCATCCCGGACTCCTACGCTGAGTCCGAACGTGCCGCGAATCTGGAAACAATCTTGCGCCGCGCATAGCTGACACCTAGTCAACTATGTGGGGCTTTGCGCTCGCGCCCGCTTGGGGCGTTTGCGCCATAATATCGCAAAATACCAGAATACGGATCGACCGACATATTTTGACATTTGCCCGCCCGAAGCCGCTCGCATTCGGCGGAGATCCAAAAATATTTCCCCGCACGCGTTCCGGCTACTGCGTAGCCCCGCCGCGAACAACTTACCGGATTCGGGTGTGACCGCCGAAGACCGTCATAGGCGCGTCCTATTCTCCCCTTATGTCTATGAACAAAAAGGCTTTATCCTCATACCTTGCAAATACGCGCATTATGCGCGAAATTGCAAGGTATGATTCCCAGGCTCCTGAAACCTGCTCTGGAAAACCGGCTCAAGCAGTTTCCGGCCGTGGCGCTTCTCGGACCGCGTCAATCGGGAAAGACGACCCTTGCCCTGGAACTGGCCGGGGAGCGGAAGAATAAAGCCGTCTATCTCGACCTGGAGAATCCCACCGACCGGCGACGCCTCGACGATCCGGTCGCTTATCTGCGCGCCCAGCGCGGGCGTCTGGTCATTCTCGATGAAATTCATCGCGTGCCGGAAATCTTCGCCGTCCTACGGAGCGAAATCGACGCGCGACGCCGGGCGGGAGAAAAATCGGGGCAATTCCTGATACTCGGTTCCGCTGCGCTCGATCTGTTGCGGCAATCGTCCGAAAGCCTCGCCGGTCGCATCGACTTCCTCGAATTGATGCCGTTTCAGCCGCAGGAGGTCGTGCCCCTGGAAGGCGCCGACGCAGCCGACAAACTCTGGTTGCGCGGCGGATTTCCCGGCAGCTTTCTCGCCGACGGCGATACCGAAAGCAGCCGGTGGCGGAGCGCCTTCATCCGATCCTATCTCGAACGGGATATTCCCCAGTTCGGCGTGCGCGTGCCGGCGGAAACGATCGAACGTTTCTGGACCATGCTCGCACATACGCAAGGCGGGCTGTTCAACGGCGAGCGCCTGGCGCAAAGTCTCGGCGTCGGCTGGCACGCCGTTTCGCACTACCTTGGGCTTCTGGTCGATCTTCTGCTGGTGCGCCGGCTTTCGCCGTGGACGGCCAATGTCGGCAAGCGGCTCGTCAAGTCGCCCAAAATCTATCTGCGCGATTCCGGCCTGCTGCATTCGCTGTTGAATCTGCCGACGCTGAACGACGTGCTCGGCCACCCGATTGCGGGCGCAAGCTGGGAGGGATTCGCGATGGAAGCAATCCTCGCCGCCGCGCCGGACGGAGCCAAGCCGTACTTCTATCGCTCCGCAACGGGCCATGAGATCGATCTTGTGCTCGAACTTTCGGCTTCCAGGCGCTGGGCGTTCGAATTCAAGAAGTCGCTTTCGCCCAGGATCGAAAAGGGATTTCATGTCGCGTGCGACGACATCAAGGCCGAACGCCGGATACTCGTTTATCCGGGACAGGATGCATATCCGGGATCCGGCGGCACGGAAGTCACGCCGCTCCTCGATGCGGTAAAGGCCGCGGGGAAATCCGGCGCGAAGGCGGTAAAGCGATGACGGGCGGCGGCATGAAATTGGAGTGCGCCATCCCGAATTCTTACTTCGATCCCGAACTTCCACGTCGCGCAGATCGTCGCCGCTGCCGCGCTCGACCGGTTGCGCCGGCAAGGTGCGAGGCGAGAGCTTAATTGGAGCAAATGTACCTCGGCTGACGATGGTCGCGTTGGCGCTGAGCTCAAAATCGATTCGGAGCGTGGCGCAGCCTGATTAGCGCTCAGTCTGGGGGGCATGGGATCAAATCCCGCTGCCCAGACCAATGATTTCAAAGAGTTAGCGCAGGTTTTCAGAACGCAAAAAGGGATCGAATAGCCCACCAAAAAATGCGAGTTCGGGAACTGAGGGTTCTGAAAAAGTGCAGAAGTGTCGTCGTGGGCGTCTCCGCCTCGAATCCCAATTCGTTCTCGTTTTGTTTTGCATACGAGCGCGTAGTTCTCTAGACTCGGGCCCACGCGAATCGGTGGGAAGTTCCGCATGGCGCACGCAAGCGCAACTCGAATTCAGGTTCTCAATTCGGATCAGGACGCGGCACGCTTTGGCGCGTATTGCGAGGCTAGGGGACATAAGAAGTCCGCATTAATTGCGCGGTTGATCCGTGAGCATCTCATCCGGGAGAACTTCGCGACCGGTGAGCGACAGCCGCCCCTCAAACTCGCAGCCAAGAGAGGCTGACATGGTAAATACCTACTTGCTCAGAATGCCGTCGCGCGGCGGTTCACAATTCACCGCGATCGATCTCTTCTCAGGTGCGGGCGGAATCTCGTTGGGGCTGACCAACGCGGGCTTCGATGTGCTGTTCTGTTCGGATCGTGATAGCGCATGTTCAGACACGCACAGGCGAAACTTTCCATCAATTCCTTTCGCCGAAATGCCGGTTGAGCATTTGGATGCGCGACAGATCATGTCCACGACGGGTCTCAGGAAGGGAGAACTCGACCTTCTGATCGGGGGCCCTCCGTGCCAAGGGTTCAGCATTATTGGACAGCGGCAGATTTGGGACCCGCGCAACGGTCTGTTGCACGATTTCCTTCGAATCGCAAAGGAGCTTCGCCCAAGATGTGTCGTGATAGAAAACGTCACGGGGCTTGCTACGCTCGAAAGCGGCATCGTTCTGGACGAAATCGGCAGAGCATTTCGGGAAGCCGGTTACACTGTGGAATGTGCAGAACTCCTAGCGGCTCAATACGGCGTGCCGCAAATGCGCTGGCGAATGTTTTTCGTTGGCTGGCGATTTGACGAAAATAAGCGAGGGGGCTTTCCACTTCCGACACATGGCAAAGCGGGGATTGGCGACCTCTTGCCAAACCGGTCGATACCAGCAGTGCTAACGGAGGGATTTGTTACAATCCGCGAGGCCATCGGAGACCTCCCGACAATTGGACCAGGCGAACAAACCGAACGCTACACAAGAATGCCGCGCGGCGAGTTTCAGGAGGCGATGCGCGCTTTTGCGCCGGGCAAGCTCTCAAACCATTACGCGCCAAGATTGTCACCGCAGAACCTTGCGCGAATCGAAATACTTTCGCCGGGCGAAGACTGGAGAGCACTGCCGCAACGGCTGTTGCCGCCAAGTATGCAAAGGGCGCTTCGCAAGGACCATACGAGACGTTTTCGCAGGATGAAATGGGATGGAATCGCTCGCGCAATAATTACCCGATTCCGCGATCCTAAATCGGGCGAATACATTCATCCGGAACAGCACCGGACAATCAGCATCCGAGAAGCCGCGCGCATCCAGAGCTTTCCGGACTGGTTTGTCTTTAACGGCAATCTTGGCGACCAATACAACCAAATCGGAAATGCGGTTCCGCCGCTTCTGGCGCGCGCTGTCGCGCGCGAACTCAAGAACATGCTCGAATCCGGGAGGGGGGCGCATCAAGCGCCAGTCAAATCCAGATACTCGATTCCAACCGAGATTGCTTTCGCGGCAGAATGATATGGCAAAGAAGCGGCGCGAACCGCCCGGCAATTTTGTCAGCGAGTGGTTTGGGCATCGAGTCTATCCATCGATTGTGACAACAGAAGAGTCTGTCAAAGACCAACAAGGCGAAGGCTGCCCATTCCTGTCTCGCGCGGTTGGAGAGACGCGAACCTGCATCAAATCGGAAGCCGCCAAGGGCGTTTGCACGATCAGCAGTGTCAGCAACGGCACCCGGCAAGACTGGTTGGTGTGCCCGTATAGGGCGCTGAGTCCCGATTTGGTGGCCGACGCGATTCAACGATTGTTCAATATCCCACCAGCACTACAGCCGTTCATAACACCCGCCGTCACTCTCATAAAAAGCGACGTGCGCGCAGACATTGCGGCGCGTCTCGGCAGGCAGCAGCCTGCGTTCGTGTATTTCGACAAGAAGACCGGCGGTGAGTTGTCCATCCCAAGCACTCCACGGTCTCCAGAATTCTCGTTCGATGTAACGGTCGTGGAAATCACCTCGCATAACAACGAGCCTTTAATTGGACGCTTCGGCATTCTTGAAATTCAGACAATGGACTTCCACGGGTCCTACCGAAACGCGGTGAGAAATCTGCGCGAGGGATTGCGGATGCACCCGAGCAACTTTGGAGCGACAGTTCAGGCAAACCAATGGTGGCTTGGGGAAGGCGTGGAAGGTCCAAACATCGCCAACGTGTTCAAGCGCACTTTCTATCAGATGATGTTCAAGTTTCAGCTAGGGCAGCACGATCGGTGTGCTGGTTGCGTGTTGGCAATTCCAACTGCTGTCTGGGATAGCTGGCAGAAGCATTTAGGTGCTCCAACTCTTACCAAGGAGACCGATGGCACTTTCAGCCTTCTCGCGCCGGGACGATTACGTCCAGCGCATTTTCCTGCTTGGCTTTACGTCTTTGAACCCGACGCCTCTTCAACGCAAACCCCGTCACCGATTTCAGTTTCCAAGTTGATTGGAACGGACGCTCCTTCTATATCGCATTGGGCGCTCGACATAGCGCCACAAGCAGCACTTACAAACATTGATGCTGAGGCAGGGTTTCTCGCCGCCCTCTCGCGCCGCTTGCGCCAGTTCTGGCCCGAGCTTGCGAGCACGGTGCACGTGGATTTGAAAAGAGGCGCCGATGCCGAGCGAAGTGTTTCGCTAACCGAGATCGAGGCCGAGTCCGACTACGTTGGCCCCAGCGACGATGCTGCCTCGGATGTTACGGACGGGTAGCCGCGGGTTGGAGGTGGTAGGCACCCTTCGGGGAATCGAATGGCGGCAATCATTAAAGTCGATTGGGAACGGTGCTCTGTCGAGCGACCAGCAGCAAACGACTAATTCGAAAACTACCTCTTCGGCTTGGCGAAGCGGACGCCTTCGCCCATATCGCCGTTTTGCAGGAGGACGACGCCCGCCTTTACGATCGCCTTCTGGACGGCCGTGACGGTGCTGAGGCGGGGATCCACCTCGCCCGTCTCGAGACGCCTTATGGCGTTCACGGATATGACGGACTTGTCGGCCAGGTCTTGCTGCGACCAACCCAATAGGGCTCGCGCCGCCCGGATTTGGCATGCCGTGATCATGCGAGATCACAAGCACAGCCGGGCGGTTATTTTCTACATATAGGGTTTAATTCACCCTTGTTATGGTTTAATATATCCCTATTCGTGCGACTATAGCAACTGAAAGCTGCACCCCCTGCCCTCGATGCCGACCACAAACGCGAATCAGAAGCTTGCGACGCTCCGGGAGCTGTGGGAGCGGAAGCGCTCGGGACGGACCATGCCCGCCCGCGCCGATTTCAATGTCGGCGCGCTCAGACCGTGGCTCGGAAACCTCGCTCTCATCGATGTCCCTTCGAACATCGTTCGCTTGTGCGGGGCCAACCTGATGTCGCGGTTCGGCGGCGATGCGACGGGACGCACTATCGCCTCGCTGGACAAGGTCGTCGCAGCGTCCGTGATGTCCTCGATCGATCGCGTGCGGACGACGAAGGCCCCGAACGATGGCGCGTATGAGTGCATTGTCGCCGGCTATTTTGTGCGTTTTCAGGAACTCGTTCTGCCGCTGTCGGACGACGGAACCGAGGTCTCGACGATTCTATTCGGCAGCTACGAAACCGAAACCCGCCTCGCGTGGCGATAAAGTTCAACAGAGGGGGAACGCAATATGGATGAGAATGCCCATGAGAAGTTGAAGCTCGCAGCCGAAATCGTCTGCGCCTATGCCGACAACAACGCGATCTCTGCGGCCGAATTGCCGAACTTCATAAGAGGCGTCTATGGCGCGCTCAACGCACTATCCGCTTCACCGGGCCAGGAACCCGCAAGCGTTGCCAAGCCCGCTGTTGCCATCCGAAAATCCATCACGCCGGACTTCGTCGTCTGTCTGGAAGACGGCAAGAAACTCAAAATGCTGAAGCGATATCTGCGCACCCGATACGGGTTGTCGCCGGAGGCTTATCGCTCCAAGTGGGGCCCGCCGCGCGATTACCCAATGGTCGCGCCGAACTACGCCGCGCAACGCTCCGCCTTCGCGAAATAGATCGGTCTGGGCCGCACACCAGCCAAGGCGCGGCGGCGCAAGAAGTCGGACCCAGGACACATGCCGTGTTGCCCGGCCGCTTCGCTGGCGTATCATCCCGTCCAGGACGAACCGGGAGGACAGCCTTGGGCAGCATCACCGCGATCGACGAAAAGACGTCCCGCAAATTCCATCTGGACGATCCCGACGATCTCCGGCCCGGCGAGAAACTCGTCTTTCTGTTGAGCCTGCATGGCGGAGGATCGGTCGGCGGCTGGCAGCGCGCCTATTTCCCGGCCGTCGATTTCAGGAACAAATACCGGCTTGTCGTCGCGACGCCATCGGCCGCCACCAAGGAACCTTCGCGGCGCTGGGTGCGCGAAGCGGACGACGCGCATCTGCGCAACATTGTCGATGACGTGTTCGACAAATACGGCCGGCGGAACATCGCGAGCTTCTGGCTCGTCGGCCATTCGCAAGGCGGAATGACGTCGCGACGCCTGCTGGCCGAGGATCCGTTTATCGCGAGCCTGGTCGACGGCTGGCTGAGCCTGTCCGGCGGACGCATCGGCTCGGCGGAGCGCGCGCCTGGCTTTGCCGTTCCCACGCCGCCCGGCGTTACATTCCGGCCGCCGGATTTTCCGCCGCCGCCGGAGCTCGCCTGCGACATCTCTTTCATCTTCGCCGTGGGCGAGCACGAAATCGCGAGCCTTCCCGCGACATCGCCATGGGCCGAGAAATACGGCGCGGGCCCGCGCGAGCGCAGAGCGGATATCGTCGATACCGAGCCCGGACAAATTCACGACACGACCCGCGAGACTTATTCCACCAAGGCGTGGGGCCTCGGGCCCAGGCCCGGCACGGCGAGAGTGTATGTCTATCCGAATGCGAGAGACGGCAGGACGATCGCCGATGTCGTTCGCATCGACAAAGGCCACACCGAAGGCCTGGAGCCGAAGATCACGGAGGAACTGGTGAAGATGATCGTCGCTGCGCCGGGAGGCAAAGCGGCGCGCGCGGCAGCCTGATGCCAGTGGCCTCAGTTCTTCACCCCTCTCGTTGTCATGGCCCGCGATCCTCCTGCGCAGCTTCGCAGCTTCGGAGGACAAGTGCAGCGACCCTACGAAGCCTTGGCGTAGTAGGGAAGCGGGCCAACCAGGTGAAACGTGTTTATCGCGCAGGTGATGCGCAAACCTCTGCTCTTCCTTCGAACTCAGTGACACGTCACCCAGGCGGCCCGCTTTTGCGGGCCGTGACACATAAGGACAAAACGAGTCACGCGTTAAGATCGTTGGTACTATCCCGAGCGAGGGGCGCGCGCGGCGGACAAGGCGCCCCTGCCCTCGGCGATCTGCCATAAAAGCAGCACGGGCACACCCAGCGCGATTTCGCGCGCGCGCTTCAGCAGCGATATCGCGACGCCGAGCTGCGGAGGCAGACCGAACAACGGCATCAGAAGCGCGTAACCCGCTTCCTGCACACCGATGGCGCCGGGAACGAAAATCGCGGCGCTGCGGATCGCGGCCAGCACGGCTTCGATGGCGACGGCATTCGCAAAGCTGATCCGCGCACCGAGAAGAAACAGCGCAAGCCAGGTCCCGAACGCACCCGTGAGCCACCCCACGATATGAATGCCGAAACCGGCAACCATTCGGCCCCGAGCATCGTGTATCTTCGCCAACGCGATCGAAACGGCGCCTGCACCCGCGGCCCAGGCCGGCATCGTGCGAGAAACCGCGCGCTCGATCAGTGCGAAGAAACGGCGTTGCAGAAGCAGGAATCCGCCCGCCAGCGGGATGGCGATGCAAATTCCGATCAACGTCGTTTTCACCAGCGGCGTCTGCAACGCGGCACCGGGAAGACCGATTGCGAGAATCGCGAGGCCGGCACAAATGAAAACGACCTGCGCGCTCATTTCCAAGGTCATGTCCACGATCGTGGAGGCAAAGGCGACCGCCTGACCGATGCCGCGCAGCATCACGGCACGTGCGCCGACGACCAGTCCGCCAAGTTGCGAGATCGGCAAAATCTCGCCGGCGGAGTCGCGCGCCGCGCGACCCCAGATATACGTCGCGATCTTGCGCCAGGCGTAAGGCGGATCGAGCACAAGCCAGGCCGCGCCCAGCAGACAGAAATTCGCAAGTCCGTAGACGCACAGCAGGGCCATTCCGCCCCAGCCGACGGAGATCGCAGCGTCCCAGACCGACGCCACGCCGAGATGGAAGATCAGCCATGCCGCGCCGAGCAGTCCTGCGAGGCCGGCAACAATGACCGCGGGCTTCATCGTGTTTTCGTTGTCCTCAAGCCGACGAGCTTACGGTACTCAGACAAAATCCGAAAAGCCGCCCAGCCTGATGCCGGCATCGCCGGCCGCGGCCGCCACGCTACGATCCGTGAGGGCCGCGAGCTCGTCCGCGTAACGATATCCGGCGGCGGCGCCGGCAAATCCGCCGCCCGATGCCGGGTGGAGATAGATTTCCGACAATCGCTGCGGCAAATTCCCGATCAATCCTCGCAGCCGCGCAGCATGCATCGCGCCCGACCATGCCAGTCCGAAGACGGCATCGGGAATACGAATGCGCTGGTTGCGCAGCCGCCACCGCAACAGCCGCGCGAACGGCGCCGTCAGATAGGCCGGCGCAATCGGAGTCTCGGGTTCGGCCAGAGCCAGCACGCGGCGGGGTTCCAGCGGCAGCCGCATGGTCCGCATGCCATGTCGCTTTCCAACTCTAACAATCGCGTCCGCAATCGTCGGATGCAGGTGAAAATGCTTGTGCGTGTTCACATGATCAAGCGGCAGCCCCGTCGCGCGATAGGCCTCGAACTGCGCTTCGATTTCGTCTTCCAGCTGGCGGCGCACATTCGGTCGGAAGAAGATCGCCGCTCCCGCGCTCGCCATGTCGTCGCGGAAATTTCCGCTTGCATCGACAAGGTCCGGCAGCGAAGCCGCCGGCAAAACCGGACGGCCGTCGACGAGCACGATGTGAAGCCCGACGCGCAGGGACGGCATTGTCCTGGCCCGCTTCACGGCATCCTCGGCCGCCGCGCCTGCAACCATCAGACTCGCCGCGGTGAGGATGCCGTTGCGATGGGCCTCCTCGACTGCTTCGTTCACCTCGCGGGCAAGGCCGAAATCGTCCGCTGTGACCACCAGCTGCTTCATGGCCGGGTTACGCCGCGCTGCGGCGTTCGCGCAGAAACTGGAAGAACTCCACGCCTTCCCGCAGGCGCCGCTTCATCATGTCGGACGAACGCACCATCTCGCCCACGATGGACGCGATCTTGCTGGGCCGGAAATAGAACTCCCGGTAGAAGCTTTCCAGCGAATCGAAGATTTCCCGGTGCGACAGATGCGGATAGTGCAGCGGCGCGATCTGGATGCCGTGATCGTCGACCAGTTCCGCGTTGGCCGCGTCGAGCCAGCCGTTCTGGACGGCCTGGTTGTAAAGAAACGTGCCGGGATAAGGTGCGGCGAGCGACACCTGGATCGTGTGCGGATTGATGCGCTTGGCGAACTCGACGGTTTCGCGGATGGTTGCGGTGGATTCGCCGGGCAAGCCCAGAATAAATGTGCCGTGGATCCGGATGCCCAGTTGGTGGCAATCGCGCGTGAACTGTTCCGCGACTTCGATGCGCATGCCTTTCTTGATGTTGTACAGAATCTGCTGATTGCCGGTCTCGTAACCGACCAGCAGCAGCCGCAGGCCGTTGTCCTTCAGAACTTCCAGCGTCTTGCGCGGCACGTTGGCTTTGGCATTGCAGGACCACACGACCCCCAGCTTGCCGAGTTCCTTCGCGATCGCTTCCGCGCGCGGCAAATCGTCGGTGAAGGTGTCGTCGTCGAAGAAGAATTCCTTGACCTGCGGGAACGCCGCGGTGGCATATTTGATCTCTTCGATCACATGGCCGACGCTGCGGGTGCGGTAACGGTGTCCGCCTACGGTTTGCGGCCACAGACAGAAAGTGCAGCGCGATTTGCAGCCGCGGCCGGTATAGATCGAGATGTAGGGGTGCTTCAGGTAACCGATGAAATAATCTTCGATTCTCAGGTCGCGTTTGTAAACCTTGGTCACGAAAGGCAACGCGTCCATGTTCTCGAGGGTCGGACGGTCGTCATTGTGGAGGATAATGTCGCGGCTCGTGCGATAGGAAATTCCCTTGATGTCCTTGAACGGAATTCCGTCCGCCACATCCTTGACCGTGAAGTCGAATTCGTTGCGCGCGACATAGTCGATGGCCGGGCTGCCGCGCAGCGACAGCTCCGCGTTCACCGCGACCTTCGCCCCGATCATGCCGACGGTGAGCTTGGGATTGGCGTCCTTGAGGGCCTCCACGACCTTCACGTCCGAAGTGAAGGACGGAACGGACGTATGCAGGACCACGTGGTCGAAATCCTTCGCCTGGGCCACCACCTCGGCAAGGCTCGTCTTGTGGGGAGGCGCGTCGATCAGCTTCGAGTTCTCGACAAGAGCGGCCGGCTGGGCAAGCCAGGTGGGAAACCAGAAGGATTTGATCTCCCGCTTCGCCTGATAACGCGAGCCTGCGCCGCCGTCGAAGCCGTCGAAGGAAGGCGCCTGGAGAAACAATGTACGCAGCATTTCGCTAACCCTGGATTTGCGACATCAAAGCCGACTTCTCGACACTCATGCGACCGCTTTTGTCGACTCTCAGCCGCTCGCCGCGCCACTCCACGGCATTCCCAAAGAGCGAGCCCAGGAATATCGCGAAAGACAGCAAATCACGCAACGGCAACCACAACATCGATCCCGTTCGCTGCTTGATCAAAGCGTCGATCTGCAATTTCAGGGTCGCGCGAACAGCAAGCACCGCGCACAAAATGACGCTCGCCGCATCTGCAAATCCCAACATGGCCGCGCCGATCAGCGCCAGGGGAAGCGGATGAGTCACAACGCTCGCCAAATGGCCTACCGGATTGACCACACGGATCGCGCGGGCCCAGCGCAATTCCTGGCCGGCCCACGCCGCGAAACTCGCATTGTCGCAGCCGTGCTCGACGGCCATTGCGGGATAGGCGATCGAGAATCCCGCTTCCCGCGCGGCGCGACCGATCTCATAGTCGTCCACAAAATGGCCGGTGAACGCTTCGAAGCCGCCGATCCTGTCCAGCGTCTGCCGCGAAAGCGCGATGGTGGACCCGAAGCACGGCCGCACGAGGCCGATGGCCAGGCCCAGCGCCGCATTGGGCAGAAAGTGATAGCTGATGCCCATCGCGGCAAAACGCGACCAGAAGTTTCCCGAGCCCCTGCCCGAATAGAGACACGAGACGAGCCCCACACCGGGCCGCGCGGCAGCGGCAGCGATGGTCGTCAGATAGTCGCTGGGCACCGTGATGTCGGCGTCGGTCAGCACCAGAAAATCGTGCTTGGCCGCCTTCATCATATTTACGACGTTGGAAATCTTGCGATTCGTGCCGTGCAGCCGTGGCTCGACGACGACCGCGATATCGCGGCCGGGAAAGCGCCGCCTGATTTTTTCCACCGCATCCATCGCCGGATCGCCGGTGTAACGCAGACCGAAAACGACCTGGATCGGTCCCGCATAATCCTGGGTCAGAAAGCCGGCGAGCGCAGCTTCCAGGCCGCGTTCCGCGCCATGCAGCGGCTTGAGCAGGGTGATCGCCGGCGCCGTGCTGCCTGACAATCGGCGGCTGCGCCGGAGCGTCACGCGAGCAGCCATTGCGGACGCCAACCCGAAGGCGCAACCCGCGAGCGCCGCAAACATCATTACCCAGCCCGCGTCATGTGCAAACGACAAGTTCGCGCCTTCCGTTCAACATTTCACGCGCTGGGATTGTCACATCGCCGGTGCCGACCTGGAACAATTCTGCAGGCTATGGTTACCGATTCCGGGGCATCAGCGCCAATGCCGCCCGCTATCCTCCCCGAATTTTGCTCTCAGCGATATGGTAGATGCCCGCGCCGGTGCAAGCGAAGCACGCCATCACTCGAATAGTACGAACTCCGAGACATGATGGATCGTAACACCGCAACGCATGCCGGTTGCTTGGACAAAGCGCGCGCAATTGGCCTGGAATGCGTGCAATCGCATGTTGCCTTGTCGATAAATTGGGCAGCTTGCCGCACGTTTGCAGATGTTAAAAAAGGACAATGTTGCGCGAAACGCACACCGGCGCGGCCGGCTCCGCAACCCTGAGCGTCCGCCGGCGTACACAGAGTCCGGCAGCTCCTTCGCTCGGTGTCTCGCGTGCTCGCCAGGAGGCCAAGCGAATGCCGCGCGACATCGGCAGCAAAATTAACGGCCCGGGATGCCCGCAATTGCTGCGGCAATTGGATGAGGCCGAGCGCCACTCTATGCTTCCGCGTCACCCGACAATTTCGGGCTCGTGTTCTGCGCCTGCTCATGCCCGGGCTTTTTATCCAGCAACCGATCGATGGCAGATTTGGCAGCCTCGATCGCGGCATCGCGCGTTTGGTAGGTTGGCCTGGGAGGCGGCATCCGAACTTCGGGACGTTTCGTCTTTTTCGGATAGATAACCCACCGCCACACGCCATCGTCATTGTCGGCGATCGAGTACTTGACTCCGCGGTATTCGCCGATGGTCGTCATGGCGGCGACTCTAGCGCAGCGCAAAATTTGTTTCGGCAAATGTTCGGTACGAAATCGGACTCAAATTGCGCTTTGTACGGACGAATTGACCGACATCGCCACGCTGCACACCCCGATACGGATACCTCATTCGCCCCCGGTCCGGCGATTGCCGGATCCCGAGCTCCTGCGCAGGGAAAGGCGGACGGACGAGCCACTTTTCCGGCGCTAATTTTCTTTATGAATTCGACCGCGATTCCTAATGGAGTTTATATGCCAAGTGGGCATACAACCCCGGAGGCAAAACCTTACGGTCGATCGGATGACCCGACGGTTCGGTAAACGAGTACATTTCCTTCGAGGGCAATATTGATGGCGAAGTTATATGAAGTGGGAGCACTTTTCGGCGTGACGTCCCTGAGAAAACGGGCACTGGCCGCATCTGCGGCGGTCTGCGCCGCTCTATGCGCGCTGCCGGCCGCGGCTGATACCGGCCTACAGGACCTGTGCACCGACCGGCCGACAAAATCCACGTCTCCCTGCACGGTCGACGCCGGTGCCTGGCAGATCGAAACGGACATTCTCAATTATTCGAATCTGAACCAGGACGGACTCAAGACCGAGACGCTCCTGGTTACAGATCCCACGGTCAAATGGGGTTTGACGAGCACAAGCGACTTGGAGTTGACCTTCACCCCGTATGAGATTGTGTGGCAATCGACATCCAAGGGACGTAGCTCGGTTTCAGGCTTCGGCGATCTGTATTTTCGCTACAAGACCGCCATCGTGCAGAACGCGGACAACAGTTTCGCATTCACGCTCGATCCCTACATAAAGGTCCCGACGGCATCGGCCGGGCTTGGCAATGGGGCCGTGGAAGGCGGAGTCGTGGCGCCCATGACGTTCGCCATCCCGCTCGGCCTTACGCTGACGGCCGACCCGGAAGTCGATATCCTCAAAGACGGCGACGGTTCCGGTTACCATGCCAACGCCTCGGCGCTTCTCAATTTGAGCCGCACGATTGAGGGCGACGTTTCCGGCGCCGTCGAACTGTGGGGCAGCGAAGATTTCGATCCCGCTCAAACGACGCGGCAAGCCTCGCTCGATTTCGCGCTCGTCTGGCTCGCGCGCCGCGAACTGCAGTTCGATGTCGGTCTCAATATCGGTCTCACCCAGGAGACGCCGGGTTTCCAGGAATATTTCGGCGTCTCCACCAAGTTTTGAAGCCGCTGCCCAGGCCCCACACGGCACTCGGGAACGAACTGTGATAGATTTCCCGGACGCCATTCGCCGGGGACCGCCATGCAGCAGGTGGAATCGTTTCAGCCGGATCTCTACGATTACGAGTTCGAGAACGATCCCGTTCCGGTCCTGAATCGCTTGCGCGCGGAAGACCCCGTTCATTGGTCGCGCCACGGCTTCTGGTATCTCACCCGTTACGATCATGTCAGCGCGGTTCTGAAGGATGCCGAGCGTTTCTCCAGCGCTGCGGCCGGCTGGGGAGGAGCCAATCCTCTCGCGCGCGGCGGCAAGAGCGACGGCCAATCGAAATCCGAGCAGGGCCTCAGCCGCTCGCTCGCCCATTCGTTCAACCAGATGGACGCGCCGGATCACACCCGCATTCGCCGCCTCGTGCAGGCGGCCTTCTCGCGTCGCGCGGTCGAAGACCGCCGCGACCGCATCGTGGAGGTGATTGCGGGTGTGTTGAACGACGCGGCGGCGAAAGGCACATTCGATCTCGTGAGCGATTTCGCGTTCCACATTCCCATCATCGTGGCCAGCGAGATCATCGGCATTCCCGCGGGCGATCGCGACTCGTTTCGGGAAGCGTTTGCGAGCGCGGCCGTGTTGATGGCGCCGAAGCGCTCCGAGGAATCCTGGACCAAGGGACTGGCGGCCGGAAGATGGATCGGAACCTATTTGCGCGAATTGGTGGCGCAGCGCCGCGCGCACCCCGAATCCGATCTCATCAGCGCATTGATCGCGGAAGAGCAGGAGGGAGAACGCCTGAGCGAACCGGAGCTGCAATCCGCGCTGAGCACGATCTACACCGCCGCGGGCACGACGACGGAGCGCTTCATCTCCAGCGGGCTCTTTCTGTTGCTCTCGCATCCCGAGCAATGGGCGGCGCTGAAGCGCGACCGTTCGCTGTTTCCTTCGGCGCTCGACGAGATCCTGCGCTTCCACCATCCCACCCAATCGACCTCGACGAACCGGCGCTGCACGGTCGATGTGGAGATGGGCGGCAAGACCTTGCGCGCGGGCGACACGGTGCGGGTGGGCCTGGGTGCGGCCAACCGCGATCCGGCAGCGTTCGACGATCCCGACCGTTTCGATATCGCGCGGCGTCCGCGCGTCCCCATCCTGTCCTTCGGAACGGGCCCCCATTTCTGCTTCGGCGCGGCGCTGGCCCGCTTCGAGGCGCATCTCGCCATCGAAGCGATGGCCGATCGGTTTCCGGAGATCGAACTCGTGACCAAACATCCGGTGCGCGACCCTGCGCGGCATGATCGGTATGAGAAGATACTGGTCGCCGTTTGAGTGCCGTCGGGCGCGATCTACCCGAACAACCTCGTCGTTGCGATGGCGGCGCCTTCGCTGAGTGCGGCGAGTTTGCGCCAGACGAGCGAGGGGGCGACCATGCCTGTCCCGGTCGAGGTTTCGAAGCCGCAATCCGTCCCCGCCATGATCCGCGCGGGATCGCCGATCGCGTTGGCGGCCAACACCAACCGGTCGGCGACGGTTTCCGGGTGCTCGACATAATTCGTCGTCGTATCGATGACGCCGACAATGAGCTTCGCCTGCGCAGGCAGCACGCCGCGCTCGAACAGATGATAGTCATGCGCGTGGCGCGGATTGGCCATCGACAACAAATAAGCGCCGGCGTTGACTTTGGAAATTTCCGACCAGATGTCGGCGAGGTCCACGTCGCGCTCGTGCGGGCCTTCGTAATTTCCCCAGCAGACATGGAGCCGCACTTTTTCGCGCGGCAGGGGCGCAATGGCCTTGCCGATCGCGGCCACGACCAGCCGCACGAAATGCAGGAAATCGGCCAGCGGCTTGTCGTGAAACAGGACCGCGCGTTCCATGGCGAGGTCCGGCGCATCGATCTGCAGATCGAGCCCCGCGTCGACAATGGCGCGATATTCCACCGCCAGCGCGTCGCCCACGGCTGCGATATAGGAATCGAGATCGGGGTAATACACATTCTCCAGCGCGGCCGCGACGATGCCGGGTGACGGCGCAGTCATGAATCCCTTGCGTCCCGCCGGCAGATATTTGACGAGGCGCGCCGCATCGCGGCGCACCGGCTCGGCGCTCACATAGGAGACGGCGCCGATCGCCTGCGGCGGCGTGACGAGGCTCACGGATTCGCGCGACAGGCCGCGCTGCATGATCTCGAGAAAATCCGGATGGGAAAAAATGTCGACGAATTTGCGCGATTGCGCCTGACCGCCGAAACCCGTCATGCGCCAGCGCACGGTGGAGAAGAATCCGGCGCGACCCTGCTCGCCGTCATTGACGATATCGAGCCCGCATTCCACCTGCCGGCGAACGCTCTCGGCCACGGCCGCATCGATCACCGCTTCCAATGCCGCCTCGTCGACGGCGCAACCAGCCTCTTTCTCTACAAACTGATGCGCGAGTTTTGCGGGCCGCGGGAGAGAGCCGGCATGTGTCGTGAGGATTTTGGGCATGGTAGTCCTCTTGCGACTGCAGTGAAGGTCGGCCAAGACAAGAATAGTGCCAGAGGCCGAACCAAACCACCGACACGGATTTTTTGGGCTGCTCGCGCGGCTTGCAAGATATTGATCTTCCGACACTTTGTTCGATGCATCCCGCAACGACCCGACACGCCTGGGGACGAGACAGTTGAGCTATCAAGCGGGTCCGCGGACTGACCCACGCATTACCCGGTCTGTGGTGCTTCGTCAGTCGCAGACGCCAGTTGCCTAGCCGCCGATCTCACTCCGGTGTACATCAGTCTTCGCACGTGGGTCCGGCGAATCCTGTGTTGTCGAAAGGTTCGCATGGCGCTCGGGAATTGAGGCTATGCACGCAGGATCACCAGAAACAAAGTTGCAAACATGGCCGAGCGCGCGCGTCTGGCGAATTGGACGGCGGGCACTTGCGTGGCTCTTGCTGATTGCGGCTGTGCTCTATTTTGCGGCGCTGGCCGCACTTTATCACTGGCAGCGCGACATTGTGTTCGTCCGCGCGCGCTGGTGGCACGAGAACGCGCCTCCTTCAGGCTTCCTTGAGCGCGCGGTAAGCGAGGCTGATGGCACGCGCCTGCGCATCTGGGAGAGCGGGCCGCCGGAAAAAGGAAAGGCTACCATCGTCTTCTTTTACGGCAACGCAGGCACGCTGTCGGATTTTGCGGGCCTAGGCGAAGAGTTGCGTGAAGAAGGTTACGGCGTCGTGCTTGGCTCCTATCGCGGCTATTCGGGCAATCCGGGAAACCCAAGCGAAAAGGGACTCTTCGCCGATGCGCGCGCGATCTTGGGCGCGCTTCAAGCTGACCACGGGCCGGTTGTGGTTTGGGGCCAGAGTCTCGGCACGGGAGTCGCTGCGCGCATGGCGGCAGAGGGCCGCGCTTCCGGCCTAATACTGCAGTCGCCGTACACATCGCTTGTCGACATAGCTGCGATGGAGTATCCGCTGTTTCCCGTGCGCCTTCTCGACACTGATCCCTTCGACACACTCTCGCTCGTTCCGAAGATCAGGATGCCGGTGCTCATCATTCACGGCACGGACGATTGGACCGTGCCGTTTTGGATGGGTGAGCGACTCGAAGAACGGTTGGGACGCGAGGCCACGCTCGTGCCGATCACGAATGGCGGGCACAACAATTTGAACGAGGATCAGCTTGTTCCGCCAACGCTTCAGTGGCTGAAGGCAAACTCCAAGGCGATCGCGCGCTCCCAATAACTTCCGGAGGCGCGGCCAGCTGGAGAAAGGGTCTTATCACCCCATCGGTGATTGGACGCGGCGAATCCTCAGGCTTTCCGCGACGCATTGAGCGCCGGTTTCAAATGGTGCCCAGATGCTGAATCGGGCCGCCGATGCGCGGATTTTCCGTCGGCTCAGAACAACGTCTTTCTCCCGCAATAACAAAAGCTTGCGGAATTTATGGCGCCGTATGGGCACCACCGCATGTCGGCGAAATCGGTAGAATATCGTCGGGCTTGCTTGCGCCGATCTTTGGAATCGACGCCTCCACGCTCACTCCGCGGCGCGCAGGGCGATATCCGTGTCCGCCGGCGGAGCGGCGCGGTGAAGAAGACGCGCCGCTCCGCCCACGAATTGCAGGACACCGGTTTCGACAAGGCGTTGCATCGCCTCCCAGGCATTGCGCCCGATCAGCTCGACGGAAACCGCGCCGGCGCGCGCCGCAAGCCGGAGGCGCTCGGCCGCAATCGACGCCTCGTCGCCGTCGATCACCGCGACCATGCGGTCGGCCCGCATCTCGGCGAGAACGAGACTATCGCCGAGACGCGCCTTTATGTCCTCGACCAGCGCCTCTTCGGGCGACAGCATCCTGATCGGCGGCGCCGGTCCCAGCATGGCCTGCATGCGCTCGATCAGGGCGGCGCGGCCGGACGGCATCTTGATCGCCGAGAAATCCCCTGCGCCGTCGAGCACGCCGTCGGCCAGCGTCTGTTTGTGCGCCAGAAGATGGAGGATGGAATGCTCGATCGAATTTTCCGTGACCAGATTGACGACCGTCACCGCTCTCGTCTGTCCTTTGCGCCACACGCGCGCGATGCGCTGCTCCAGTTTCGCCGGATTCCACGGCAGATCGAGGTTGATGACGCAGCTGGCCATCTGGAGATTGAGCCCCACGGCGCCGGCATCGGATGACAGGAACAGCCGGCAGGCCGGGTCTTCCCGGAAACGGGCGATTTCCGCGCGCCGGCGCAATTGCGGCACCTGGCCCGTGTGCCACGCGCAATCGAAGCCCATCTCGCGGGCGAGCTCGCGCACCAGCTCCAGCATCCTCACCCATTCCGAGAAGACGACGATTTTGCGGTCGTCTTCTTCGAGAAGCTCCTCGAGAATGCCTTCGAGTTCCTCGAGCTTGGGGCTCACGCGACAAGTGGGATCGAGAATGGCCGGCGTGTCGCAGATCATGCGCATGCAGGCGAGCCATTTCTGGAGAAATTCGAACTCTTCCTTCGTCAGCGGGCGACGCTCGGCAATTGCGGCGAGCTTGCGGGCGCGGCTTTCGTAGTCCGCATAACGCGACGCCTGCTCTTCCGCCATCGGCACGAAGAAGGTCTTGACTGCGCGGCCCGGGAGATCGTTCTCCACGTCGCGCTTGCGTCGGCGCAACATGACTCCCGACAGGCGCTTGTGCATTTCGCCGAGGTTGCGATATCCCACGGGGCGGCCGCGCTCATCGAGGTCGTAGAAATCGCGGTTGAAGCGGAACAGGGGCCCGAAAATCTCCGGATCCAGATACTGGACGATGGAATAGGTCTCGTCGATGCGGTTTTCGAGCGGCGTGCCCGTCAACACGAAAGCAAAAGGCGAACGGAGGGATTTCACCTTGCGCGCGGTCTTGGTCTGCCAATTTTTGATGCGCTGCGCCTCGTCGAGCACCACGACGTCGGGCTTCAGAATGCCGTTGATGTCCTCGACATCGTTCACAACCTGCTCGTAATTGACCAGCGTGAAGAAGGCCGGTTCCGCGTAGAGCTTGAGGCGCTCGGCGCGCGAGCCCACCACGAATCGAGAGCTGCGGTCGGTGAACCGAGCAATTTGCTCCTCCCATTCCGCCTTCACCGAGGCGGGCGAGACGACAAGCACCCGCCCGATGCCCTTGCGCCGCGCGAGCAACTCGCAAGCCGCAATGGCCTGGATGGTCTTGCCGAGACCCATCTCGTCGGCAAGCAGCACACGCTCGCCGAAGAGCAGATGCAGCACCCCTTCTTTTTGATAGGGAAGGAGTGGAAGCTTGACCACGTCCCAAGTCGCATCTCCCGCCTCGATCTCGGCGAGGAAGGCTTCGCGCGCATGGGCACGCGCGGCGAACCGCTTTTCGCGCCCGAGCCAGGGACCGAAATGGCGTGAGATGCGCACATTCCGGGGCACCGAACGACCGGCATCCCACAACGCGGCAATATCGGCAGCGCCGGGTTTCAACGCGCCGTTCCGACGCAAGAAAGGCGAAAGCCATGAGCGCGCTTTGGAGCCCGCTTTGGCTTCAGCTTTGGTTTCGGGCCATCGAACCGCGGGGCACGACGCGCCGTCGCGGGCGAGAAATATCTCGACGCGGGGAGAGCCCCGCTCTGCCGCAGCCTTGAACGCGCGCGCGCCGGCTTTCCGTTTCAGCGCGGCCAAAACGCCTTCGATATGCTTGCAGGTTCCCAGCGCGTTCACCCGGTGATCGACGCAACCGCAGGAATTGTCGCGGTTCTTCAGGTCGCGGATTTCGACTTCGTAGCTGCTGCCGGATGCCGACCGCACGCGATAGGTTCCGAACAGCGGAAAATCCGGCTCCAGGACCTCCACGCTGTGGATTTCCGTGCGTCCGCGCCAACGCCGAACTTCGATCTCGTCGTCATCGCTTGTCTTCCAACCCAGAACCTCCGGCTTTGCCAGGACCTTGCGGGCGCGGGTGTTCTTTTTCTTCTTCTTCTTCATGGCACCGGAATCGTCATGATTCGGCTTGAGTGGAGATCATCGCTTTCCCGGCCGCAAGCGACATCCGGGGACATCCACACACTTTTGTACGGCGGCCGGCCGCCGTAATATCGTCACATGATATCGTCACCTGGGCATTGCCGACGGGGAGGATGAAAACGGGGCAGACGCGCAAACTTGCCGACCGCGTGATAACCGCCGCGGAGGCCGCGCTCGCGGCGAAGCATTATGTTTCGCCGCTCGACATTCTGCTGGGCATCGGATGGCTCGATCCCAATTCCGCCAGGCGCTGGCGACAGGGACAGCTCGACCATCTCGAGCGGGCCGTGCAGGCGAATCCGTCGCGCGTGTCCGAGGCGATGGCCTTGCTGCAATCCTGGGCCGAGGCCAACGGCCTTAAGCCGAGCGAGACGGACTATGTGGACGCCGCACGCCGCAAATTGCGCTTCAGCGCGAGCGAAACTCCTGCGATCGAACTGCTGTACCGAACGCATTGGGTGTCGGGAAAACTGTCCGAGCGGCAGCGGGATCGTCTTGCGGAAAAGGCGGACCGTCCGCCGGAGGTCGTCGCCGTGTTGCCGCTGAAATCCGACTGGAAATGTCACCGCTGCGGCGGGTCCGGCGACTATCTCGTGATGGAAAATCCCGGCCCCGCATGCCTGCGCTGCGTCGGCCTCGGCGATCTGGAATTCGTGCCCGCGGGGAACACGTTGCTGACGCGCCGCGTCAAGGCGAAAAGCGCGCGATGCGCCATCGTGGTCAGGTTCAGCAAGGCTCGCCGCCGCTACGAGCGCCAGGGCATTCTCGCCGAGACCGCAGCCCTCGCAGACGCGCAGCGGGAACTCGGCTTGCGTCGATCGTGAGGTTTTCGATTTCCCGAAGCGGACGCGACGAGCGGCGACCGAGGGCCTTGGTATGCTAGGGGGGACGATTCAATATCGTCAACCATGGGCGTTCTCGATCGCGATCGCCCGCTTTGCGCCGCAGGTTCCGCGTATGGGCTACGAGGAGGACGTGCTCGCCTGCGCCTCCCCGAGTATCGCGCTTGCATGACCGGGACGGCCCGGCTTGTGCCGGGAATCTATCGATGGTCATATCCGACGAAGCAGAGCGTGGCGGATCAATTACCGAAGGGGGAACATATTTTCATGGTTCGTCTCACCAAATCCTCGTTCGCCTTGGCGGCAGGAATATTGGCGCTTGAACCTGTCGCCGGTAGCTCTGCCTTCGCAGCTCCCATCAACACGGGCATCGAAAATGCCGGTGTCGGCGTTGCGATCGCGTTGCCCGTGATAGCCGGCAGTATCTCGCTCTACAAAGACGACTGGCAAGGCGTCGCGCAGATGTCGCTTGTCACCGCGGCCACGTTCGGCACCGCACTTCTGCTTAAACATGTGGTTCACGAGGAACGTCCCGACGATTCGAACGATCAGTCTTTTCCATCGGACACCGCCGCCGTCGCTTTTGCTCCCGCCAACTATCTCTGGGACCGCTACGGCTGGCAGTACGGCGCTCCCGCATACGCGGCGGCCGCATTTGTGGGTTATTCGCGCGTGGAGTCGAGGCAACACCATTGGTGGGACGTTGCGACGAGCGCGGTCATTGCATGGGGATACAACAGGCTCGTGACATCGCCCTATCGTCGATTGGACGACGTCAACGTCGGCATCTATGCCACGCCGAATTCGGCGTTCGTATCGGTGCAGTACCGCTTTTAGCTCGCAGCGATCATCGGAATCATTCGTTTGAGGGCCTGGCAGATAGAATGAACGCGCCACCGGAACGACGCGATGACACGGGAATGCACGTTTCGAGAAAATTCAATTCTCGGAAATGCAACTAATCCATCGAAATCAAATGGTGCCCAGGGGCGGAATCGAACCACCGACACGCGGATTTTCAGTCCGCTGCTCTACCCCTGAGCTACCTGGGCTGACCTTGGGGGACGCGCTTTGTAAAAGAGCCCCCGGTCCGTGTCCAGCGGGCGAGCCCCCTTCCGCCTCGCTGCGCTCGGCACCTTCCCCCGCTCGCGGGGGAAGGTTAGAAACAAGGGATTGCACGGCACTTCTTTCTTTGGCCTGCCCCCTCGCGGGGGAAGGTGGACGCCTCGCATTTGCGAGGCGGACGGAAGGGGGGCCGCGCCGCGGATGAGCGCTTACAGAAGCCCTACCCCTCTTCCCCGAACTCCGGCGGTTCTTCGGCGGGGATGGTGTAATTGCCTTTGAGCCAGCGGGAGAGGTCCACGTCGGCGCAGCGCTTGGAGCAGAACGGTTTGAATTTCGTATCCTGCGGCTTTCCGCACACGGCGCATTTTCGCGCCGTGACGGAACCGGCCTCCGGCCCGCTTGCGCGCGCTTCGTCCTCAGGCCTGGGTGCCGACATCGAAGCCTTCGCGCTTGTATTCTTCCCGCGGCTCGAGCGTGACACGCGCGGCACCGCGGCGGGCGAGCGCGGGTCGCACTTCCTCATCATGCATCTCGAGCCATTTGACGATTTCGGGCGCCGCGCGCACGACGACCGTCTTGCCCGGCGCCGCCGCCGCCTGGCGCTCGATGCGGCGGATCACTTCCAAGGCCACGCTGTCGCGCGTGCGCGTGCGACCATGGCCCTGGCACGGCCGGCAGCATTCGCTCATCAATTTTACGAGCGGGTCCCGAATGCGTTTGCGCGTGATTTCCACCAGTCCGAATTCCGACATGCCGGAGATCTGCGTCGGCGTGCGGTCGCGCGCGAGGCTCGCCGCCAGCATGTCGAGCACTTTTTGGATGTTGTCGGGTTCGTTCAGATGGATGAAATCGATCACGATCAATCCGCCCACGCCGCGCAGGCAAAGCTGACGGCCGATTTCGTCCGCCGCTTCGAGATTGACCTTGAGGCTCGTTTCCTCGAGGCCCGTCGCATCCGTGAAGCTGCCGGAATTCACGTCGACGGCCGTCAGCGCTTCGGTGCCTTCGATGGTGATCCATCCGCCGGATGGGAGCGGCACGCGTGGAATCATCAAGCGCTCGATTTCGTCTTCGATATCGTAAAGATCGAACAGCATGCCGGGGCCCGCGAACAATTCGATCTTCGATTCCGCGTCGGGCATCGCGCGGCGGCAATAGGCACGCGCCGCTTCCGCGGATTCGCGGTCGTCGATCAGCACGTGCGCGGTCGCCGCATCCACTTCGTCGCGCATGGTGCGTTCGACGGGATCGAGATCGTGATAGAGCGTCGCCGGCGCGGTCGCACTCTGCCGCCGCGCCATCACCGGCCGCCACGCTTCGGCGAGCCGCTCGGCATCTTCCTTCAGGTCGGCGAGGTTCGCGTCGATCGCAGCGCTGCGAAGAATATATCCCGCGCCGGGAATGAGCGCGCCGTTCGCGCACCCGATCATCGTTTCGCTGAGCGCGGTCAGACGCGCGCGTTCCGCTTCGTCGTCGATGCGCCGCGACAGCGCGATGCCCGGCTGGTTGGGCACCAGCACCAGAAGCCGGCCGGGCACGGTCACATTGGCGGAAAGCCGCGCGCCTTTTTCGCCGATGGGATCCTTCACCACCTGCACGACGATCTCTTCGCCTTCATGCACGCAATCGCCGATCTTGGGCGCACGCTCGTCGTCGAAGCCGGGAAGATCGGCGAGACAGCGGGCTTCGCGGGCGCCCAGAAAGCCCGCGCGGTCCAGGCCGATATCGACAAAGGCCGCCTGCATGCCCGGCAGCACGCGCTGCACGCGTCCCAATATAATGTGTCCGATCAGGCTGTGGCCGCTGCGCCCGCCGCCCCGCTTGCGCAAGGGTCCGTCGTCCAGGCCGATAGTGCGCTCGAGAAAGAGTTCCTGCAGCCGCCCGTCCTCGACGATGGCGACACGAATCTCCCCTGCCCCGGCGTTGATCAGGACTTCCTTTTTCATCGGCTGCGTTCAGCAAATAGCGGCGCGCAAACATTATCACGAAATCGCGACACCGCACGACTTAAGAAGTTGCACTGTCTCCAAAAGAGGCAAGCCGACCACATTCGACCAGGAGCCGTTCAATTGCCGCACGAAAGTTTCGGCACGGCCCTGGATGGCATAGCCACCCGCCTTGCCGAGACCCTCACCCGACGCGAGATAGGCATTGATTTCGCTTTGATCGAGTCGCTTGAAGGCGACGCGGGTGAGCACTGTCCGACTCTTGATCGCGCCATCGCGCGGAATCACGGCCACCGCCGTCAGCACCTGATGGCGCCGGCCCGACAGCAATTTGAGGCAGGCGCGCACTTGGTCGTCGGTCTCCGCCTTGGGCAGGATTCGTCGCCCGCAGGCCACGACCGTATCCGCGGCGAGAATGACGGCGGCGTCACCGCGCCACGATGCACGCGCGGCTTCGGCTTTCGCGCATGCGAGCCGCAGCGCATAGAGACGCGGCTGTTCGTCTTTCCGCGGTGCTTCATCGATGGCAGCCGGCGCGATCGCATCGGGCGCGATTCCCGCCTGCGCCAGCAGCGCCTTGCGGCGCGGGCTCTCGCTCGCCAGAACGAGCAAGGGGGACGCGCTATTTGAAGCGATAGGTGATGCGCCCCTTGGTGAGGTCATAGGGCGTCATCTCCACAAGCACCTTGTCGCCCGTCAGCACGCGAATGCGGTTCTTGCGCATCTTGCCGGCGGTATGGGCAATGATCTCATGTCCGTTTTCGAGCTTCACGCGAAAGGTCGCGTTGGGCAGAAGCTCGCTCACTGTGCCCGGAAACTCGAGCAGTTCTTCCTTGGCCATTATTCCTCTGGGTCCGTTTCTGGCGGCGGAGAATGCACTTAAAACCCGGAAAAGCAAGGGAAACGGCTGGATATGGCGGCCTGCGGGCGCATCACCAGAGGAACGGTATGACCGCCCACGTGCGCCGCTGCTGCGCCTCGAACTCCGCGCCGAACCGCTCGCGGAGCGCGATCTCCTCGACGTGGATGCGCCGGACATAGGAAATGAAGACGCAGAGGGTCAGGACGGCAAAGGAGAGCCAATTGCCGATCGCAAGTCCGACCCCCGCAAAAAGCAGTATTCCGCCCGTATACGCCGGATGCCGCAGCACCCGGTAGGGGCCACGCGTGATCAGACGCTGCCCTTCGAGCAGCTGCACCGACGTGCGAAACCACCGGCCCAACGTCAGGAAGGCCCAGAAATAGAGAAGCGCGCCGCTCCAGAACAAAGCCATCGCCGCGATGAAAAGCGGCTCCGGCGGCAGATCGATGCGCGCCGACGGCATCAGGAACGGACCCGCGAGTGCAATACCGAGCCCGGCGCATGTGAGGACGATGATGAATCCGCGGCTGCCGCGATCGCGATTGTCGCCGCGTGCGATGTTCCGCTCGCGGCCGAACACGCGCGAACTGAGAATAAAGAAGCTGACATAGCTTCCGAAAAAAATCCACGCCCAAGCCGTCCGCTCGAGAAACAGGTAAGGCGCGTCACGCATGCGTCTCTCCCTCGACAATCCTTCGAGCCTGACGGCCAATCTAGCAAAGTCGCGGAGGCGCGGCTAATCCGCTGCGCGGAAGCGCCATTAGACAGGGTTCCACGCAATTCGATTAGACTGGCGGCAGAATCGCGGTTGGGGGGTATTTTGGCGGGGTCCGTGGCAAATGAACTGATCGAACCTTCGAAGGGCCTGACCGCCATATCGATCATCCGGGATGGGATGGGCCTTCTCACAAGCACACTCCCGCGCGCCTGGGGGGTGTGGCTGGTCGTTGTTCTTTTCGCGCCAAGCGCCATTCTTATCGACCACGCAATTGGTATCCGATCAACCTCTCGATACTGGGAAATTCGAAGCGGATCGCTCTTCCTCGAGCTGTTCGTCGGCACCGGATGGACATTTGTTGCCTCAGCCCGAGCGATGATCGGAAGCACAAGCCGCGTGTGGGTGCCTGACGGTTATTTCTGGCAATCCATCGGCGCGCAAGTCGCAATTGCCGCAGTCACGTATCCAATCATGTTGGTCACAATATTCCTGCTATCCGAACGCTTCGATTCTGCGACCTCGTACAGGCATCCGCGTGAAATTATTTTCGAGTCGCTGCCCGTGTTACTGCGGTTCGTTATCACGATTGCCGTTATGAGAATTGCACTCTGGCCTATTGCTCGCGCGATCGGCGATCGCGCAACAAGTTTCGGCGCCGTCTGGCGCGGCATGGATGGAGCCGTCTGGCCGTTGATCCGCGCATATGTGCTGCTCGTCGGCCCGCTTCACGCTGCACATCTCGGCATAACTGTCTGGACATTGTCTCTGAGCGGCCGAAGTAATCTGCAGTTCTATGTCAACATCGCAAATAACCTGTTTCGAGCCGTCGACGTTATTCTTGTCTACAGCATCTTCAACGCCGTTTATGCGCGGGTGTTCATGCCGGTTGGAAGTCCATTTTCGAACAATTCAGTGGTCGATGTCTTCGACTGAAATCGCCGCTTGACGAGGGACTAATCTGCGGCGCGGTCCACCGCAAACCGCGCCTCGATGCGGGCTTGCAATTCGTCGCGGACGGCCCGGTAGGCGTCCAGAAGCTGCTCGCGGGAGCCTTCGAAGGCGGTCGGATCCTGCGTCGGCCAGTATTCGACCTCGACCGCCTGCACCCGCGTCAATTCCATCGCCTTGTGATGGGCTTCGGGCGACAAGGTGACGATCAGGTCGAAGGACGCGTCTTCCAGGTCTTCGAAGCGCTTGGGCTTGTGGTTTGCAATCTCGATGCCGATTTCGTCCATCACTTCCACGGCCATGGGATCGAGTTCGCCCGCGCGCGCGCCCACCGAATCCACATAGACGAAGCGGCCATAGAGATGGCGCATCAGGGCCGCGGCCATCGGGCTGCGCACCGCATTGAGCGTACAGGCGAAGAGAGCGGCGCCCGGCAGCTCCTCGCCATTGGGTCCCCGCATCCCGTCAACCCTTCAGATGCAGCACGCAAAGCAGCGTGAACAGCCGCCGCGCGGTATCGAAATCGACGTCGATCTTACCCTTGAGGCGCGCCTGCAGCAGCGTCGAGCCTTCGTTGTGCAGTCCGCGGCGGCCCATGTCGAGCGCTTCGATCTGCGACGGCGGCGCGTTGCGGATGGCCTTGAAGTAGCTTTCGCAGACGATGAAATAATCCTTGATCACGCGGCGCAGTGGCGTGAGCGACAGCATGATGCGGCCATGCGGTTCGTCGCTTTCGAGCCGGATGTCGAACACGAGCCGGTTTTCCGAAACACCCAGCACGAGCTTGTAAGGCCCGCCCGGCGAACCCTGCGGCGCAAAGCTGTTCGCCTCCAGAAGATCGTAGATCGCAATCTCGCGCTCCTGCTCGATCTCGCGCGTGCGGCGCAGGACGGAGCCTTCGTCGAGTTCGATCGAAGAGATGCGGTAGCCGTCGGCCATGCGTCAGGAATCGCGTCGTTCGTTCAGACGCGCGGCGATGGAGCGGGCATGGGCATCCAACCCCTCGGCTTCCGCGAGCACGATCGCATCGGGCCCGAGCGCTGCAATCGTGCGCGGCTTGCAGGCGAGAAGCGTCGTGCGCTTGAGGAAATCCAAGACCGAAAGGCCCGACGAAAAGCGCGCGGTGCGCGAGGTCGGCAGCACGTGGTTGGGACCCGCGATGTAATCGCCCATCGCTTCGGGGGTATAGCGGCCGAGAAAAATCGCGCCGGCATGGCGCACGCGCGCGAGCAACGCCTTTGGAGTCTCGGTCGCGATTTCCAGATGTTCCGGCGCGATGCGGTCGACAAGCGCCGCCGCGTCGTCGAGCTTGGCCACCACAACGATCGCGCCGAAATCGCGCCAGCTTGCACCCGCAATCTCCTTGCGCGGCAGCAGCGCCAGCGCGCGCTCGACCGAGGCCGCGACCCGATCGGCGAATTCCGCGCTGTCCGTAATCAGGATGCTTTGCGAGGAGGCATCGTGCTCTGCCTGGCTCAGCAAATCGGCCGCGATCCAGTCGGGATTGTTCGCGGCATCCGCCACGACCAGAATTTCCGAAGGCCCAGCCACCGAGTCGATGCCGACTTTGCCGAACACTTCGCGCTTGGCCGCCGCGACGTAGGCATTGCCGGGGCCGACGATCTTGTCGACCGGCGCAATCGTTGCCGTGCCGAAAGCGAGCGCGGCAATCGCCTGTGCGCCTCCCACGCGATAAATCTCATGAACGCCGGCCAACCGCGCCGCCCCGAGCGTCAGCGGATTGATCTTGCCGTCGCTTGCCGGTGTCACCATCGCGATGCGCGCGACACCGGCCACGCGCGCCGGCACCGCATTCATCAGCACCGAACTCGGATAGCTCGCCGTGCCGCCGGGCACATAGAGTCCCACGCTGTCGAGCGGCGTCCAGCGCCAGCCCAGTTCCGCGCCGGTTTCGTCCTCGAAGAATTCGTCCTTCGGCAATTGGCGGCGGTGATAAGTTTCGATGCGTTTCGCCGCCACGCCGAGCGCTGCCAGCGCCTCTTTGCTGCAGCGGCTTTCGGCCTCGGCAATTTCGCTTTCGCTCAGCCGCAACGTCTCAACCGTCAAGGTTGCGCGGTCGAAACGTTGCGTCAGCTCGATCAGCGCCGCATCGCCGCGCGCGCGCACGTCCACAAGGATCCCGCGCACGGATGCCGCGGCGTCTTCTTCGATTTCGCGCTTGGCCGAGAGCAGCGCTTCGAATTGCGCCGCGAAATCCGGTGCGCGCATGTCGAGGCGGCGCACCATCTTAGGTCTCGTCGATCTTGTGGGCCGGTCGACCCAGCGCCGCCCATTCGCCACTCACATCGGTCAGCCCCGCATCGATGCATTCGACTTCGAGCTTGATGGCGCCGCCGCCGGCAAAGACAAGTTCGATCGTGCCGGCGGGATCGTCGGGAGCCTTCGGCGTAAACGTGATGGCCAGCAGCGACAGCACCGCATCGGGATCGCCGCGCTTCAGCCGGGTGGATTTGACCGACAGCACGTCGTCGAAATAGAGGCCCGCGCGCACCCTGAGATTGTCGCCGCGTCCCCGCTTGCGCTCAACCGCTTCCCATTTGAAGCGGTTGAGCAGGGCCGCGAAACGGCGCGACTTCGGCAGCCACACGAGATCCTTCACCTGCCCGACTGCATCCTGCAACCGCGCGGAAATGATCTCGAGGTCCTCGGCGTCCGCCGCGGCCAGAGTAAGTTCGGCAGGCGTCATGTGGATTGCCGTTCGATCTCGGCGCCCACGCCGGAAAGCTTTTCTTCCAGCCGCTCGAAGCCGCGATCGAGATGATAGACGCGGTTGACGATGGTTTCGCCTTCGGCCGCGAGCCCCGCGAGCACGAGGCTCGCGCTCGCGCGCAGATCCGTCGCCATCACCGGCGCACCCATCAAGCGCTCCACGCCTGTGACGATCGCCATGTCGCCGTCGATTCGGATATCCGCACCCATGCGGGCGAGTTCCGGCACATGCATGAAACGGGTCTCGAAGATCGTTTCGCGGATATGCGACACGCCGTTGGCGGTCGCCATCAGCGCCATGAACTGGGCCTGCAGGTCGGTGGGAAATCCGGGAAACGGCGCAGTCGAAATATCGGCCGCAATGGGACGCACGCCATTGCGATGAATGGCGATGCCGCGATTGGTCTCCGCGATTTCCGCGCCGATGGATTCGAGCAGCGGAATGACCGCGCCGATCAGCGAGGCGCGCGTGTTCAATAGCTCAACCTCGCCGCCGGCAATCGCCACGGCCATCGCATAGGTGCCGGTTTCGACGCGATCCGGCAGCACGGAATGTTCCGCGCTGCCCAGCGATGTCACGCCTTCGATCACGATGCGCGATGTGCCGAGACCGGCAATCTTCGCCCCCATCGCGATCAGGCACCGGCCGAGATCTTCGATCTCCGGTTCGCGCGCCGCATTGATCAGAACCGTCTCGCCTTGGGCGAGCGCGGCCGCCATCAAGCTATTTTCGGTGGCGCCGACCGACACGATAGGAAATTCGATGCGCGCACCCTTGAGCCCGCGAGGCGCCGTCACGATGACATAACCCTCGGCCAATTCGACCGCGGCCCCCAGCGCCTCAAGCGCCTTCAGATGGAGATCGACCGGCCGCGCGCCGATGGCGCAGCCGCCCGGCAGCGACACCTTGGCGTGGCCCATGCGCGCGACAAGCGGGCCCAGCACCAGGAAACTCGCGCGCATCTTGCGCACGATGTCGTAGTCCGCCGTGGTCGACGCGATATTGCGCGCGGACAGATTGAGTGTGCTGCCATCGCCGGGACGAACCCCGGGCTCGGAATTCGCCTCCACGCCCAGGCCGCGCAGGATGTTGGTCATGAACGCAATGTCGGCCAGCGACGGCATGTTGCTCAGCACCAGCGGCTTGTCGCTCAGGAGACACGCGGCCATGAGCGGCAATGCGGCGTTCTTCGCGCCGCTGATGGGGATTTCACCCTTGAGCCGGGCGCCGCCCTTGATACGAATTCTATCCATAACCCCTCGCGAGCCTCTTCGGCCCCTGTCCATGGCTTAAAGCGGCAGGAATGTTGTTCTAGCGTCCGGCGCGCCCGCTTAACAGCGTCGAACGACCGCCAACTTAAGTGTTTTTCGCGGCAGGATTTGGGCGAGGCACCTGTGGGGCAGAGGCGTCGTCCCCGAGAAGTGTCGTCGGGGCGTCCAAGGCGGTTTCGCCGGCCTTACCCATATCCCGGGCACGGGCCTTCCGGCGCTTCAGGTTCTCGCGCAATGCCGCCGCCTGACGCTCTTTTCGAGCCCGCGAATTGTCGACCACGACACCCTTTCCCTGGAACCCACCCTTGGGCTATAGCACCCGCCCCGGGGCGGTTTCGCCCTTTACCACGGGATCAATGCCTCGGTCGCCGGAGTAGCGTAGTGGTAGCGCAACCCCTTGGTAAGGGGTAGGTCGTGAGTTCGATTCTCACCTCCGGCACCAGTTTGCCTTTTTCGACAAAAATATTTTTCCGCGAAAATCATCCTAAGTCACTGAAATCACAACGATATCCTGAACATCTAGGAACATAGCTGAACACCGCAACGCATGAAAATTGTTGGTACGGTGTTGGTATGAACTCCGGCCGAATGTTGGTACGGCCGACGTGTCGTTGTATAAGTCTGAATGCCTCTTACAGACATCGCTTGCCGCCGCGCGAAAGCCGCTCCGAGGCTTCGAAAGCTATCGGATATGGGCGGTCTCCAGCTGTGGGTATTTCCGAACGGGTCGAAACTTTGGCGTCTCGCGTACCGCTTCTACGGCAAGCAGAAACTTATCGCGCTCGGCAGGTATCCGGAAGTATCGCTGCTTGACGCACGCATCGGACGCCAACAGGCACGTGCGTTGCTGAAAGAAGGCCGTGACCCTTCTGCGGCAAGACAGTTGGCACGCATCGAAGCCGCATCGACGGGCGACAGCTTCAATGTCGTCGCGAACGAATACGTTGCCAAACTCCGCCGTGAGGGCCGCAGCGACGCGACCATGGACAAGGTTGAGTGGCTCCTGGATTTTGCACGGCCAGTACTTGGCTCACTATCTGTGCGCGAAATTCGCCCAGTCGAAGTGTTGGCTGTGTTGCGGAAGGTCGAAGCACGCGGACGATACGACACCGCCCGGCGCTTGCGGGCGACCATTGGCGCGGTCTGCCGCTACGCGGCTGCCACAGCGCGCGCCGAGATCGATCCCACGGCGGCGCTTGTTGGCGCGCTCACGACACCTACCGTCAAGCCGAGGGCGGCCGTCACAAACCCCAAGGCGTTCGGTGCGCTCCTTCGCGCCATCGACGGCTTCACCGGCCAGATCACCACCCGCGCCGCGCTCAAGCTTATGGCGCTCTTATTCCCGCGTCCTGGCGGGTTGCGCTTGGCGGGTTGGCCCGAATTCGATCTCACGGACGCGATTTGGATCATTCCGGCGGCAAGAACGAAGATGCGCCGCGAGCACCATGTCCCACTACCACCGCAGGCTATCGCTATTCTGCAGGAACTTCAGCCGATTACCGGCGGCGGGCCGCTCATTCTTCCCGGTGTGCGGTCCCCGCGACAGGCGATGTCCGAGGGCACGCTCAATGCCGCTCTCCGCCGCCTCGGATATTCACAAGACGAAGGTACGGCTCACGGCTTCCGGGCGACCGCTTCGACGCTCCTCAACGAGTCAGGGCTATGGAGCGCAGACGCCATCGAGCGGCAATTGGCCCATGTCGAAGGCAATGACGTGCGCCGCGCATACGCGCGCGGCCAGCATTGGGACGAGCGGGTACGGATGATGACGTGGTGGGCGAACCATCTCGATCAGTTGAAGACCGTGGGCATTGTTGTGCCGATGGTTCGAGCGTCAGCATAACTGAGAACTTCAATGGCGCATTTTGCTGGCGGCCGCAGTTTCACCAGCCGGTCATTGTCCAGTCTCTCGAAAGGCAGCTTCTTGCACTCGGTGTAGAATTCGGCGCTTCCTCCAAGTATGGTACAGACCACCAGAACAGTGATTTGTAGTAGCTCTGGCGGACAATATTGATGCGCATCGAAGATATCCAAGATTATCCATCGTTACAGCAACTCGGCCGCTCATTGTGGCACGAAGGATCGGCGCGTGGTGCCGCCGCATTTGTGGGTGCCGGCTTAAGCAAGAATGCCGAGCGATCACCCGATACAATCGCGCCGCCGCTTTGGCAGGAAATGATGGCCGAACTCGCAAACCGTCTCTACCCAGACGCAGTCGAAAAGGCTCCCACTAACCCTCTTCGACTCGCAGAAGAATACCGCATCTACTTCGGACGAGCGTCGCTCGATGAGTACATAAGAATTCGATTCCCTGACAAATCTTGGCTACCCGGTCCGTTGCATCGAAAACTCCTTGATTTACCTTGGGCGGATGTTCTTACAACCAATTGGGACACCCTGTTGGAGCGTGCAGCCGAGTCTCAGACCAGCCGCTCGTACAATACCGTGTGTTCTGTCGCTGATTTGGCGCATGCTCCGGCTCCCCGGATCGTCAAGCTACATGGAACGCTCGGGGTCACGCAGCATTTCACGTTCGCGGAAGAAGATTATCGGCAATATCCGGTAGGCACTGATAGCAGCAGTTAGAATTATTGGTGACGGCAAACTTACTCGGCGCAACTAGAGATATATCAATAGGTTATGAGCTAGGTGGTGGATGACACTTCGCTTCATGTGTCCTGTTTTGATCAACAAACCAAATATCCCAGCGTGTCAAAATGTCGCCCCGTTAGCATTCCGTCCCGCCCATCGCGAACACTACCTTACTGATCGACCGACACAGAGACACGACACAAAATGCCGCTGTTGGGCTTAACTATCGTCTGCCTTTCTGAGAATGACGGGGATTCCGAGAACCCAGCAGAAACCTTAGCTACTCCTCCGGCGCGGCAGTACTGCAACACTCAGCGTAGATATCGCAACGGCCCTCGCTTCTCTGCCTTTTTGGCTTTGCTACATTGCCGAGCCGCGCGACATTCCTCTTAATTACTTACAATAACTTTATAATCGTTGGGAGGGGATATGACCGAAGACAAGGACCCGTATCGCGATTGGCCATACGCCGAGGCGTACCTGCTACAAACGCTCGATCCAGATTTGATCGAAGGTCACGCGCGGCAGATTTTGTCCCGGGCGCTCAACATCGGTCGCGTAGTTGCATTCGTTGGAGCAGGCGTCGCCATGTCGTATGGCCGGATAAGTTGGCGCGAATTGGTTGATACGGAATACCGCCGCGTCCGGGCACACCTCAACGAATTCATCATGTATTTTCAGACCAAAATTATACCGGGGATCACCGTGCCTCCGGAAGTTGTCCTGGCCCAACCACGCTTCAATCACATTCGCCGGTTGGAAGGCGTGCTAACGGCTCTTAACCTCGAAGACGGGCGCGAAGTTCGATCCGAGCGGTATCCCATGATATTTCAGCTATGCGAACAACTGGATAACGCGCTGTTTAGTATCGACTGGAAACCCACAAAGCGACCACCCAGCCTACGTCAACACGCAATGAACCTTACGATCGACGATCGCGGACATGCCGATCAAATTCTCATCGACGCTCTGCTCGACAAAGATGCAGATGAGCCTTTCGCCAGTGATCCACGGGACGTTATCGCAAAGGCGGAGCATGGTCTTTCAGATGTGACTGTACACCGCTTGTTCTTTCGTCGTGATCACGCTGAGCACCTGTTTAACTTAACTTCGGGTGATGTTCGATGCGAAAAACTAAGATCGGCACTTTGGCAGCTCATAACTCGGGATCAGACAAGAAGGGATCAGTACCTTCTGCCCACAGAACGCTACCTCATTGGCGCCCTCTTGCGTCTCTTCCCTCAGAAGGGACCGATACATCGGACGAGGTCTCGGAATGATTGGTGGACAGCAATTGAATGGCGCGTGGTCGAATGGCTCGATGGGCACGAGGGTCAAGATAAAGGCGCGACTGCACAAATTGCCAAAATCGCGAAAGAGAGCCGGCACAGGTTAGTTCCGCAATACCGAGATCCACTTCTTCAGCTCCAGGAACGTCTCGAAATCAGCCGGTACCTAACAACCAACTACGACTTTGAGATCGAACGCTTGTTTGAAGACCAAGGCTATCGAACAGAGCCTGCCTCTAAAGATGATAGTGCCTCGACGTTCTTGACGCCTACCGTCAGAAAAGTCGTCTTCGAAAACAAGAACGCGGGCGACCTCGTCGCATTCGCTGCACGAGACAGAAGTCGCAATGGAACCCTCGTCCATTTGCACGGACGCGCCGATGAGGGCGGAAATATTATTGTTACTGAAAGCGATTACCAACGACGCTATCTTCGTACCGATGATAGTCGAGACATGGTGGACAACGCCATAGCACTGACGTTCGGCGCAAACCCCGTTCTATTTGTGGGTTCGAACATGGGCGAAGACGACATTCTACGGCCGCTCCGCCAATTTATGAGCAATCCGTCTCGAGTCGGCGATCGAATTGCCGTCGCACTCGTGCCCGCACTCGACGAAAGAAATAAGCGAACCGAGGAGAAGATATCGCATTTAGGCAAGTATGGCGTATACACAATTCACTTCGGTCAAGCGGGCGTCAATATTCCAAAGTTGGATGCTTTGTCGCAGGACAACGACGCACACCAAGTCGAGTGGCTGCCTTGGATATGGCAAATAAAACGCGATGTAGAGAGAGCTCTTCGATGTTTTACAAGCCTGAAGGCCGACAAACTGCCAGCCCAACTCGCGACATATGCCGAGTTGGACGCTGCAAAAAAGCTTCTAAAGGTTGGACCGGAACTCATCCAGCAACCGAATACGAACTTCGCGCGCAAGAATACGTCAGCGATCCGCAAGAAATTCATGCGTAATGGTTTGATTGTCGCCCCCGAGACGATTGAGGGTATTAAGACCGATCCACGACGGGCACTCGATCTAGGCGCCGAAGTCGCCATTCTCAATGCATCTATCGAGTGGTTGCGCAGCGTTTCGAAGCTTACCGTCAACCGCAAACCTGAAGTGGCTGCTTTACGACGGGAGGCTCGCGCGCATGCCGTAGCCTTGCAAGGCGCAGGAGATGCGATTTTGGCGGTCTTTACGTGCGCGCGGCTCATAAGGGCTCGATGGGACTGGGATGAATGGAAAAATACTTGGTATTCAATTCCAGCCGCGCGCTCCGCTTCGGAGGGGGGCATTGATCGGCCCGCGCTTGAGAGGCAAGCTCCGGGAGCTCCGCGACTTCTTGCGCATGACGCAGAAAGCGCGCACCGCAATGGCATATCTCTGCTGCCGAAGCCCGAGCGTTCGCCGAGGCGCGGTAGGTTTTACGCCGGTGCGCCGTCACAAACCTTCTTTGGCCTTATCGGTGCACTCAATGGTTCAGAAGCTGAATCCTTTCGAATTGCGGATGGGCGGCGAATATTGCTGCTCTCCGGTCGCCGCGGCCTTGGGAAAGGTCACTTCTTCAGCGCATTGGATGATCGTCCTGCACAAGACCTATTTGGTCCACGTCTGCGCGAATTTCTGATCGCTCTGTCGCCCAAACAACCTGGGCCATCGTCCCCTCAATGGGTTGGGCTGGCGTTTTACAACTTGAGTTTCGCCCATGAGGTAATGTCGGCATTCGATCACTTGACTGAATTTATGTGGAAGCGATTTCCAATCCGCTCGCAAACGATTACAGCACGCTATGAAAGCTTGAAGCATGATCGAATTGAACGTCTCCGCATGATGCTCACAGAATGGAATGCGATCCCAGTCAAATCGTTACACAGGCGATTGCTCGTTTCGTTCAATTCAGTTGGAATATTGTTTGACGGAGAAGGCCGTGCTAAGAATGGGCAAGTTAAGCGAATTTTCGATCTACTTTTTTCTGACGAATATTCGTCAGCTCCGATAGATCTCGTACTCGTCTGCCAGGATGAATATATCCCTAGAGCCTTTCGACGCGATCACGTGCCAAAGAGCTGGAACATTGCTCTATTGGAACGTCAAAATCTCGATGCGAAAAGCGTTGCAGCAAATAAACGTCGTTGGGAAACCCTCGATTTAGGAGACGGTCCAAATCGGCCCGCTAGCGAGATCACTTCTGTCGAAGATGTGGTTTGGCAGAGACCTGAGGAGCCTGCTGTACCTGAACCGTGGCACGCATTGCGTGTCGGAAAGATTCGAACCGCTCCGCCAAATTCGGAGTACCGCACCGCGTCGGTTGCCATTCACATTCTGCATGAGGCGCGCGCGACTATCATCACGGCATCGTATTTTCCACGTATTGGGCTATTGCTGGCGCGGCATCAGCTTCGAGAAGACACTGAATTCTGGAATTGGATCGAATTGTCCCGCAGCAAGACAAGGCAATTTCCCCAAATCTTTGAGGAAGACGCCACCGACTTCCGGAATGCCATGCGTGAAGCCCTCAATGAAGTTCGTCCGGAGGGGCCGATTCCGCCCAAAAAATTGATTCCGGTGATTACGGTGCAGTTAGCGGTGATGCTTGAACTTGGTCTAATCGATGGTGCGACCGGGGCTCTTGAGAAAAAGTTTCGAGAATTATTGAGGAAGTTCAATTCCATCGAAGAAACCTCTGTCGGGAGCGCCGGCCCAAATGAAGGCGTTGCTTCGTGCGCATTTTCGGCGATTTTGGATGCGCTGGATGAAATTCCGGGGGCGACACCATGGCCGCGCGACTCCGATTGGTCACGCGAACAAACAGCAAGGCTACATCGCGTGATAGGAGCATACGATCACAGAATGCGTGATCTGCATAACGCCGTTGCCGGCGGCCGATATCTTCTGACGCTGCTACTAAGTGCGGCGTATGAGACTACCACTGCACTATCTGCACCCAGATTCCCGCCAAGAAAATTCATTCCAATCGAAGAAATGGATGCCGTCACGTATTCGGTAGATCGCTTTCTCGATCGGGCCGTACTCAGTTTGATAGGTGTGCCAACTAAACGTCGGTCAGATGTCGTAATACAACAGTTTCTGGCAGTCATTCATCGGCATCACGAGCGAAACGAGGAGATGCCGATTCAGGTGAAACTCAAATGGGAGCGCCCACAATTTGTTGACAATCGTACCGCCTCTCCAGCGATTTATCGACTGCTGATGGAGTTGGTGTGGCATTTGTCGATCATCGGGCAGGCAGTTGAAGCAGATGTTCTGGCTTGGTGCCCCCGGGTTAGGGAGGCTTGCGATGGGCTAACCGACGGCAGCATAGCGTTGACGGATCGGCAATATCTGGACTGCGTCGACGAAGCATTGGCGCTCGGCGTGAATCGATGTCTGATTTTTGAGTTACGTCCAGAAGTCACCTCTTCACTGCCCGAACGACGGCGCTACGCAGTCCACGGTCTGGTCCAGCGCGATGTGTTTCGGAAATTGGGTACCCCGGACGCTGAATTTACGGACACGGACCAGTTTACTCTATCCCTATATGCGTCCCAGCCTGATGACTTGCCGCGCCTCAGTCGCGACGCTCACAATCAAATTGCGACAACCATAGCTGCACTCGCTGGCTATCCAGACATGCAAGCTGGAGGAAAGGGAAAAATCGGAGCACGTGGAGCACGCGCTGAACTCCATAAGGACCTGCCGCCGGATTACCGCAAACGTTTGCTTCGGGCGGCTTTTGGCGTTATGCGATCTATTTATTCCGTCGCCGTCCTGGCTCGATTTGATCATGACCCAGACGGCGAGGAAGGCACACCGGGCCACGAAGGTTACTTTGAGGAGTATCGGCGCGTTGTTCGGTGGATACTGGGTGCTGCTCTGGACATCGGCACTATGGGTCAAGGGTCGGAAAAGGGCACATATGCGCCATTCTATGCAGAGGAAATAGTTTGGTTATATAACGAATGTGCTGTTTTATCGCTGGTACAAGGTCGGCTCAATGACGCGCAAGCATTGTTTGAAGCGGCTCTTTTGGCAGCCAAAAGAATCGAGCCCGATGAGTCCGGCGCGCTTCACATTCGGATTTTGCTCAATAAGGCAGTTGTTGACATCGAACGAGGATATGGGTTGGCAGCGCGCGCGTATCTGGAGCGGATCGCTCACTTGGTGAACGAACATCCTGTACCGCCACTATTGGCCAAGGGTTATTTGGGTCTAATTGACCATCTCGCGGGCGAAGTTGAAGCAGCAATTGTCGAATATAGGGAGGCTATTACTGGGTTGATGAAACTGCGGCGCTCACGCAGCGCCAGTATATTTTCACGCCATCTGGGCGACTTGCTCGGCAACAATCTCGGAGAGGCGCGATCAGAGGAAGCAAAGCAAGAGATACACAACGCGATCCATTTTGCACAGGAAGGAGGCCACGAGGACATACGTCACATGGCGTTGTTGTCACTGGCTCGGTGGCGGCTCCGGGGCACCCAAAATATAGATACTGCAGAATTCCACCGAGAATTGGATACAGTTGAGCGGTATGCGAAAGTTGTGGGAATGCCGAGGCTGCTATGCGAGGTTGGATTGGTTCGCGCCCGATTGTTGCTGTTGCAAGGAGAAGCGCGGTTGGCAGGTACAATTGCGACGCAGAGTCTTCAGATCGCAACAGTGAATGATCTTCGAATCCGAAAGATCGGTAGCTTGCTATTGCTTGCTGAAATTTACCTCAAGAGAGGTGACAAACACGCGGTACGTCCTATTTTACAGCTAGGCGCACGAATGGCTAAGTTATACAATCACTTTTTTGCGCTCACCTACGCCCAAAACTTTGCAAGCCTAGTTGACCCGGAGTTGGGTTAGCGCAGGGACCACACATCGACATTTATTTAGTCTGCGGAATCGTTGGTAGAATTGTTGGTATCGATTGCTCCAGTCGTCAAAAACCTAGCGGCATCAAGCGGTTAATTGTCGCAGGTTTTGACCACCTCCGGCACCAGTTCTCCCAATATGGAACACCTCGACATCGTCTTGTCGGCACGGAAGTTGAAACCATTGTCGTGTCCAACTCTATTGCGAGCGCAATATGGGGCAATTGCCGTTGACCTGGTCCTCCCTGAAAGATGCAATGATCCGCGCGGGCTTCGAGCCCTGGCTGCGACCTATCGTCGAAGCCATCCGCGGAAACAAGCGCGATGAAGACGACATTGCCACGCGCGCCATCATCGCAAGGTTGGCGCCGGAGGCCGTCTGCGTCGACGTCGGCTGTCACAAGGGCCTCTATCTGGACCCCATGCGGCGCCAAGCAACGCGTGGGCTCTTTTTTGCGTTCGAGCCGATTCCCTATCTGTACGACCTGCTGAGCGCCAAATACCGCAACGATTCGCGGGTGAAACTGTTCAATATGGCGCTTTCCGCGGCAAGCGGCAGCGCCGAGCTCTTCATCAACGCGACCGACATGGGCTTAAGCGGCCTCAACAAACGGGAGGGTCGCAGCGGCATCGACCGGGATCGCTTGCGCAAAGTCGTCGTTCCGGTGGGCACTCTCGACGAGGTTCTGGGAGATCGGCACATCGACTTCATCAAAATCGACGTCGAAGGCGCAGAATTCGACGTTCTACGGGGCGCCCGGCGAATATTGGAGTCTTCGCGCCCCTTGATTCTTTTCGAGTTCGGATTGGGTGGCGCCGAATATTTCGGTGTCGACGCCGACAAGATGTTCGACTATTTCGGCAAGCATGACTTTGCCGTCTATACCGTTGCGACATACGCAAGGAACGGCGAACCGCTCGGCCGGTCGCAATTCCAGAAATGCTTCGAGCTGAATTCGGCTTACAATTTCATCGCGGCGCCACGCCCCAAAAATTGACCTTCGCCGACCCATTCACGACCCCGCACAGCCCGCCTCGACACGGTTCCTATCCATTTGTTAACCAAAGCTTGCTATTTCAGGATCGATCGAACGCCGTTCGCGAAACGAACCAAATTCCACCATTTGGTCTGCGTGCGACATTGCGGCGAAGCGGGAGAATGCATTGTGCCCGAAATAGTTGTCGCCATCCCCACATTTCAGAGGCCTCAGGGACTCGAGAAGCTGCTGCACGCACTCAGCGAGCTTGTGACGGACAGGGAGCTCCAGGTCATCGTTGCGGACAACGACGCGGTGGGCCATCAAGGCGTCGATCTCAGCAATCGCATGAAAGCCCAAGGCTATCGCTGGGAACTCGATGCCATCGTCGTCCCCGACCGGGGCATTGCACAGGCCCGAAATGCTCTGGTGGCGCGCGCGCTTGCCGATCCCGATACACGATTCATTGCCATGCTGGACGACGACGAATGGCCGGAGCCGCATTGGCTTGAAGCCCTGCTTCGCGTTCAATTGCAAACGAGTGCCGACGTGGTGCGCGGCAGCGTGCTGCGGAAATTCGAAACAACCCCGCCGCGATGGGCGTCAACCTGGGAGGGCATCGCGCCGATCCGCCACGCCACCGGCTACGACGGCCTTGTCGAGGGAACCGGGAACGTCTTCATCAATCGAAAGAGTTTCGAAGCTCTCAGTCGTCCCTTTTTCGATCCGCAGTTCGGGCTGACTGGCGGCGAAGACAGGGACTTTTTCGTCCGCCTCAAAGCATCGGGAATGCGCTTTTCACACGCGGAAGATGCCATCGCCTACGAATATGTTCCTGCCGCGCGCCTGAGCCTTTCCTGGTCGCTGATGCGCGCTTACCGGACCGGAAACTCGGACATGCGCATCGCGCTCAAGTACAAGAGAGGTCCCGCCGATCTGATCGTCGAAATTGCCAAAATCGCGGCCGCGCTTTTTGCGGTTCCCGTTCTGTCGATCGTTCACTGCATGGATCCTTCGCGCCGTCTCGACGGCATCCGGAAGCTCTATCGTGCGGCCGGAAAAATCGGAGCATTGCTCGGCTACCGCTATTATGAATATGCCGCCCCACAGTATCGCTAAAGGCGACGCCCCTTTGGTTTCCGCGGCCGGTCGATTCTCCGGGCGCAGCAACGCAGTCGGCGCGAACTTCGCGGAGATAGCTTATATATTTTTCCTGCTGATGGTCTTCGTCGGCGTCACGCCGTTCGCGAGGCCGGACGCAACCCCGGGCATCGATCCGGCAAGTGCGTCCGGCGCCGGCGATGTTGTGCGCCAGATTTGTTATCTCGCGGCTTTTGGCTTCATTGCCGGCGCAGCGTGGATGCGTCGCGCCAGGCTCACCATCGACGCACTTCCCGTATTGATCGCCGTATTGCTTGCCTGGTGCGTTCTGAGTGCGGCGTGGTCGCTCGAACCGAGCGTCACAATTCGGCGTGGCGTGCTCTTATCGGTCGTCGCCGCGTCTGCGTTCATCGCCGTCGACACGATCGGCGCGCCGCGAGCGCTGCAGTTGCTGCGTTATGTCCTCGCGGCGATTATCATCGTGAACTGGATATCGATCTTTCTGATTCCGCAAGCCAGGCATTTCGCGAACGATTTGGAGCCCGGCGTCGCCGGCGATTGGCGCGGACTATACGGTCACAAAAACATTGCCGGCGCAGTTTGCGTCAACGCGGCGCTCATCTTCTCTTATTTTGCAGCCGTCACGCGTCGACGCGGCGACATACTTCTTGCGTTGGCAAGCCTTGTCTTTCTCATCGGCACCGACTCGAAGTCCTCGCTTGGTCTCCTGCCGGTCGCGATCGTTGCAGGCGGGGTTTATTTCTTTTGCGCCGGAAGCGCTATCAATCGTCGGATAGTCTTCACGGCATCGCTACTTGTGGCGACCGTTGCGTTGGCAGCGCTGTGGGCGTTTTGGGGTCCGATCGCGGGAATGCTGCAGGATCCGGCATTATTTACCGGTCGCTCCGCCATCTGGCAGGCGGAATTGGCCTTCATCCGGGACCATCCGGCGCTGGGGTCCGGCTTCGGCTCGTTCGCCTACACTGGCAAGAACTCGCCCATCTATCAATACATCGACTCCTCCTGGATCGGCGGGGTCGCCAGCGGTCACCAGGGGTACCTTCAACTCCTCGTCACGATCGGAATTCCCGGCTTTCTCATCGCGATGCTTTGCCTGTTCGTGCAACCCGTCGTGTGGTTCTCAAGGGGAAGCAAGCTGGATCTGCCTTTCCGGTCGCTCCTGTTCGCGCTCTTTTCGTTCTTCTTCCTGCACAATTTCATGGAGTCGAATTTCCTGAACACCGACGGGCCGGAATGGGTCACCTTCCTGCTGGTGCTTGCGATGCTTCGCACGTCGCGTGAACCCGGTAAGGCAGCGCTGCCTCGCTCGGGACACCAAACGTTGGTCTAGCAAGCGCCTGACGCCAGAGCTCGCCGATTGTCAGCGCAAGGCTTTGCGCAGTGCGATCGCCGCGTCTTGCCACGCCGTCGCGAATATCTTCGGCGCTGTCAACGGGGGACGGTGGCCGATCTCGGCGACGGCCTCTGCGAAGTCCGACGCGGAGGCGTTCGAGGGCACGAAGTGCAATGCGCCGCGATCGATCAAATCCTGAAATACCGGATGGTGGTCGAACTCGTCTGCGTCGATCGGCGCATTCGCGAGCACCGGACGGCCTGATTGCAGACAGGCCAACACGCTGCCGCGGCGCGACGTCAGCCCTTCAGCGAATGCATAGACGAAGATGTCGACGGCATCGAAGAGAGAATGGATTTCCGCGTCCGTTTCGATGTAGCCGGTCACGAGGACGAAGTCTTCGAGTCCGAGCTCTTTCACGCGTGCAAGAAACTGTGCTTCTCCGTCGTCGCGGCCTTTCACGAACCCGCCGATAAACACAACGAACACATCGAGACCCCGGTTTCTGGCATCGCGAGCAACCTCGAGCAAAAAGCTGGCTTGTTTCTTCGGGTAAATCGAGCCGAATTGACCCAGGATGAAGCGGCCAGATGCCCTTTCCTTTCGAAGTCGCCGGACGGCTTGCGTCGACACTCGCTCCTGCGGCGGAGCGATATTAGGCGGTATGGGAACCAGTCCTTGGTCGACGCGAAGCCGTCCCACTGCGCTCGCCTGGAAGTCGCGCCGAACGTTCGGAGAGGAAGTCATGACGGACTTGGCAAACAGGAGATAGACGGAAAAGCACGCCCGCCTCATCGGATTCAGATCGCCCCATTCGTGCAAGATAACAACGGTACGAGCGCCACGCAGGCGCGCTATGACCAGGGCCAAGAGCGGCGTGAAAATAGTCTTCTTCCAGGCAACGACGGGCAGGCTCACGACCAACGCGCGAACTCCTGCCAGCGCATGCCACAATGTTCGCGCGTCCCGCCAATGCCCCCCGATAACCAGATTCGATACGGGCGTTCCTAACGCTTGCGCCGCCCGTGCGAGTTCCCGCTCGAACATCTCGACACCGCAGGGATGCCGCGAGCCCGAAACGAGAAAAGCGACGGAGTGCGGCGCCAATCCCGCCTGCACATCTTCGAAATCAATCTCGACGATTTGAGGGGTTCGGGCATTCATGGGCGGGTTCGGAGACAATCGGCGAACGCATGGAACTGCATGACGCGCGCCAAGACCGCGGCGCTTTCATGTTTCACTACAGCACATCAATCCTCTTCCCGGGCGCATCGGGCGGTCAGGAAATGCACTGCATGGCTTAGCGGGACGGTCTGCGGCGGTCCAATTCGGCACGAACGTCCCGAAACGGAACGCCGCCCGCGTTCGACCGCGGATTTTCGAACCGAATTCGCCATCTGCGGGACGGTACAATTCGTGCAAAGGACGCGCGAGGGACAGGGACGGCTCATGGCTCGCAGAATTCTCGATTCGATCGCAGAAAACCAGCTTAACGCCGCGCACTTTGCTCACGGCTTTGCCGCGGCAGGTTGCGACACGCATCTGCCTCGTTATTTCGAGTGTGTCTCGAGCGAACCCGGACTGGGCAGCCTGTAGGCATCGGCAACCATGTCCGTCATGCTTTCAGCAACCTCGTCTGCGTTTGAACTGCGTGGCCCCGAGCCGCTCGCCGTGAGCCCACAACAGCAACAGATCGCGGACGGAACTGGCGGGCCCACACGAGCGACGCGGCAATCGCTCGCTTGCGCTTCGACCGCGCGATGGTCCCGGCTTTCCGCGCTTCTGCGGCATCACGGAACAACGGCTTTCGGTCCCGTGAGCATTTCGGCGGCCAATTTTCTGGCAACTTTGGCGCTGCTGCACTGGCTGCCGAGCGACGAGTTCGGACAGTTCTCCTTTGCGCTGGTCGTTTCCGGCCTATGCGCAAGCCTGACAAATGGGCTTCTCGGGACGCCTCTCGCGTCAATTGCCCGGGTGCCCCCGGCCGACGCGCAAGAAGAATTGAACACCTATTTCAAAACAAACCTCGTCGCGGCCTTACTGATCGCAATCCTGGTATTTGGAGTGACTCTGCCGATCGGAATGCCGGTCGGCACGGCGGCCATGTTCGGACTCTACAGTGCCGCGATGTCGCTCCGGCTCGTTGCCCGCACCTACGCCTACACGGCGAATCGCGTTCACCGCGTCGTGCTCTCGGACTGCGTCTATAGCCTCTCGATGATTTCGGGGGTGTGCCTCGTCGTATTTGTCGGCGGCGCGCGTCTCCCGGAGATGGCACTGATGATGGCGTTGGGGGCAATCTTCTCGCTGATTCCGTTCGGCAGACGGTATTTCTCGGTGTTGAATCGCGCACTCGCATCGGGATCGTTGCGCGGATATCGCCGGATTTGGCGCGACCTTACGCGCTGGACGGTGTTGGGTGTTGTCACCTCGGAAATGACCATGAATGCCCATGCGTATCTGGTGACGTTTATTCGCGGGCCCCAGGCATTCGCTTTGATTGCGGTGGGCGCGCTCTTCATGCGCCCCTTCGCTCTGGTGCTGACCGCACTTCCGGACCGGGAGGCTCCCGCGATGGCGAGGACGATTGCCGCCGGCAACATCGCGCGCGCGCTCAAGCACGCGAAGGAATATCTGGCGGTGGTCGCGGCACTTTGGTTTGCGAACCAAGTCCTGGCCGGCTCGGTTCTGATCTGGTTTCCTTCGCTTGTCATCAAGCCCGCGTATGGCGCATCGAGCGTGATTTCGGTGGTTGCGATTTGGGCGCTGATCTCGGCAGTTCGCGGAGCGCGGGCACCCGAAATCATGCTGCTTTATGCAGCCCGCGAATTCCGCGCGCTGGCGAACGCCAGCGTCGTTTCGAGCGTTGTCGCCCTGACGCTGACCGCGGTTCTGCTGCTGGTCGCAGGTCCGATAGTCTCTCTGTTCGGGATCTTTGGCGGCGATGTGGCGATGTGGCTCGCCGTCAAAGCAGGCGTGCGAACATGGAGAAAGGGCTGTCCGGTCGCCCCGCTCCTGCCGGCCCCCGGCCTAACCTGTTGATGCCAAACGCGGTTCCTACATCCTCGTCAGAGTTCGTTAACCATTCCGCAGCAGGTGTCGGGGTAAACCGTTCATCGCACCGAAGATCGGGCCACCGCGGGCTCGGCCGGCCAAAGCATGTTGGAAACAATGGAGGCTGTTAACTCCGCGTTCGCCGACGCGAATACCCAGCGCTCCCAGCGGGCGTCCGGTCGTTCGGCCGTTGAAGAACCGCTTCTGGGGGGTATCCTCCGAATCGCGAAGGAGCGATTTGGCGCTATCGCGTTTGTAACGCTTTGCGTCGTCGCCGGGACGGCCGCGCTCGTCTACGAACTGCCGGAAAAATACTCGGCATCGGCGGAAGTCATATTCGATCCGCGGAAAAGCAACGGCGTCGAATCGTCTTCCGAAAGTGCCGACGTGTCGAGCGATCCGTCGACGGTGCAAAATCAGATCCGAATCCTGACGTCGCGCAACCTTGCCGTTCGCGTCATCGAACGTCTCGGTCTGGCGTCCGATCCCGAACTCAATACGGGCGAATCCGCGAGCGTGCAAAATACGGCACTGCCCTCCATTCGGATCGCGGCCGATGCACCGACGGAGCCAACCGCGATGCCGGCGCCTCCGGACCAGGTCGTCGATGCCTTTCTGAAGAATCTCAGCGCGCAACCGCTGGGCCTGTCCACGACGATCTCGATTACGTTCACGTCGCGCGATCCGCTGGTCGCTTCCGCGGTCGCCAATGCCATAGCCGACGCCTATATCGAGAACCAGATCGACATCAAATCGCAGGCGGCCAGAGTGGCGGCAACCTGGCTGTCGCAGCGCGTGCAACACCTTGCCGTCGACACGCAGCGCGCGGAAGCCCAAGTCCAGGATTACAAACGCGCCAACGGCATCAGCGAAGTCGCCAACGCATTCGGCGGCGGTACCGAGAGCACGCCGCTCGTCGATCAGGAGCTGGTCGCGCTGCAAACCCAATTGGTGCAGGCGCGCGCCAATCTCGCCGAAAAGAAAGCGATCCGCGACAGTTTGCAGGCGTTGATCGCGTCCGGCAGCGCCGCGGATCTTTCGCAGGTCTCGGTATCGCCGCTGATCGTTCAGTTACGGCAGCAGGAAGCCGACCTGATCCAGAGCGAGGCCGATTTGAAGGCCCGATACGGGCCCAAGCACCCCAAATTGATCGCAGCGGAGGCCCAGGAGAAGAGCATCGAAAACAAGATCGCGCTCGAAGTCGACCGTATCGCCCGCGCCGTCGACAGCGACGTCGTCGTGGCCCAAGCCCAAGTAAAATCGCTTGAAATGAGTCTCGACAACACGCAGCGGCAGGCGTCGAGCGAAAACATGGCACGCGCGCAGCTGCAATCCCTGGAAGCCAACGCAAAATCCACGCGCACGGCGTATGAAACGTTTGTCTCGCGATTGCGGGACGTGCAAGGGCAGGAAGCCATGCAAGTCGCCGACGCGAACATCATCTCTCGCGCGGCCGTTCCGGATTCGGCAAACCCGCCCAGCCGAATATTGCTCATATCGGCATCCATTCCGGTGGGATTCCTACTGGGATTGCTGTTGGTCCTTTTGCAGGAGCGCGCGCAGGGTGGCTTGTCGCGATCACCCGGGATTCCGCGATTGAGCGCGCCGATCCTGACGCGCGTTCCCGATCTTGCCCGACAAGGGTGGCCCGGCGCTGGAATAGCCGGTTTGATTGTTGCGGCGCCATTGTCTCAATATGCGCAATCTATCGCGGAACTGGAGCGTCGGATCGCGGAAAACCTCGGCGGCCGCAGCCGCGTGATCGGCATTGTTTCTCCAACTTCGCCGGATGGAGCCGCAATCGTTGCGCTCAGCCTTGCGCGAGCCGCCGCTCGAAACGCTCGTAGGGTCGTAGTGATCGATGGCGGCTCCGAATGCAACGTTGCCCGGGCGTCGGGCGGCGGGGCCACTCCTCCCGGCCTGCCCTATGTCTTGTCGGGGCGCTCTAGTTTAGCCCAGAGCCTTGTCCGCGATGCCGCTTCCGGAGCGTTTTTCCTGAGCGGTCCGTGGGGCCATGTTGCGCCCGAAAGGGTCCTGGCCTCGATAGAAATGCAGAATTTTCTGGGCCACCTTCGAGGCTCCTTCGATCTCGTAATACTTGCCGCCGCCGCGCCGGCAGCACTCGCGCCGCTTGCCCATCTCAGCGACGGAGTGATGGTCCTGCTTGGCTGGAATGGAACGCCTCTTCCCAGCATTGCGCAGACCAACGCGTGGGCTTCCAGCTTCTCCAACGCCGGACTCGTTCTGGCGGATTGAAATTTCCCACTCAACTAAGCTGCGCCAAGGCGGCCCCCCAACAGCTGCGCTTGAATGGCCGAACCGAACGCGCCGAATGAATTCGTCACTGCCTCAACTTACATCGGCGCACGAAAGCACCATGCGCGCACGTGTCCGATGTCGTCACGGCGCAATCCCGTAGAAACGTGCGGCGGTGTCGCCGAAAATTTGGTTGCGTTCGTCTGCCGTCAAATGCGCCGTCAACTGTCGGGCCGCGGCGCACCAGGACTCGTAGGAGCCCGCCAGCGTGAGCACGGGCCAGTCGCTGCCCCACATCAGCCGCCGCGGACCGAAGGCCTCGATCAGAATATCGACATAGGGTTTCAACTTTTCGACCGACCAGCCGGAGCCGGCTTCCGTCACCAGACCCGAGAGTTTGCAGAACGCTGGCGTGTTTTTCCCGATTTCGCGCATATCATTGGCCCAGGGCTCGATCTCGCCCCGTGCAATAAAAGGCTTCGCGCCGTGATCGATCACGGCGGGCAGATCGGAATGTTGCGCCAGGAATCGCATCGCATATGCCAGATGCCTCGGAAATATCAGCACGTCGAAACGCAGGCCGTGCGCCTTCATCGCCGCCCATGCCGGCGTAAGGCCGGGACGCAGAATCCACGCGTCGTCGGAGAGGTCCTGCAGCATGGGACGCAGCCCGAGCAGTTTTGGGTTGCCCGCCAAATGCGCGATCCGCGCAGGCGCATCGGCCGCTTCGAGATCGACCCATCCCACCACACCCGCGACGAACGGCGTCGCGTCCGCGATGCCCAGCAGAAATTCCGTTTCCGCCACCGTCGGCGCGGCCTGAACCAGCACCGTCTTGTCGACACGCTCGGCGGCGATCAGCGGCGCCAAATCTTCCGGCAGAAAATCGCGATAGAGCGCGGGCAAACTCTCGGCGGTCAGCCAGCCATAATCCCCGCGGTCCACTCGCCAGAAATGTTGATGTGCATCAACGCGCATTATGATCCGGCCGCTGCTTCCGGCACCGGCGCATCGCGGTGAAGCAAGCCCCGATGCTTGAGGTCTTCCCATAACGCGGGCGGAATCGAACGCGCCATCAGATCGACGTTCTGGTCGACTTCGCCGACCGACATGGCTCCCGGTATTACGCTCACAACAAGAGGATGGGCGAGCGCAAATTGCAGCGCGGCGCAGCGCAATTCTACGCCATGGGCATCGCACACAGCGTGCAGGGCACGCACGCGCGCCGCAACTTCGACGGGAATATTTCCATAATTGTAGGTTTTGCCACCCGCCAGGACTCCCGAATTGTAAGGACCGCCGATGACGATGCCCGCGCCCGCCTTCGCGCATTGGGGAAACAGCGTGTCCAGCGGTTCCTGCTCCAGAAGCGTGTAGCGACCCGCAAGCAGAAACAGATCGGGATCGGCAACTTCGAGCAGGCGTGCGCAAGGCTGCCATTCGTTGACGCCGGCGCCGATCGCCGACACCGCGCCACTCGCGCGCAATTCGTCGAGCGCCTTCCAGCCTCCCAGCGACATCAACTCCGCGATACGCGCCTCCGAACCGTCGCGGCCTCCGTGGCTGGGAGCATCGACATCGTGCACATAGAGAATGTCGACGCGATTTAGCCCCAGGCGTTTCAGGCTCGCTTCATAGGCGCGCATCACCCCGTCATAGGAATAATCGTAACGGTAGCGGACTTGCGGCGTGTCGACATAGATGCCGCCATTCTCTTCGCCTTTCGCGCAGGGCTCGAGTACCCTGCCGACCTTGGTCGAAAGCACATATTCGCCCCGAGCGCGGCGCTTCAGATTGCGTCCCACCCGCATCTCCGAAAGCCCGAGGCCGTAAAGCGGCGCGGTATCGAAGTGGCGCAATCCCCGATTCCATGCGGCCGCGACGACATCGTCGCAGTCGCGCTCGTCGAGAGCGCGAAAGAAATTTCCCAACGGCGCGGATCCGAACCCCAGCGAGGTGAAGGAAAGCGTGCGGCCGTGGCGCGTGACATGCCGGCGCAACGCGGATGCGGGAGAAATGTCAGCCATTCCGCGCTTCGATTTGCGCCAGCGCGCGCTCGATCGATTGCGCGACCATCGAAAGATGCACGCGCATGGCAGCACCCGCGAACTCCGCGTCGCCGGACCTGATGGATTCTACCAGCCGGCGATGTTCCGCGAGCGTGGCATCGGGGCGACCTTCTTCGGGCAGCGCGAGACGGCGCGGCCGATCGAGGGGAGCACGCGCGGCTTCGAGCATGCGCAAAGCGCGCGGCGATTCGATCGCGCCGAATATCGCCGCGTGAAAGTCCTCGTCGAGATCGTAAAATCGCGCGAGATCGCGCGCGCGCAACGCGGCGGCCTGCTCCTCCAGATTTCGGTCAAGCCGTTCCAGCAGTTGCGGATCGGCCTTCAACGTCACCCGGCGAATGGCCTCCACTTCGAGCGCCGTGCGGATGAACAGACTCTCGCGCACGTCCTCAGCCCGAATCGGCGCCACGAAACTTCCATGCTGGGGAAAGACGTCGACCAACGCCTCGTCGGCCAGCCGCGCGATCGCCTCGCTCACGGGCGCGCGCGACACGCCGAGTCCGATCGCGATCTCTTCTTTCCGTAAAGGCGCACCGGGCAGCAGCGTAAGTTCGCGAATGCGCCTGCGAAGCTCGTCATAGACTCGTTCCGCCTTGGATAGATCGGGCGATACACCGGCCGATGGAATGTTCGCGGTCGCAGCGGAATGTTTGATCGGCATTGAGAGAGACGACTCCTGGGCCTATCGCGCGTCGTAAGTTCGGGCACAATTGACCAGGATTGAAATATTAGCTGACCTATTTTGTCAATGTTTTTAGCCTGTATAGCTTGCAAACTTGTCGACTAACATGTTAGACGGAATTGATCGTAGAAATCCATGCGAGGTGCAAACACGCAAAGGAAGAAGGCGCGCGGAATTGCGCATCGGTCCCGGCACCCGTCTGCGCAGCCTTACCGTCGGATGCGGGCCCGCGCAGATAGCACCGTGCCATCGAACGGATCGATGGCGGAATAGCCGTAACGTCCGCATCGATCAAGCCGGGGCGGTCTCTGATAGGATCGCGCCTGTGGAAACGAAGGGGATCGCAAGAGTGAAATTCTCAGGATTGGGACTGCATCTGGGCAATCTTTCCCGCCTTTCGGATGCGCAATCGCGTTCGATCAGTCCGGAAAATTTCTCCGGCGAAAAAGGAAAAGGCGGAATGTCCATCGACGGACCGGCCGCCAACGCAGCGCGCGGCCTCGGGCAAGGATGGAAAGTCTCGCCCTATATCCTGATCGACGCGGGCAAGACGTTTACCCTCGCCGATATCGCAGGCGAAGGTGCGATTCAGCAAATCTGGATGACGCTTGCACGCGGCAAATGGCGTCAAACGATCCTTCGCATCTACTGGGACGACCAGGAGCAACCAAGCGTCGAATGCCCGGCCGGAGATTTCTTCGCCTGCGGCTGGGAGGACTATGCGCAGATTTCCTCGCTCGCGGTGTGCGTCAATCCCGGCCGTGCCTTCAACTGCTACTGGGAAATGCCGTTTCGCAGACGCGCTCGCTTCACGCTGGAAAATCTGAGCGACGAGCAGATCTATGTCTACTACCAGATCAACTACGCGCTGACGGAGGTGCCGGAAGATTGCGCCTATTTTCACGCGCAATTCCGCCGCACCAATCCCCTGCCCTACAAGGAGGTTTACACCATTCTCGACGAGGTGAAGGGCCGCGGCCACTATGTCGGAACCTATATGGCGTGGGGCGTCAACAATGGCGGCTGGTGGGGCGAAGGCGAAATCAAATTCTTCATGGACGGCGACAAGACGTTCCCAACCATCTGCGGCACCGGTACGGAAGACTATTTCTGCGGCGCCTACAATTTCGATCCGGGAACGCTGAAGCGCGCGATGGGCCAGGACGGCGTGCCGGCCTATATCGAGTTCACTACACCCTATGCCGGACTGCCGCAGGTGATCCGGCCCGACGGCGTCTATCGCTCGCAGCAGCGCTTCGGCATGTATCGCTGGCACATCATGGATCCCGTCCGCTTCCAGACGGATCTCAAGGTGACCATTCAGGCGCTAGGATGGCGAACGCACAAGGATCGCCAATACCTTCCGCTGCAGGACGATATCGCCTCCGTCGCCTACTGGTATCAGACGCTACCGACGCAGAAATTTCCCCCTTTGCCCAACCGCGACTATCTCGAAGTGATCTGACGGGAGGCGCGGTCGTGATGACAGCGTCAGTTTTCTTGAATTCCGGCGCCGCCGCGCGCAGACTGACACATTAGTAGATGGAGTTCGAATTGTCTGTTGTCGACCAGGTTGCCGACGCTGCGGTTATTCGCCTGCATCCTCGCGACAATGTCGTGGTGGCAAGCAGCCGGTTGTCCCGCAACGCGCTCGCCATTGGCGAAGGCATTCGCGCTCTCGAGCCCATTCCGTCCGGCCACAAGATGGCGACGCGTCGAATTGCGAGCGGGCAATCCATTCTGAAATACGGCCAGGTCATCGGCACGGCAACCCAGGACATCGAAGCGGGTTCGCTTGTCCATTTGCACAATCTGGCCGTCACGGCGTTGCGCGCCGAAGCCGAACCGGCGCATCTGCAGTCCAGAGTATGGGTGCCACGAAGCTTCAAAGGTTATCTGCGTTCGGATGGCCGCGTCGGTGTGCGCAATTATGTGGGCATTCTCACATCGGTGAATTGCTCGGCCACGGTCGCGCGCCTGATCGCGCAGCAGGCCGAGCGCTCCGGACTGCTCGACCAATTTCCCCATGTCGACGGCGTCGTGCCCATCACCCACACGAGCGGCTGCGGCATGGCGGGAAGCGGCGAAGGATACGATCTTTTGCGGCGCACGCTGTGGGGCACAGCGGCGAATCCCAATTTCGGCGCGATCCTGCTCGTCGGCCTCGGCTGCGAAGTGATTCAGATCGGCAGATTCGCGAAGGATTTCGGGTTGGCGGGCCGCGACGAATTCCAGTCCTTCACGATTCAGGATTCGGGCGGCACGCGCAAATCCGTCGAACACGGACTCGCGCGCCTGAAGGAGTTGCTGCCGATCGCCGACGCCGCCAGACGCAGCAAACAACCGGCGTCCCAACTTGTGCTGGGATTGCAATGCGGAGGCTCGGACGCGTGGTCCGGCGTCAGTTCGAATCCCGCTTTGGGAGCAGCCACCGATCAGCTGGTGGCGTTAGGCGGAACCGCGCTTCTGTCGGAAACGCCGGAAATTTACGGCGCCGAACATTTGCTCTATGCGCGCGCCACCGAGCCTTCCGTCGCGGCCAAACTGCGCGCGCGTCTCGATTGGTGGGAGCACTACACGTCGATTCACGGCGCGGAGATGAACAACAATCCTTCTCCGGGCAATCAGGCGGGAGGGCTTAGCACGATCCTCGAGAAATCGCTGGGCGCGGTCGCCAAGGGCGGGACCTCGACGCTCACGGATGTAATCGAATACGCGGAGCAGTTGAAGACGCGCGGCCTGATATTCATGGACAGTCCCGGCTTCGATCCCTGCTCGGCGACGGGCCAGGTGGCGTCGGGCGCGAACATCATCGCGTTCACCACGGGCCGCGGCTCGGCCTTCGGGTTCAAACCGTCCCCTTCGATCAAGCTATCGTCGAACTCCGACGTTTTCCGCCGCATGCGCGACGACATCGATTTCGATTGCGGACCGATCGTGTCGGGCGAAATGACGGTCGCTGAAGCGGGCGAAGCGATCTTCGACACTCTGCTCAACGTAGCGTCGGGCACACGCTCGAAGAGCGAAGAGCTGGGCTATGGCGGTAGCGAATTCGTACCCTGGCTCATCGGCGCCACGATGTGACGGTCGCGCTGGAACGCCGATCCAGGACAAGCGATCGCTCGGGACAGTCCGTTCATTCCGGCTCGCAACCGGCCGTGGACTCCTCGAACGCGTCGACACCGAAGTGCTGCAGCACTTTGCGGAGTTGAATCAGAACCTGCTCCGCCGCGTCGTCCGGCAGGGTGCTGCCCTTGGGTCCGAACAGACGGATCGCCCGGACATGCACTGCGATGGCTTTGTCGTCGACTTCACCCCGGGTCCGGAACGCATATGCGAGATCGCTCAAGCGCTTCGAAGCCTCCACAAGCGACTCGAGGCCGAAGGTCCCGCCGAGCGTAATCAGCGAGTCGGTCAGACCCTGGACCTCCTTCATCTGAGCGAGTGGGTCGCTCTTTCGATCGGTGGACGCGATCTCCAGCCGTCCGATGAGTGCGTCGATGTCGTCCATCGCGGGCTCCCGCAATGCTTCCACGAGGCGCGCCGCTTCCGCGATGGCCTGGCCGCGCCACATGCCCCCGGGTCGTTTGGCCAGAGTGGCAAGGCGACTTTTTGTGAAATGAACCTGCACGGTGTCCTGCTCCCGTTTGTAAACCTGAATCAACCGGCTGAGATTTCGGTGGGCTTCATCGAGGCGCCCGTGCCTCGCGGAGACATGTCAGGCACGACGGCGTCTCCGCTCTCGAGCGGAGTATCGGTGTTTCGCCGGTTCGCTCCTTCGGAAGGTTCGAGAAACTTGAAACGCCGGTCCGGACCGACATAGCGATCGCAATCGATGAACGGCCTGGTCGGATTTGCAGCCCAGGCGATGTGGTCGTAAAGCACTTGAGGCGACAAAGGTTTCTTCACCACCATATGCGCGCCCGCATCCCGCACCGAGGTGATGTTTCGCATGAAGGAATAGCCCGTCAGAATCAGAATGGGCATGAAGCGGATCGGCGGTTTTTGCTTGCGAATCCAGCGCACAAGGTCCGCGCCTGGCATGTCGGAGAGTTCTGCCTCGCAGATGCACAGATCGTAGCAATAGTTTGTGAGAATCGCTTGCGCTTCTGCCGCCGTCCCGACGACTTTCGGCGCATCGAGGCCCAACCCGCGCAACATCTGCGTTAGAATCCTGACGCCATAGTGATCGTTATCGACGATCAGCGTGGTGACGCCGCTCAGTTTCATGCTTTCGGCTGCCATGGCCGGCTTCGCGTCACCGCAGGCTCCGATTCGAAAAGCCAGGTGTCGTCATCGTCGTCCTGGAGCCAGGTGACTTCCTTCACCGCGGCCGCGCCGACGGAATGCTTGAAGCCGGTGCGGTCGAGCGAACGGATTGCCATTCGATCGACGACGATATGGATTCTTGAAGCCGTAACCACCAAAGTCCCCGCGCCGGTTGACAGGCGACATTGCCGGATTAATTCGATACCGGTTTTCGGATCGTGTTCCGGATGCAGCGATTCCGCGCCAGGCACGAAACACTCACGACGTGAGCTTCGTGCGCAGTGCGCTCCTGTGATACGCGAACGGTCTCAATGCTGCGTTAAACGATGTCGTAAAATTCAATCGAAGACCAATGCGTCCTGTCGACGTCACGACACGCGAGCCGCCGCTCTGCGCGACGCGCGCTCGCGATTGCCAGCAAAACACAAGGCTTGGTGAGAATGTTGCGATAGACAGGGGCGAGCATACGTATTGATCCTTATACGCATTTGCCCATACAGGCTGCGAGTTTAACTGTCGTGTATCCGACAAAGGTGTATTGAAGGCGCTCAGCAACGCGAAGCGCATTTTTGCGGTTTCTGGGATGTGCCTATGGAAGACTTGCCGCCGACTCGTTTCGTTCCGGCATTCGACAAATCGTCGACGACGATACCCCGTGAGTCCCAGTCGGGTTCGCCTGCGTGGGACAAGAAGCGGGCATTGAATTTGCTCGCGGATGGATATTGGTTTCGCGATCTGGCGGCGGAACTGCGGGACAGGATCATTTCGGCAGGAGAGATCCGAGAGGTGCGCCGCGCCCCGCTTTACCGGATCGGCGCGAAGGTCGACGGGCTCTACGCCACCTTGGCGGGCGACGTGCGCTTCTATGGTCGGGACGAGAAGCGCGGAAAAGCGTTTATGCGCGCGCTGGGACCGACGTCCTGGTTCGGCGCAGTTCATCTGATGGACGGAAAAACAAGGCGGACGTTCGAAGTCTGGTGCGCCGGTCCGTCAACGCTGTTTTTCCTGAGCAGCAATGCCTATCGCACGCTGATCGAACAATCTCCCGACGCCTACCGGGCCTTCGTGCGGCTGATGTGCCTTCACACCGCACAGGTGACGCGCATGATGCTGGACGCGCGCGCCGAAGCGCCCGCGAGAGCCGCCCGCGCGCTCATCCATCTGGCGCACGCGCACGGACGTCCGGTCGAACGTGGCATCGAAATCGGAATCCGCCTCTCGCAGGACGATCTGGCGTCGCTTGTCGGGGTGTCGCGGCAATATCTCAACGAATTGATCCAAGTCTGGGCCCGCGACGGTCTCATAGAGTGGAAGGCGAAGGGGCATCACATTGTCGATCTTAATCGGCTCACCGGACTGGCGCCGGTCGACGAAAGAGACGCAATCGAAATGCCAAGCGTCCTGAAGAACGTGGTGCGCCGGACCTAGAGGCTTCGACCCAACCGATAGATTTGAATTCAGAATTTACGCAGGCGCCGGATTTGCCAGCGCCGCTTCAAGCGCGCCGAGCCACGGACGGAATTGCCGGGCCCGGCCGATGCTTTTCGTATAGATGGGTTCGCGCACCTGATTGAGGCTGGCGGAGGACACGCGCCGCCTGTTCTCGTGAAAGCGCAGGCATCCTGCATCCCAGGGCAGCCCGCAGAAATCGAGAATCCTGCGAACCTCGCCTTCGGTGTCGCGCACCAGCAGCTCGTAATCGATTTCGAGAAAGGATTCCCGCGGCAGCACGCGACGCCAATGCGCCATGAGGCCCCGATAGAGGGCATAGTACCGGCCGAGCTCTGCCATGTCGTACGCATATTCATGACCCGTCGTGAACAGCAGCGAATAGATCGAGAGACAGGTGTCGAGAGGGTCGCGGCGGCAATGGATCATGCGCGCACCCGGCAGGAGGCGCGGGATCAGCCCGGCATAGCGGAAATTGGAGGGCATCTTGTCGACGATCCAAGGCGCTTGGGATCCGTCGGCGGCCACGCGAGCGAGGTAGTCGCGGCCGGCGGCCGCGAGTTCGCCGGCGGACAGACGCGACCATTGCGCTTGAAGGGCCTCCGCAATGTTGTGCAGATGGGGAGGCTCGCCGGCGCCATGGACGAGACCATGCGAAGCGAGAATATGCTCGATCAATGTCGTGCCCGAACGCGGCATGCCGAACACGAAGATCGGACGCGCGGATGAGCCGGTACGAGCGGTGCCATGCGCCGAATCTTCGGCCGTGAACGCCGCGGCGATTTGGGCAAATTTGCGCGCGTCAGCGTCGGGATTGTATTTGAGGCTCGAACGCTTCAGCCGGTTGGCGGCATCCAGCCAGCCAAAGCCCTTCGCGCCGTCGCCCATGTCGAGATGGGCTTTGCCGAGCGCGAAAGACAGCAGCACGCGGTCCCGGAAAGGACGTTCGGCATCTCCGGCGATGCGTTCCATGGCTGCGAGATCGGGGCTGCCCGGCGCGTGACGGATCAGGTTGGCGCGCGCGTACAACGCAGCACTGTTGTCCGGTTCGAGCGCGAGCGCGGAACCGAGTGTGGCCAGTGCGTCGTCCTTGCGACCCATTTCCGCCAGCAGCTGCGCCCGATCGACCGCGGCCGTTGCGGGCGAAAGTCCGGCAGCCTCGGCGGAGTCGAACGCTTCAAGCGCGGCTGCGGCACGATTGAGACCCTGCAGGGCCAGCGCCTTCAAATGTAACGCGTCCGCGTCGTTATCGATTTGGGCAAGAACGCGATAGCAATCGTCAAGTGCCCCATCGAAGCGTTCGAGGCGGCAGAGAATCCGGGCCCTGAGCGTTCGGAATTTCGTGTCTTCTGGTGCTGCGGCCAACACAAGATCGATATGCTTCAGGGCTTCGGCATCTTTACCTGTATCCCAGGCAAGGGTGGCCGCGAGAAGATGCGCCTTTGCCCAGTTCGGGTTGCGCGCAAGCAAACTCTCCACGATCTCCATGGCTTCGGAATAATATCCACCCATCCCCCGCAAGGTCGCGAAGTTCAGACGAATTTCCGAATCCTCCGGCACCAGGCGCAATGCCTGCCGGTAGGAGGCTTCGGCCGCGTCGAGCCTGCCCTGGCGCTGCTGGACGACCGCAAGATTGTTGAGCACCTGCGGCGAATGGGGCTCGATCCGAATGGCCGCCGCATAACACTCGCTGCTTTCGGCAAGTTCGCCGCGATCGGACAGGACGGTGCCCAGAATGTCCCAGGCTTTGGCGCAGTCGGGGTTGCATGCGAGCGCACGCCGGGCTGCCGCTTCCGCCGCCACGAGTTTTCCGCAGCGGCGGAGAATCTCGGCATGGGTGCAATAATGGAGTTCGAGCGTTTCCGGATTGGCGCAAGCCCGCTCGATCAGCTGCAACGCGACCTCATTGTCGCCGCGTTGAAACGCCGTGACGGCCTTCGCATGCAAAGCAGAGGCGGTTTCAAGATCCGACGGGGCGACCGCGCTTCCGCCGCTATTGAGAAGAAGCTTCCGGCGCAGCGTCGAATGGACGGAATTCATGCGCATACGTGCCTCCCACGTGCACTCGCGCTCGGCGCCAATGTGCAGCCGTTTGGTTAAAATTTCGTATCCTGGTTAGCGAAACGAAAACGCGTCGCGTCCGATTTTTGGCGCGCATTAATAGCGACCTGCCGCCGAATGGACATTCCCGCCCGCAGATGACGCCTCGCAAACCGCGCCGTTAGCCGCTCCTTAAGCAGCTTTGTTTACGTTGCTCCGACTTGCCCAAGGATCGCGCGAGCGCGACGGCGGCGCGAACGATCCACGCCTTCTACAGGGAGTTGGCGAATGACGTTTCAGTCACAGACGATCGCGGTGGGCGAGCGCGCGCCTTTCATCGCCGGCGCAGGCGCCAACAACGCGTTCTTCTCTCTTGACGGACAGGCCGGACGACCCGCGGTTCTGCTGCTTCTCGGGAAGCGCTCGCTGGATCAGGTTCTGCCCCTGCTCCGGGCCTTCGAGGCGGTCAAACCGTCATTCGCCGATCGTCACGCTGACGTCATTCCGCTCGCGAGCATCGCCAATGGCGGCCTCACCAACTACGCGATGGGCTATGCCGGTTCCGTTCCCATCTTCTTTTGCGCCACAGACGACATCTTCCGCCTCGTGCAGGACGAGCGCTTTGTGGCGCTGGTGGTCGATCGGGCGAGCCGGCTGACGGCCATCGTCGAGTCCGACAATTGGGCGAACGTCGTAGACTGCGCGCTGCACGAGGTTTCGCTGTTCCCGCACGAAACAGGCCGCGTCGCACATACGGCGGCACCCGTTCTCATCGTGCCTAACCTGATCGGTCGCGGTTTCTGCCGCGAATTGATCGAGCGTTTCGAGGTCGGTCCCCATGTCGAAGGCGTGATGGCATCGATGAACGGCCAGGGCGACGGCTACGCCAAACTCGACGCCTCGAAAAAACATCGCCGCGATTTCGTTCTCGAACCGTCGGACCCGCTGCATGCGCGTGTCCTCGAAGTGTTGGCGCGGCGGCTCGTGCCGGAGATCAAGCGCACGTTCCAAGCCGATGTGGCGCATGTCGATCGCGTGCTGATCGCACGCTACGACGACACGGGTGGATATTTCCGCCGGCACCGCGACGATACCGCTGCCCATATTTCCTATCGGCAGTTCGCGGTCTCGCTCAACCTGAACACGGACGAATATGACGGCGGCACGGTGTCGTTCCCGGAATTCTCGGACGATCGTTATTCGCCGCCGGCAGGCGGCGCGGCCGTCTTCTCCGCGTCGCTGCTGCACGAGGCCAACGAGGTCACGCGCGGCCGGCGCTATGTGTTGCTCACATTCCTCCACAGCGCCGAAGCCGAAGCCCGGCGGCTCTCGCATCTGAAGGCCGCCTGAGATGATGACGCTGCGGCGTTCGAACTTCGTGCACACACTCGCGCTGGGCCCCGGCCGCGCCTTGCTGATTCATGCGCTGAGCCAGTTGCGCCTGCCGGTGGATGCCGAGATCGTGCGGTTGGTCGCCTGGTTCGACCGCGAGCGCGCCTTTCCGGACTCGATGCCGCAACTGGCGCAAACGATGGGCTATGACGCGGAGACGGTCGCAGGCTGTCTGGCGGCGCTGGTCGAACGCGGCGTGCTGACCGACAAGAGCGAAGAACAAGAGATCGCCGAGGCCACGGGGGCCTTGAGCGAGACTCACGACCGCGATCCCGCCGAAATGCTGGAGCGTTATCGGCGCGTGCAAAAGGAAGGCGCGCATCCCTATTGGTCGGTCGCGGAGTCGAACAGCGTTTCGTCGTTCAAATCCGACCGCAGCCGGATCGAGCTGCTGCTGTTCGGCGATTGCGAAATCCAGATGGAAGCCGATTTCCTGCGCCAGGATGCGGCGCGGCGGAATATCGATCTGCGGGTGGCCGCGACGTTCGCCAATGATGTATCGCTTGCGGAAGAGCGCAAATGCGACGCGATCATTGTCGGCGCATTGAACGCGCGCATGGCCATCGCCGACAAGTCTGCGAACGGGCCGGAATATTATGTCTCTCAGATGCGTGCACTCATCGCTCAGCTTCGCGCGCGCACTGACGCGCCTATTCTCGTCGACAATCTGCCCGAACCGACCGTGCAGCCTGAAGGCTTCGCGGATCGCGGCCCCGACAGCCATCGCAACCGGTTTCGCAAGACAAATCTCGCGCTCGTCGCAATGGTCGAGGAATTCTCCGGCGTCTATCTGATCGATGTTGCCGCGGCGCTTGCGGCGGCAGGATCGGCCAGGCTACTGGACGATGGGTTGACGTCGTTCACGCATTTTGGTTCGCCGGGCTGGATGCTGCAGCGCCCGGCCGGCGAGAAGGCGGCCGTCCACAATATTTTTCCAGATCCGGCGCCCCTCGCCGCTTTACTAGACGGAAATCCCTATGGCCGCGAGGCGGTCGTCGCAGCCGCGCATATGGATGCGCTCGCGACCATCCTCGCCGTCGACCGCAAGAAATGCGTCATCGTCGATCTCGACGGCACTCTGTGGCCCGGTGTGCTGGCCGAAACGGGATCGCCTTTTGCGTGGCATCCGGATATCAGCGGCGCGCATTCCTATATCGGATTGTTCTTCGGCATTCACGAAGCGCTGAAGACGCTGAAGAATCGCGGCATCGTGCTGGCCGCCGTCAGCAAGAATGACGAGCAGACGGTGCGCGAGCTGTGGAAATATCCCGAGCATTATCCGCGCGATCGCCTGCTGACACCGGACGACTTCGTCACCTGGCGGGTCAATTGGACGGACAAGGTCGAGAACATCCGCGCGATCGCCCAGGAGCTGGGATTTGCGCTGTCGTCCTTCGTTTTTGTGGACGATAATCCGGTCGAACGTGAGCGCGTGCGCCAAAATCTCCCGGAAATCGAAATCTGGGGTGAAAATCTTTTCGCGCTGCGCCGCCTGCTGCTCGCCGATCCGCGGCTGCAGCTCCCCGCCGCGACGGAGGAATCGAAAACCCGCACGGAACTGGTCCGCGCGCAACTCGACCGCAGCCGGCTGCAATCCGGCTCGCAGGACGAACGGGCCTTTATCGAGTCGCTCGCCATCCGATGCGACATCCGCAGATTGCGGGACGCCGTTCAAATCGAGCGCGTGCAGGAACTGTTCGCGCGCACGACCCAGTTCAACGCGACGGGACGTAAATTCAGCACGGCCGAATTGACGGGCTTTCTGGCGAGCGATTCGGCCGCGGTCTATGCGATGAATGTCCGCGACCGCTTCGGCGACCAAGGCCTCGTAGGCGCGGCCGTGGCCATCGACGGCGAGATCGTCGGCTTTGCGCTCAGCTGCCGCGTCATCGGACTGGGTGTCGAGCGCACATTCCTGGACGCAATCCTGTCCGACCTTTCCGCGCGGCACAGCCATGTCACCGCGAGGATCGTCGAAACGTCCCGTAATCTCGCGGCACGCAATCTCTACCGCGATTACGGCTTTGCCTCGCAAGGCGCCGGACTCTGGCAGCTTGCCTTACGAGCGGCGGCCTAGGATGCAGCAGCTTCCGATCAATGCCTTCTCGACCGCGCTGAAGCTCGTGCAGCGCGATATTTTCGATCGACCCTGTCACCAGTTCATGCCCAACCAAGAGGTCTATGCCGTGCACACAGCCATGCCCGTTGCCGACGTAATATGCAGCGCAATTTCCGCGCAGGGTGACCGCTGATGTGCGGGATCGCGGTTGCGATAGATTGGGACGACGCGGAACAGGTCGTTGAGCGATTGATCGAGGGCCTCGTCCATCGCGGCGATGTGACCGACCCCGTCATCTCGCCCTGGCCGGATACGGCAATGGGTACGCGACGCTTGCGCATCGTCGACGGGGCGAATGCCGTCCAGCCGCAAATGTCGTTCGACGGCCGGATCTGCGTTTCGCTCAACGGCGAAATCTACAACCACGTGGAACTGCGCCGCGAGATGGAAGAGCTCGGCGTTCCGTTCAAGACTCAATCCGACACGGAAGTTCTCGCCAACGCCTTGCATGTCTGGGGGCTAAAGGCGCTGGAGCGGCTGTCCGGAATGTTCGCATTTGTCGCGATCGACACCAAAAACGGCGAGTTCCTGGCGGCGCGCGATCCGCTGGGCGTCAAGCCGCTTTATCTCATCCAATCCGAATCCGGCTATCTGTTCAGCTCCGAAATCCGTCCACTGTTGAAGGCGGTCGAAACCGGCGACGTTCTGCTGCTCCCGCCCGGACATTTGCTGACGCGCGAGGGCTGCGCGCGATATACGACTCTGGCAAACCCGCTTTACGATTTCCTGTTGCCCGGTTCGGCGCGGGAACTCGATCGCCTGCTCTCGGAGGCCGTGCGCCTCAGACTGCCGCCAGACCTGCCCTTCGCGACTATGCTCAGCGGCGGAATCGACAGTACGCTCGTGGCCCACTATGCGCGGCGATACCGCCCCGAAGCTCCCGGCTATTTTCTGGGCGATAAAACCGCACCCGACTACGCCTATGCTGCGCGTTTCGCCGAGACGAGCGAAATCGATCTGCGCATCGTTCCCTTCGACGTGGACAGTCCCGACACGATTGCTCTCATCGAGGAAGTCGTGGATACGACTGAGGCTTTCGAACCTGCCGTGATCACGAGCGGCGTCTGCACGTACGTGCTGGCCCGCAAAATCAGCCAGGACGGGTTTCGCGTCGCGCTGTGCGGCGAAGGCGCCGACGAGTTGTTCGCCGGCTATGCGACGCTCGAGTCGGTCTTCTCGCGAGGCAACGCCATGGGCCGTCCCGTGCGCGAGGAATGCCTGGGCCTGATGAACAGAACGAACCTGCAAAGAGTCGATCGCTGCTCCATGCGTTTCGGCGTGGAGACCCGTGAGCCGTTTCTCGACCGGTCCGTCGTTTCCTATGCGCTTAATCTCGACGCGGCCGCTCTCGTTCGCAATGTCGGCGGCGCACCGAGGGGCAAGCTCCCGCTCCGCGCGCTGTACGATCTCTATCCCGCCCAACTGCCGGAAACAGTCCGCGATCGCCAGAAGGTCCCGTTCGACGAAGGCGCGGGGCTGGATACAGGACGTGCCGATTCCGCTTGGGCGACCTATTTCGACAACGCGATCTCCGACTCCGACCTGGCCGACGGCATTCGCGAGTTCGGCCCCTACGACATTCACACCAAGGAAGAACTCTATTACCTGCGCCGCCTGTCGCAGACCATGGATATCTCGCGCGTGCCGCATTTGTGCGGACGCGCCAGGGTCATGCTGCCGGTGGAAAACAGCGTGCCGAAAATCGAAAAGAAAGCTTCTGCCTGACGTATCTCGATCGCGCCGATCCCGATACGACTACCGAGCCTTCGATGTAGCGTCACCGGGGCTTTGCGCATTACCGCTCGGCGGATAGCTCGGCAGCGCGAAATGGCAATCGCCGAACTCGTCGCCAATTTGCCGCGAGTGGGGCACGGCGAAAGTGCCATTCGCGTGCCGGAAATATCCGGCAAGGCTGCAGTTTTCGCGCCAGTCGTCGCAACGCAGGCGCATGCACGCAGTCTTGTCGCATTGCATGACAAGAGCGTCGGCGAGGGCCGAGTTCGCCGCGAGAAGCATCAGCGCTCCGCCGAGTATTGCCAGGGATCGTTTCACCGCATTTGCTCCCGATCGTGCAAATTGGAAACGCCCCAGAATGGCAGACGTCACACGCTCTTGCGCCGCCCGACGCGTGCGATAGTTAATAGCGCAAGCGTCAATGACCCGATTCGCACGGCGGATGAGGTTAATCGTGCCCTGTTACGTCTATGTGCTGGGAACCGCGGGACGCAAAACTCCGCGCACCTATGTCGGCTGGACGACCGATCTCGACGAGCGACTGGCGCGGCACAATGCGGGCACCGGCGCCAAATCGACCCGCGGCCGCGCCTGGGTCCTGCTTTACGCCGAACGCTACAAGACTCGCACGGCAGCCATGAGCCGGGAATGGCGCCTCAAGCGCGACAAACCCTTCCGCAAGGCGCTGCGTGGGATCGCGATGTAAGTTGAAAAGCAACGGTGACGGCGCGTGGCCGGTTTGCCGCCCGAGCGCGTGCTAGTTCTCTTCTAAACCGATATCGAACAGATACCCTAATCTTACGCCAACAACATTGGACTGCACATGGCCGTTGTATGACCCAGTCGCCAACGATGGTTCACTGTAGCTAAAGTCGTGTTCGTATTCGAGCGTCGCCTGTAGCCTATCCGGCACGATGTAGTAGTTGATCTGCCCGTGCGCGAAAAATGGACCATCGCGGTGTCCAACCAACTGGTTCTCGGCGTCGATGCTGGCAGACCATCTGTCCGAGAATCGATAGAATGCTTCAATCTCGTATTGTTCGTTCCAGAAAGACGGCGTCGTTTCGGTGCCGTCGCGGCCTTCACCAACCCACGTCGCTTCCGCGATGCCCTCAAGTGTTAGCGCGCCGAACGCGTGACCGATCGATTCCTCGAAATTGACTTCCTGCGTGCCCGATGCTGGACTTCGCAGAAAAACACTCGGGTAGTATTCCGCTGTAAAGTCGAGGTAGATGGAGGTTTTGGGCTGTGATAGCGCCCGATAGACCGCGATAAAGCCCGGATCCTGCCAGCCTTCGCTGACCGTTTTTGTCGAAACTCCGTCATTCACTTCCTTTACGATGTCGGATGGACTTTCGCTGATGCTGGCCTCGATCGACAAGGCGTCAGTGACGCCGTATCGAAGCACTTGCGTCAGCTCGATCGCGCTTTGCCGCTCCGATCCCGTCTTTGCGCCGAGCTGGAAGATATCGACCGAAGTCTTGTCGAAGTCGAACTCTGTTGTTCCGAACAGCTGCCCCTTGAATGTCGTATAGATCGGGCTCGAAAAATCAACCCAGTTGAAATCGAGCTGCACGCCGCCGACCTTCTGTGTGTCGATCGGGCAGTTGGACTGGGCCGACTGAGTCTGATCCGCGTGTGCGTCCTTCTTGCATGGAGGAGGAGTCTCCTCGGCGAGAGCTTGCGTCCTGGCACTGGAATTGGCTCGCGGATTTGGCACGTCGAGTGTCGGCACCGGATCGATGGCGGGATCTGCCAAAATCGCGCCGGGGATAAAGTATGCCGGCGGGGACGATTGCGGGCCTGCAGCCGGCGGCGTATCGGCCCACGCGCCGCAACTTGGCGCGAGAATACCGGCACCCACGCCGAACAGAAAATTCAGATATTGCGCCCGCAACATCATTCGCCCCCGAATTCCAATGTTATCGTGCATGCGCAATCCAAACAAAACGAGTGGCACCGATTATTCGCGAAACGTCAGGACCCATTCGGCCTTAAGGCATAAAGCGTTTGATCGTCGTAGGCGAAGCAAAGTCGAAAATTCCGAAGGACATCTATGCCGAGCAGAAGCTCCGGCGTGTGGCTGCCGAGATTGTTCGGCGCCATGACGAATATGGGTGGATGCGGCATCGGCGCATTTGCGATGTTCAACGCAATGAACGGATAGCGATAGCCCGGAAGTGGCCTGTTGTTAACAATTACGGTATCCGGTTTGAGAGCAGGATCTGTCGCGCTTACCCCAAATTTGCCGCTAAATGTGTTCCAACTCATTACGGTCATCGGGGATCCCGTGTCGACGACGGCGGCGAGTGACTTGTCGTCCAGCGTCACCGCGACACGGACTTCGCCTGCGTCAGCCGGCTGCATCGATAACACCGCGGATGCGCTGCCGGGCCAACGGCCGGTTCTGGCGGCGCAACCGTGCGGAACAAGGATGTTCAGCTTCTTCGCCGCAAAATCGAACTCGAGATTGTACTTGCTCAACATGTCGGCGCCCAATGTGCGTTTGGTGACATTGCCGATCGCCCCCGGTCCAAACACTGCGAATTGCACATCGCGCACCGACAACGATCCCAATTGCAGCGCATCCACATTGGCGAATTCTCTGGTAGAGATATCGGGAAAGAGCGTTACGCTATGGTGTAATCTGGGATGCTCGAGATTCAGTTGGTCCGCCGATGCGGAGTCCAGCGTGTTGGCGCTTCCTCCCGTATCGATCTTGAACGGTTTCGTCTGACCGTTGATGGTTACCGGAATCCAGACGCCGTCCTGATCCAAGGTAAAATCCAGCGGTTGTTCGATACTGGAATCGGCAGCGGAATCCTGTTCCCTGCCGGGTGGATTCGGAACGATGGGGCACCCGGATTGCGGCGATTGGGGTTGGGCCTGGTTTGGATGCTTCGGGCACCCCCCCTGCGCAAGTATCAGCATCGGTGCACCGGAATGAGCGCGCAGATTTGGCGCGTTGAGCGATGGCGCGGACTGCTCGCCTGCTACTGGCAACAAGTCCGCCCGCGCCACCGTGCTTGTCACAAGCAAGCCAACACATGCCGACAGCGATTTTAGAAACGGCGCCCGCATCATCCCCGACCGATCCAAACGGCTACAACTACCATGGCAAGCGGCAAAGTTATTCGCAATGCTCCAATCGGCCCGACCAGGCAAACGCCGGCGAGCGGTATCAGTCAGGCGGCGCCAAATCGAACAGATATTGCAGACTTACGCCGATAATATCTTCGCTCTGATCGCGATAAAGGAAGGTCTGGGGAGGCGTACCGGATATAGCAGTGTCGTCGCCAACGAAAGTGTGCTGATAGACCAGCGAAGCCTGAAGCCTGTCAGGCACGATATAATAGCTGAGCGTTCCCTTCAGATCGATGCTTCCGCGTGCGCCGGATCCAGGACTTATTTTATATCCGGCAGCGAGCAGATAGCACCATCTGGGCGAAAGCACATCGAAAAATTCCAGATCGGCATGATCGACCCAAGGCGCCGGATCTCCGGCCTTGTCGACATAAGTAAAGGTGGTTAATGCGGCGAAGGTGTATTCGCCGGTCGCATAGCCGAGTGTTTCTCCAAAATCTATTTTCTGCGCCCCGTCCGCGACCGGTCCGTTCGCCGGAAAAAGATTGGGGGTGTATCCCGCATTGAGGTAAAGATAAACCGGGTCGTGCTTCTCCGGCGAAAGCAAAAGGTACCCCAAAGTCACTATAGGGTCCTCCCAACCGTCAGTATTTGTTTTGATGGTCGCTGCTGTCGGATAGTAATAGCTCTCGGTTTTGTCGTTAAAGGGTTCTTCGGCGAACGACACTTCTACGTTGAGATCGTCCGTGATGCCGTACTGCGCTGCTTGCTGGACTTCCATCTCGCTGGTTTTGTATGACCTGGCTTTCACGCCGCTCCTGTAAATGTCGCCCTCGGACGGAATGACATTAAGCCGGCTGATACCGAACAGCTGACCCTGTAAGAGCCAAAAAATCGGACTTGTGAAATTGGTCTGGTTGAAATCGATCGGCACGCCACCTGTTTTCTGTGTGAGGGGGCAGTTGGACTGTGCCGAATGAGGGTCCGGATGCGCATCCTTCGTACAAGGAGAAGGAGGAGGAGTCGCCTCGGCGAGAATCTGCGTCCGGGCTCCGGAGTTGGCTTGCAGACTTGGGACGCTGAGCATCGGCGCGGTATCGATGGCAGCGTCAGCCAGAATCGCATTGAGAGTTATGGGCGCCGTAGGAAGCGATTGTTCGTTCGCAGCGAGCGGGCTGTCGGCCCACGCGCCAGCGCACGTCGCCAATAGCCCGGCGCACGCCGCAAACAAATATCGGAAACAGCGACCCCGCACTACCGTCCGCCCCCCGGTATCGCGACAGTACTACTGGTACCGTATTTGGGCAAGGCAAATTGCGGATTTCGAGCGCGACAACGCCGGCCGGCGTCAAAAAGCGCTGCCGCTCCATCCAACTGATTGAATCCGCTCACAAGATTGCTTGAGTCCAAATCCATCCTCGTCGCGGCTCGACGCCAGCCATTGGAAGAGGCGACCCTCTATGCAGAAGAGACAGCGCAGGCTTAGATTTGCGGGGGACATTCGGGGGCAAAGTTTTTGCCGGCACTTGAATCATTCGGAGCGACCGCCGAACGCCTCTATGTGCGTTTGGCGATGCAGGGAATCCGTTATTGGTTCATTGCGCTGGCGGTTCTTATCGCCAGCATCCTCGTCACGCCATACTTCGACCGCCATCTCGGATTGTTTCATGCGCGCTGGTCGTTATTCCAGCATCTCAGCGAAACCATCCCCCCGCCTCTCCAACCACGCTTCATCAAGATCGTATTGATTGGCGATAAGGAGCGTTACGGTTCCGTCCTCCATGTCGCGACACCGGTTAATCGGGATTATCTCGCAAAGCTCATCGCAAATCTGTCGGACAAAAATGTTCCAGTTATCGCGCTCGACTTTGATTTGCGCCTCACTCTCGATGGAGCCACGGGAGCACTCCGGGCCTATGATCAGATTGCGCAGCCTCAGAGAGCGGAGACTGGGCGCCTGATGGCCGCAATCGTCAAAGCGGCCGCTCACAGCAAAATCGTGCTGGCAAACACGGTCGGCCACGGGAAAATCCGCGGCTATTCGCTGACGCCGAACGCGTATCAGATATATGGGATTTGCGTGGACCACGACGGAGTGTGGCAAAATCCGGGAACAAAGGAGTTTCCAATCGATCAGCAATACGCGGCTAAGCGCATTTCCTGCGGTTACATCAATTTCCCCGGCGATATGCGGCTGATTCCGCCCAGAGTTCCGCTCGATCAAGGCGGCAGCATCGATGGATTTTCATATGCCGTTGCCTATGCCGCCAATCCACGATTGGTGAGCGACCTACCTTCGAACAGATATTTCGTGAGCTTCATCAGGCGCGAAATTCTGGAAAAAGCAGTTATGCCGGCGGGACCGATTTACGATGACGCCCCAGGCCAGGACATAACCGACTATATCCAGCCCATCATCATTGGTGCGAAATGGAGCTATTCTGGCTCCGGACAGGGGGATTTCGTCGATCAAGTCGATACGCCGGTCGGTCGAATGTCCGGAGCGCTTATTCACGCAGAGTATAGCGAGGCGGCGCTTGACGGCCGCACCTACCGTCTCATTCCAGGGTGGATTCCGCAAGCTGCCGATTACCTTCTGGCCGCGCTCACTGCGATCGTCTTCGGCCTGATCTCGAGGATATCTACAAAAATTGCGGTTTTCGCGGGCATCGTCTCAGGCCTGATTTTGCTGCAGTTGCTTGCCCTGCATTTTGGGGCGGCGGTGTTCGAATCGTTCGTTCCGATTTTTGGGCTCCTCGTGCACTCCGTGTTGGAACGCATGCTCGGCCTCGAAAGGGCGCATCCGCCGGTATAGGCGCACGAGTCGGATGCTGTCCTGTTTTGAGGCGCAATAGCCAATTGCCGAGTCGCCGTCCGTTTGGAACAAATAGCGACCGCGGACGTTTTGATGGTGAGGAAGATTCCGCCATGACCGACAAATCCAAAAAACTCGAACCGAAAGCCGAAAACGGCGAGAAGAAAAACGACATCGACCGCCAGAGCGAGGATTCGTTCCCGGCCAGCGACCCGCCCTCCTATGCCGGCGGCAAGCACATCGTCGGTGCACCGCCGCGCCCGGATAAAGCGTCGAAGACGTAGATTTGAACCGATTGAGGAAACTGCCATGCATGTCGGAACCATCGATATTCTCGTCATACAGCCGCTGGTCGCGCTGATCTTCGGCGTCCTGATTCTCGCAATCCCCCGCGCGCTGAACTATCTGGTGGCGATCTATTTGATCTTCATCGGCGTCGTGGGCCTGTGGCCGCATGTCTTCGGCCATCCTCTGATCGGGTAGCCTCGTCGCCGCTGTCCATGTAATCTGCTGCCTGGCTTTGGATTGGGGCAGACATGGATTATCGCGCAGCACTGAAGGATTACGCCTCTTTCGAATTCACCGACGGTCCCTGGACGCGCGAAGTGTTCCGCCGCGGGCAGGGCCCGGCCGTCATTATCATCCATGAAATGCCGGGCCTGCATCCGCTGGTCGTGCGCTTCGCCGATCATGTGGTCGCCGCCGGCATGACCGTGTTCATGCCCAGCCTGTTCGGCACGCCGGGCCGTCCCGTCACGGTCGGCTATGCGGTCGGCGAAATGATCAAGACCATCTGCATCCGGCGTGAGTTCAATGTGTGGTCCGCGGGACGCTCAAGCCCCATGGTCGACTGGCTGCGCGCGCTTGCGCGGGCGGCGCACGCCTCGTGCGGCGGCAAAGGGGTGGGCGCAGTGGGCATGTGTTTCACGGGCGGCTTCGCGCTCGCGATGATGACGGAGCCTTCAGTGCTCGCGCCTGTGCTGTCGCAACCCTCCTTGCCCATGGCCGCGGGTTCCAAGACGCGCGCCGCCGGCATCGATGCATCGCCTGCGGAAATTGCCTGCGCCAAATCGCGCTTCGAGAAGGAAGATCTTTCGTTGATCGGCCTGCGCTTCTTCGGCGACAATTTCGTGCCCGATGCGCGCTTCGACACGCTCAAGCAGACCTTCGGCGACAAATTCGAAGCGATCGAAATCGATCCCAAGGACTCAGCCCCCGGCATCGGCCCGCCGCATTCGGTGCTGACGATCAATCTCGACGATCGCCCCGGCACGCCCACCAAGCGCGCCGAAGAACGCGTCATCGCCTTTTTTCGGGAGCGACTGGGCTTGTAGTCGGCGAATTTACTCCGCCGCCTTCGCCTTGGCCGGGCCCTTCGCCATGCGCTCTTCGGCGATGCGATCGGCGATTTGGTTGGTGGGGCGGCCTTCGACATCGGCGCGGCGGAAGATTTCACGCAGAGTATCGCCGATGGTCAGCACGCGGCGCTCGACCTCTGCATCGTTCCAGTCGTAAATCTGCGCCGCCACGCGGATGATACCGCCGCCATTGATCGCGTAATCGGGCGCATAGAGAACGCCGCGGGCCCGCAGCAACTCGCCTTGCTCGTCGCGCGCGAGCTGGTTGTTGGCAGCCCCGGCAATCACGCGCGCATGCAGGGCAGGGATCGTCACGTCGTTGAGGATCGCACCCATCGCATTGGGCGACAGCACATCGCAATCCGCGGTCACGATGGCATCGGGTGGGAGCACTTTGGCGCCGAATGCGTCTTCGGCCCTGCGCGTCAGGGCCTCGTTCACGTCGGCGACCACGAGACGCGCGCCTTCCGCATGCAGGCGCCGCGCGACATCCATGCCCACCTTGCCGAGGCCCTGCACGGCTACGATCAAATCTTTCGTGCTGTCCACGCCCAACCGGTGCTTCACCGCTGCCTTGAGACCGATGAAAACGCCGAGAGCCGTAGGAGGTCCGGAATCGCCGCCCGCTTTTCCCGGCTGGTCGTAGCCCGCGATGAACTTCGTGCCGCGCGCGATGATCGGCATGTCCTTCGCGGTCATGCCCACATCCATCGCCGTCACATATCGGCCGGCGAGCGTGTTGATCGCGTTGGCATAAGCGAGGAACAGCGCCTCGGTCTTGTCGCGCGCCGGATCGCCGATGATGACGGCCTTGCCGCCCCCGAGAGGCAGATTGGCGATCGCGCTCTTGTAGCTCATGCCGCGCGACAGGCGCAGCGCATCCGTCAGCGCGTCGTCGGTGGTCGCATAACGGAACATGCGCGTGCCGCCGCAGGCCGGCCCCAGCGCCGTCGAATGGATCGCGATGATGGCGCGGAGCCCACTCTCCTTGTTGTCGAAAAACGCCACCGCTTCGTGATGGTCGAAATCGGGGGCCTCGAACACGCTCATACCGGATGCTCCTGCTCGCAAAGGAGCGCAACATACTCCGCTACCCCCGCAATGGGCTGTCATTTTGGGCATGGCAGCCGCAACAGAGATGCAGGTTGCGGGCCTTTGCGGGCAACAATTCGTACCCCGAACGTGTTAAATAGAAGGAATCGCACAGCCCTCAAGGGACGCAAGCACCGTGCCCACGCTCGATCAGTTGAGATCCCGGCATCCCGAAATCCGCGCCGATTTCACCATCGACCAACATTGGGAGCGTTACGGCGCGGCCGACCATGGCGTGTGGCGCACGCTTTATGAGCGCCAGGCGAAGGTGCTGCCCGGACGCGCGACGCCGGAGTTCCTTGAGGGCCTGACAAAGCTCAGGCTTGTCGCCGACCGCATCCCGGATTTCGAGCGGTTGTCGGACGAGCTCGAAAAAGTCACTGGCTGGCGCGTGGTGGCCGTACCGTCTCTCGTGCCGGACGACATCTTCTTCGATCACCTCGCCAATCGCCGTTTCCCGGCCGGACAGTTCATCCGTCGCCCCGACCAACTCGATTATCTCGAAGAACCGGACGTGTTCCACGACGTATTCGGCCATGTGCCCATGCTGGCCCATCCCGTGTTCGCCGACTACATGGTGGCCTACGGCAAAGGCGGCCAGCGCGCGCTGAAGGAATTCGGCCAACTCAAGAATCTCGCGCGGCTTTACTGGTACACGGTCGAATTCGGCTTGATCGAAAAGCCCGAGGGCTTGCGCATCTACGGTTCGGGCATCGTGTCGAGCCGCGCGGAATCCATCTATGCGGTCGAAAGCCCGTCCCCCAACCGCATCGCCTTCGATCTCGAACGCGTAATGCGCACCGATTACCGCATCGACGATTTCCAGGAATCCTATTTCGTGATTCCCTCCTTCGAGAAATTGTTCGACGAAACCTATCGCGATTTCGCGCCGATTTACGATCGGCTGAGCCGCGGGCCGAACTACAAACCGGGCGACGTGCTGCCGGCAGATCGCGTCCACACCCGAGGCACGCACAGCTATATCGGCGGCAGCCACGCAGTGGGTTAATTCGGTGATTCACAAAAAGACTTAGCGCAGAGGCCGCAGAGTATGCGCAGTGGTCGCAGAGAATTCGGATCGGATTCTGACCCTTGGCGTCCTCCGCGCAACCTCTGCGTCCCCTGCGCTAAAATCTTCCTTATTCTATTGCCACGGATTGCGGCACGGCGATGTGTCCGCCTTCGGGAATATTGCCGAGGTCGGCGACGACTAGCCGCAGGTAAGCGCCTAAAGCTTCACGCTCATGGCGCTTTCCCGATTGCGCTCAACACCGTATCGGGAGTCAGCACCTGCGGCAGGACCTGTGCATCCGACGCGCCGGGTGCGAAATAGAGATAGAGCGGCACGCCGGAACGGCCGTGAGCATCGAGCAGCGAGGTGATGGCCGCGTCGCGGCGCGTCCAGTCGGCGATCAGAAGCGCGACGTGGCGCTGCGCAAATAGCTCGCGCACCGGCGCGGCCGACAACGCGATCTTCTCGTTGACCAGACAGGTGATGCACCACGCCGCGGTCGCATCGACGAAGACCGGCCGTTGCTCGGCGCGCAATTGCACGAGACGCGCCTCGGAATAGGGTTCCGACGGAATGCCTTCGCTGCTCATTGCCTGCGCAGCCGCCGCAGGTTGCGCCTGTTCGAGAAAAACGAGTGTCGACAACGCGCCGAGCAAGGCCAGCACCGCGACAGTTGCGCCGATCGCGCGCCAGCCCGCATGTGCATTGCGGCTCGCGTCCCAAGCCCAGGCGGCGAAAGCGAGCGCGAGCATGCCGGCCAGCGCGAGCACCAATCCCTGCGGTCCCGCTTCCTGCGCCAGCACCCAGACGAGCCACGCCGCCGCGCCATACATCGGGAATGCCAGCAATTGCTTGAAGTGCAGCATCCAGGCTCCCGGTTTCGGCAACAGCCGCAACAATGCCGGAGATAATCCGATCGCCACGAAGGGCGCCGCGAAGCCCAGGCCGAGGGCCACGAATATCGCCAGCGCCGAAGCGGCACTTTGAGTCAGCGCAAAGCCGAGCGCCGCCGCCATGAACGGCGCCGTGCAGGGTGCTGCGACGGCAACCGCAAGCACTCCCGTAAAGAACGCGCCGAGCGCGCCGCCTTTGCGGGTCAATGCATCGCCCGTATCGATTCCGCCGGCGAGTTCGAATACGCCGGAAAGATTGAGCCCCACTGCAAAGATCAGCAGCGCAAATCCACCCACCGCCGCGGGCTCCTGCAACTGAAATCCCCAGCCGACGGCCACGCCGCCGGCGCGCAACGCGATCACGGCCATGCCGAGCGCCGCGAAGCTGAGGACGGCACCCACGCCGTAAGCCAAACCTTCGCGCGCCGCTTCGCGTTTGTCCGCACCCGCTTTCGAGGCGACCGACAGCGCTTTCATCGCGAGGATCGGCAGCACGCATGGCATCAGATTGAGGATCAACCCGCCCGCCACCGCGAACAGCAGCGCGAGCGCGAGTCCGATATCGTTGCCGTCGGCGCTCGTGAAATTCGCCGGCGGCACAGTGCCGGGCACGGCGTTCACCGCGAGCGCCTGCACCGATCCGTCGGCGGAGGTAAGCACGATGACACCGCCAAGCGCTTTGAGCGCGGCGGCCTTTCGTCCCGCTGCGAGCCGCAGCACGAGGCCGCCGCGCGCGGCTGCGAATTTCTGCGCGGCCATGCCCACAATGTCGCCCTGCTCCAGCGGGAAGAAACTCGCGTCGCGCAACTGCGCCGATGCGATCTGAGGCGATGCGATAAAGAGATCGAGCGGCCCGCCCGCATGAAAGACGATCGGCCAGGGCGACGGCGTCGGCAATTTTGCGTGCGCAGCGGCGAATTGTTCGGCGACGGTTGTATAAGGCAGCGAAGCCGATGCATTCACACCCAACGGCAAAATGAGCGTCGCCTGTTCGGGAATGCACACTTCCTTGCACACGAGCCAGGTCGCATCGGCTTTCAAATTCACGATCCGGCCGGGTATGGCATTTGCCCGTGCCGTGATGTTCACAAGCAGCCACGGCTTGCCTTCATAGCCGTAATCCATCAGCGGGCCGGTCGGGATGCGCTTGGGGTAAGGCCATTGAATGGGTCCTGCCTTCCAGCCGGGAGGCAGAGTCCATTGAATCTCCGTGGGCTCGCCCGCTTCGCCCGGATTGACCCAATAGGTGTGCCAGCCTTCGCGAATATCCTCGATCAACGCAAGCGCGATCGTCTTACCCGGCGCGATCTCGCTCTGCTCCGCCACGAGAAGCGGCCGGACCTTCGGCGCGCGGTCGATCTGCGCAAAAGCGGGCCCCGCCAGGAAGGCTGCAATCAGAACGGCAATGAGCGGGAATCCGGCACGTTTCATGGGGCCGCTATATCTCCCTTGTCCCTCCGCCGCCAGCCGGGCGCGGCCAAACGCCTGCGCCTCTCGCGCGGATGTGAGTGCGGGTTTAGGGTCGCGGCGCTGCCATTCCCGGAGAAACATCATGGCCAAAATCAATAGACAATGGATCCTTAAGAAACGTCCCATCGGCGAAATCAAGCCGGGCGATCTCGAATTCGTCGAGACGCCCCTGCCCGTGCCGGGAGCGGGAGAGTTCCTGGCCCGCACGCTCTATCTCTCGCTCGATCCCACCAACCGCATCTGGATGAGCGACATGGAGCAATATATGCCGCCGGTGCAGCTCGGAGATGTGATGCGCGGCGGCACGCTTTCGGTTGTCGAGCATTCGAACAATCCGGACTTCAAGCCGGGCGACGTCGTCCAGGGCCTCGTCGGCTGGCAGGAATATGCCGTGCTGGGCGGCGGCCAAAAATTGCCGAAAACCGGCTTGCCGCTCACGGCCTATATGAGCGTGATGGGAGGCACGGGCGCCACCGCGTATTTCGGCCTGCTCGATATCGGCCGGCCCAAGGAAGGCGAAACCGTCGTGGTCTCCGCGGCTGCAGGGGCAGTCGGCTCGATCGTGGGCCAGATCGCGAAGCTCAAAGGCTGCCGCGCCGTGGGCATCGCGGGCTCCGACGAGAAGTGCCGACACGTCGTGAAGGATTTCGGCTTCGACGCCTGCATCAACTACAAGAAGGAAAATATTCTGGCTGCGCTCGGCCGCGAATGCCCGAAAGGCATCGACGTCGATTTCGAGAACGCGGGCGGCGAAATCCTCGATGCGGTTCTGGCCCATATCAATCTGAAGGCGCGCATTTCGCTGTGCGGCCTGATCTCCACGTACAACGACACGACTCCCCAACCGGGGCTCACGCGCTTCGCCAATGTGCTGATGAAGCGCGCGCGCATCGAAGGCTTCATCATCATCGATTATTTTCCTCGCTTCGGAGAATTCCTGGCCGACATGAGCAAATGGGTGGCCGAAGGCAAGATCAAATACGATGTGCACCTGGTGAAAGGGATGGAGAACGCGCTGTCGGCGCTGAACCTGCTGTTCACCGGCGGCAACACCGGCAAGCTCCTGGTCCAGGCATCGGACGAGCCGTAGTGCCGGGTTTGCGCATCACATCCGGCGCACTTAAGGGCCGCACATTGCACGGACCGTCGGATGCGCGCGTGCGGCCAACATCGGACAAAGTGCGTCAGGCGATCTTCAACATCCTCGCGCACAACGATTTCGATACGGGCTTTGCGCTGGAAGGCGCGCGCGTGGCCGATTTGTTCGCAGGTACCGGTGCGCTCGGAATCGAAGCGCTGTCGCGCGGCGCGGCATTCGTTCTTTTCGTGGAAGATGCCGCCGAGAGCCGCGCGCTGATCCGTCAGAATGTCGAGGCGCTGGGTCTGACAGGTGTCACAAAAATCTGGCGGCGCGACGCGACGAATCTCGGACCCATGAGCGCCGGCGCCGGCGGTCCGTTCGATCTCGTCTTCCTCGATCCGCCTTATCGCAAGAACCTGCTCGCGCCTGCGCTCGCCGCACTACGCGACGGCAACTGGCTCGCGGCCGGCGCGCTGATCGTGACCGAATCCTCCGAAGAAGAACCGGCGCCCGAAGCCGACGGCTATACCCTTCTCGATCATCGCACCTATGGCGATACGAGGGTGGCGTTTTTGAGGAGATGACGGACGAAAAGTTTCTGCTGTGATACCCCTATGGGTGTCATCGCCTGCGAATGCAGGCGACCCAGGTGACACTTTCGCGACCTCGACGAGAAATTGCGGCCGCGCGTCGTGCAAACCAACGGATTTCACCTGGGTGACCCGCATTCGCGGGTCATGACACCGAGAGGTTGGAGAGAAGAACCCGCGGCCCAATCTACGTCAAAAACAACCCCACCGCCGCCGCCCCCATCACCGCCGTCCCGGCCCAGCCGACGATTTTGAGACCGAGCTTTAAAGTCAGCCGGCCCATGATGCGCGGATTGGAGCCGATCACCATCATCGCCGCCATCAGGGGTGCTGCGAGCACGCCGTTCACCACGGCGCTGTAGTAAAGCGCTTTCATCGGATCGATCGGCGTGAAGGCGATTCCCACGCCAAGCACCGTGGCACCGACGATGACGCCGTAGAACGCGGCCGCCTGGCGCGGTTTGCGATCGAGGCCCGTGTTCCAGCGGAAGGTTTCGCACACGGCGTAAGAGGCCGAGCCCGCCAGCACGGGCAGCGCGAGCAGCCCCGTGCCGATGATTCCGGCCGCGAAGACGGTGGTCGCAAAATGTCCGGCGAACGGCGTCAATGCCTGGGCTGCCTGCACGCTGGTCGCGATGTTGGTGATGCCGTGCTTGTGCAGCGTCGCCGCGGTCGCCCAGACGATGAACAGCGCCACGATGTTCGAGGCCGCCATGCCCACCAGCGTATCGACGCGAATGCGCCGGAGTTCGGGGCCCGCCGCGCGCGGCGCAACGCAAAGCGGCTTGACGTGCCTTCGTCCCAACTCCTCCACTTCCTGCGACGACTGCCAGAAGAAAAGATAGGGGCTGATCGTCGTTCCCAGCACGGCCACGAGCGCCGTCATCGCGACCCGCCCGAAGTTGAGCTGTGCAATAAATGCTCCAAACACAGCTGCGCCCCAATCCGCATGCGCCATGATCACGGCCGCCACATAGGCGAACAAGGACAAGGTCAGCCATTTGAGAACTGAGGCGTAGCGCGCATAACTCAAATAGATTTCTGCCAACACCGACGCGATCGCGATTGCCACCATCCAGGCCTGCATCGAGCCGCCGATCAGGAGCTTTGCCGCATCGCCCATCGCCGCGATGTCGGCGCCGAGATTGATGATGTTGGCGACCAAGAGCGACAGCACGAGCACATCGAGCAGCCAGCGCGGATAATGACGCCGCAGATTGGTCGCGATGCCGTGGCCCGTCGTCGAGCCGATGCGCGCGCTGATCTCCTGGATGGCGGCCATCAGCGGATAGGTGAGGACCAGAGTCCACCCCATGCCATAGCCATATTGCGCGCCCACCTGGCTGTAGGTCGCGATGCCGCTGGGATCGTCGTCCGCGGCGCCGGTCACAAGTCCGGGGCCGAGCACGGCCAACCAATGGCGCTTCGGCACCGCGCTCACGCGCGCGTTGTCTGCCGGCGTCGCATCGTCCAAGAAGTTCTCCCGTTTACATTCAACGGCGGCCGAACAACCGCTCGATATCGGACAGCTTCAACTCGACATAGGTCGGGCGGCCGTGATTGCACTGACCCGAATGGGGGGTTGCTTCCATTTCGCGCAGCAGCGCATTCATCTCTTCGGCCGTCAATCTCCTGCCCGCGCGCACGCTGGTATGACACGCGAGCGTGCCCGCCACATGCTCGAGCCGTTCCTTGAGCGAAAGCGCAGAACCCGATTCGGCGATGTCGTCGGCCAGATCGCGCAGCATCGCCTTGACATCGACCTTGCCCAATGCGGCCGGAACTTCGCGCACCATCACCGCGTCCGGCCCGAATGCGTCGATCACGAGTCCCAGTTCCGCGAGTTCGTCCGCGCGCGCCATCACGCGCTCAACTTCGGAGATATCGAGTTCGACGATTTCCGGAATGAGCAAAGGTTGACGCGGCACGCCTCCCGCCTCGATTCCGTGCTTCATGCGCTCATAGACGAGCCGTTCATGGGCCGCGTGCTGATCGACGATCACGATGCCGTCGGCGGTCTGAGCCACGATATAAGTCTCGTGCAATTGCGCGCGCGCAACGCCGAGCGGCGTCTCAGCCGCCTGCGGGCCGGCCTCTTCCATGCGGGCCGAGAGAACCGGCGCGGCATTGCCGGAAAACAATGGCGCATGGAATTGCGCCGCTGCTTCCGCGAAACCGCGAGATGGTTGCGGATAAAGCTGCGTGACCGGCGCGAAATGGGGCCGAAGCGCCGCGAGAGCCGCACCGGACACGGTCGACGACGCGCGATGACCGGCGCTTGCCAGCGCATGCTTGAGCGCGGACACGATCAATCCACGCGCGAGACCCGCGTCGCGGAAGCGCACCTCCGTCTTGGCGGGATGCACATTCACATCGACGAAGGCCGGATCGCAATCGAGAAACAAAGCGAGCGCGGGATAGCGGTCATGCGCGAGATAGTCGGCATAGGCGCCCCGCACCGCGCCGAACAACAGCTTGTCGCGCACGGGCCTGCCGTTGACGATCAGGAACTGCATGGATGAATTGGCGCGGTGATAGGTGGGAAGGCCCGCATATCCCGTGATGCGCAGCGCCTCGCGCGCGGCTTCCACGGGCGCGGCATTGTCCGCGAAATCGCGGCCCATGATGCGCGCGAGCCGCTTGAGCCGGCCCCCGAACAGATCGCCTTCGCTTTCGTAATCGAGTGCGCGACGGCCATCCAATGTGAGCGTGAAGCCGACATCCGGCCGCGCCATCGCGAGACGCTTGACGACATCGATCATCGCCAGATCTTCGGAGCGCTGCGATTTGAGGAATTTGAGGCGCGCAGGCGTGGCGTAGAACAGCTCGCGCACATCGACTCGCGTGCCCGATTGACCGGCCGCGCGAAAACCGGCCGGCGCAGGCCCGCGCACGTCGCCGCCTTCGACCTTGATTTCGTGCGCGTCGCTCGCGGCGGTGCGGCTCGCAATCGTCAGGCGCGCGACGGCGCCGATGGAAGGCAACGCCTCGCCGCGAAAGCCGAGCGTGGCAATGTTCGAGAGATCGTCATTGCCTTCGCCGCTCACGGGAAGTTTCGACGTCGCGTGGCGTTCGACGGCGAGGCGCAGATCGGCCGCATCCATGCCTTCGCCATTGTCTTCGACAAGGATGAGGTCCGCGCCGCCTTTGGACGCGGCGATGTCGATGCGCGTGGTCCCCGCATCGAGCGCGTTCTCGATCAATTCCTTGACGGCGCTGGCCGGCCGCTCGACCACCTCGCCTGCCGCGATGCGGTTGATGGTGCCCTCGGCGAGACGGCGAACTCTCATGCTGCCTCCGCCAGATATTTGCAGGCCAGCACCTTGCCCTCTTCCACCGCCGGCTGGTTGAACGGATCGACACCCATCAACCGGCCCATCAGGATCGTCTCCAGCATGAAATGCATCATCAACGCGCCGAGCGTGCGCTCGTCGAGCTGAGGCGCGCGAATACGGCGCACGGGACGGCCGCGCTTGGCAAGTGTCTCGGCCGTTGCGCGCGCTTCCGCGGCCACGAGATCGCCCATCGTCTTGCCGCTTAGATAGGAAAGCCCCAGCGCATCGGCGCGCGCCGCAGGAATCTCGGCGCCGACATGCGCGGTGTCGGTAGACAGCATCGTATAAAGCGCGTCATCCGGCCCATCGAGGAAAAGCTGCAACTGGCTATGCTGATCGACCGGCCCGAGGGCCGCAACCGGCGTCGTGCCCTTGCCGTCCTTGCCCAGACTTTCGGCCCAGAGCTGCCTCCACCACGGACCGAAGGTCTTCAGCCGGTCGGCATAGGACCACAACACGGTTTGCCGCAGGCATCCCGCGCGCGCCAAAGCGTGATGCAGCGCGGCGCCTGCCGCCGCGGGAATATCGCGCGCCGCTTCTCCCGAAAAAACGTTGGCCAGCGTATCGGATGCACCCTTGCGCAGCGCCTCTGCGTCGAGGCCCATCAGCAAGGCGGGCAACATGCCCACATTCGTCAGCACGGAGTAGCGACCGCCGACACCGACAGGATGATCGAGAATCGCGCAGCCGATGCCCTCCGCGAAGGCGCGCAGCGGATTGGGCTTCGGCTCCGTCACGACAGTGAAATGATGCTTGATGTATTTGCCGCCGCCGGCTTTGTCGATCGCATCGGCGGCCGCGAGCGTCTGCACCAGAGGCTCTGCCGTGCCGCCCGATTTCGAAATCGCGACGAACCGTGCCGTGCGCAAATCGAAGCTTTTGAGCGCCGCATCGAACGTGACCGGATCGATATTGTCGAAGAAGATCACGCGAGGGACGCGCGTCGCGCCGAACGGCACGAGATCGGCGAGCGCCTGTCCGCCCAGGCTCGAGCCGCCGACACCCAGCACCGCGACGACCGAGGTGTTTTTCGAGAGCGCATCCGCCGCTTCCTGTGCCCGGGCCAGATCGTCGCGGCGCTCGGGAACGCGCAGCAATTCGAGCGTGTTCTTCTCATAGGCCTCGCGCAGCCAGACAACCCCGCGCGACGCCTCGGCCAGCGCGGCGTCAAAATATTCGACGCCGGACGGGAGGGACACGGTAAAAGGAAGCGATTCTGAACTCATGGACGCATTCTATCAGATCGCCCGGCGATGGAACGGCGTTCCAAACGGCATCAACAGACAAAAATAGTCCGATGAAGTGCCCCATAGTCCGCGTTTTCATTCCTCTTCCCCCGCGATCCACCTTCGCTGAAGCTTCGGTGGATTGAGCGTTCGGTCCGGCGAAGCCTTGGCCTAGCCGGACGCGAGCGGGGGAAGTACCCGGCGAAGCCGGGGGAAGGGGGGCGGCGAGGCAATGTGAATTCCCCCTCCGTCTCGCGCGCTACCGCGCGCGCGACACCTCCCCCGCACGCGGTTGAGGAGGAGCGAGAGCGAGTCCAGTTGATTACATTTCTACTTCTTCGGCTGCCCATGAAACTCGGCAGCAGGCGCCGCAGCTTTCGGCGCGGGCCTTTGCGGGATGCCGGCTTTCGGGGCCGACCCGCTGTCGCCCAGACTGCCCGCGACCACGACCGTCATTGCGTTGGGATTGAACAGACGCTTGGCCGCGCGCTTCACGTCGTCCAGCGACACCGCATTCATCAGCGCGTTGCGCTTCTGAAGATAGTCGACCTTCAGATCGGCGCGCTCGAAGGTGTTGAGCTGTGCGGCGATGTCGACATTCGAACTGAACGCGAGCGGGAACGAGCCGGTGAGATAGGTTTTCGCGTCCGCCAGTTCCTTGTCCGTCGGGCCGTTGGCCGCGAAATCGCGCAAGGTCGCGCGGATCACATCGATCGTCTGCCGCACGCTGCCGCGCTTCGTCGCCACTTGCCCGAGCACGACACCCGCCTTGCGATAATCGTTCATCGAGGTCGAAATATCGTAAGTCAAGCCACGCTGCTCGCGCACCTGATCGGTCAACCGCGACGAAAACCCGCCTCCGCCGACGATATAATTGGCGACATAGCCCGCAATGTAATCGCGGTCCGCGCGCAGAAAGCCCGGCATCCCGAAGATCACCGTCGGCTGCGGAACATCCATCGCGACGACCTGCACGCCCGGTTGTCCGACATGCGTCGGCATCGGGGGCGGAGCCGGCGCCTTGGTCGACAGCCCGCCGAATGCGCTTCTCAGAAGCTGCGTCAATGCCGCCGAATCGACATCTCCGGAAACGGCGATCTTGAGACCGGAATTCACCCAATGGGTGGCGGCAAAAGCCTTGAGATCGCCCGCGCCGATCGCGGCGATGGCGGCCGGCGTGCCGTCCGTCGGATGGGCATAGGCGTGGTCGTGAAAATAGCTGCGGAAGAAAGCCTTGTTCGCCACTTCCGAGGGATCCTCCTCTTCCTGCTGCAGCGATGCGAGCATCTGCGCCCGCACGCGCTGGATCGCATCGGCGTCGAAGCGCGGCTTGGCGAGCGCCATGCCCAGAAGACGATACGCCTCCTTCGCGTTCTCCGTGAGAGTTACGAGCTGCACGATCAGATAATCGCGGTCGGGAGACACCGACAGCCTTATCGCGCGTGTGGCGAGCGCGGTGTGGAACGCATCCGAGCCGAGACGGCCTGCGCCTTCGTCGAGCAGGCTTGCGGCAAAACTTGCGAGACCGTCCTTGCCGGCAGGATCGTAGGACGATCCCGCGGGAATCGCCGCCGTCATCGCGATCATCGGCAGAGTGTGATCGGAGACGAACCAGATCTGCTCGCCTCTCGGCGCGGGCAAGGTATGCACGTCGAGCGCGCGCGCCGGCATCGCGGTCAGAACCGCAAACATCGCAAGACCGGCGAGAGCCGCGCGCCGCAGGATCATCGCACGGGTCCCGGCACGAGGAATCCCGTCACGGCCTCGCGCTTGATGAGATCGTCGGTGGCAACCTGTTTGACGCTCGCCGCCGCAACCGCGCGAATGCGGTCGGGCCATGCTTCCACATCGTCGACCGTGAGACCGATCGCCAGCGCCTGGCCGTAAGCCGATGCCAGCGAATATTGGCTGTCGCGCTGATAGGTGGCGTCGGCCACCAACTGGGTTTTGGCGCGATCGAGATCGACAGTTCGTGGCGCTGCGATCGTGTAGCTCTTCAGCACCGCGTCGATCGCCTGCTCCAGCACATCCATGTGCACGCCGGGTCTCGGAACCGCGTAGATGCTGAACTCGGCGGCGTCGCGGGTATAGCCTTCATAGGTCGCGCCGGTATCCGATGCGAGCTTCCGCTTGACGACGAGTTCGCGATAGAGCGTCGCGGTCGCATCGCCGCCCAAAAGCTGAGCCAGCGCTTCGAGCGCCTCGGCCTCGCCGGGCCTGGCTTCCGTATAACTTGCGACGCGGTAGAGGCGCAGGAACAGCGGCGACTTCACGTCGGGTCGTGCAATAGTCAACCGCGTTTCGCCGAGCCGGGGCGGTTGCGCAAAATCGGCGCGTTCGGCAAGCGGTCGCGCGGGCAGCTTGCCGTAGGTCGTCTCGGCGGACATGCGCACTTCTTCCTGCGTCACGTCGCCTGCCACCACCAGGATCGCGTTATTGGGTGCATAATGGCGCACATAATAATCCTGCGCCTCGACGCGGCCGATATGGCGGATTTCATACGGCCAGCCGATCACCGGACGGCCATAGGGATGCGAGAGATGAAGCGCCGCTTCCATCTGTTCGCGCAGCAGCGCCTGCGGATCGTTGTCGACGCGCATGCGGCGCTCTTCGAGCACGACGTCCCGCTCGGTGCTCACGTTCTTGTCGGAAAGATCGAGATTGACCATGCGGTCGGCGTCCAGCGACATCACGAGACCCAGGCGATCGCGCGCGATCTGTTCGTAAAATGCCGTATAGTCGTGCGTGGTGAAGGCGTTGTTCTCGCCGCCGTTGCGGGCCACAGTCTGCGCGAACTGGTCGCCGGGCATGGTCGTCGTGCCGCGAAACATCATATGCTCGAAGAAATGCGCGAGCCCTCCAAGACCGGGAGGATCGTCGACCGCACCCACGCGATACCACAGCATCTGCGTGACAATGGGTGCGCGGTGGTCGGGAACGACGACCACCTGCATCCCGTTCTGCAGGGCAAACTGGAAGACCTTGGTGTCCTGCGCGTGCGCGGGTGCGAGCGACGCCGCGGCTGCAATCAAGGCCGCGGCGAGGCCGGCCTTAGAAAAGCCAACCAAACCAGCCGCCGCTGTTTCCCGATTTGTCGATCGTCGCCGAATCGTCCGGCTTTTCTTTTGGGGTGTCCGCCGTTTGATCGGTGGACGCGGTCGTGTTGGTCTGTTGTGCGGAGTTCGCGGAATCGATACGCGCCTTTTCGGAATCCGAATCGAGCGGGTTTCCCGCCTGCGGATCGGGACCGGTCTGGAAGAGGAGCTGGTTGGTCAGGCTGTCATTGGTCGCTTCCATCGACTTTGCGTCGGCGGCGAGCTGCTGGCGTATGGCGTGATCGGCGACGGCGGCGCCTGAGGTGGCGAGAACGAGTTTTTCTTCCGGGCTGTAATCGCCCTTCATCTGGGCTGCGATCTGGGCAGGATCTTCACCGAACATCACTGCGGCTGCGCTCTCGGTCGGCGAGTACTGGTTGGTCGGCGCCGCACCCGGCTTGGGGGGCCGCAAATTGTAATCGGGCGGCATCACGAGAGGCGCCTTGGTGACGACTGCGAATTCGTCCGGCGGTTCCTTAGTCATGCCCGCCGCGCTGCGGATGGTGTCGCAGCCCACGAGGACAAGCGCCATTCCGCCAAGAGCCGCCAATCGGAGCAGATGTCGTGTGCGATCGTTCTTATTCATCTTTCGACTCCCGGTTGTCCGTCCGTGCCGGCGACCGTCGCCTCGGGCCGCAGCAACGCATCGTATAGCAGAGCGGCCACGCCGACGGTGATTGCGCAGTCCGCGACATTGAACACATACCAATCGTAGTGATGGACGTAAAAGTGAAAAAAGTCAGCAACCTTTCCATGGACGAGCCGGTCGATCAGGTTGCCCAGCGCGCCACCGATGACCAATCCCAGCCCGATGGCAAGGCCACGCCGCGTGGAATTCCACAGCCACCAGCCCAACGCCCCGACCGCGACCACGGAAAACACCGCCAAAACCGCCGTTCCCCAGGGTCCGCTGGCCGGAAACAGGCCGTAGCTGACGCCGGGATTCCAGACCATGACAAGGTTAAAGAACGGCAGCACCGGAACCCGATCGTCGGTTCCCATGTCCATGAAATGGAAGACATAGAGCAGCACCAGCTTCGAACCCTGGTCGAGGACGAGGGCCAGAAGCGCGCTTGCGAGCCCCAGATCGCGCGCGCTCAGTCCGAGCCGGGCCAGTCCCGTGCCGCGACCGCTCACGCCGCCACCCCCTCCAAGGCGTCGACCGCGTCGGAGCAGCGCCGGCAGAGGTCGGCATGGCCGGACACCGCCCCCACTTCCGGCAGAACCATCCAGCAGCGTGCGCATTTGCCGCCTTCGGCGCGCTGAAAAACAGCCGCCGCTCCGGCAACGTCGGGAAGCCGGAACGCATCCAGCGGCCCGTCTCCCAACTCGACCGTCGCGGCCGAGGTGATCGCGATCTCGGCGAGGCTGACATCGTCGAAGAGACTCGCATCGGCCGCGTCCTGAACGAACAGCACCGGCGCCGCTTCGAGGCTCGCGCCGATCGCCTTGTCGCGGCGCGCGATTTCAAGGGCACCCGTCACCACGCGGCGGAGCGCGCGAATGCGAGTCCATTTCTCGACCAGACCCGGATCGGTCCAGCTCGCCGGCGTTTCGGGAAACACCTGCAGATGCACGCTCTCATGTTCGCCCGGGAAACGCAGCAGCCACGCCTCTTCCATCGTGAAGCACAGGATCGGCGCGAACCATGTCACCACGCGACGGAATATTTCGTCGATGACCGTCCGCGTGGCTCGCCTGCGCGGATCGTCGGCGCGGTCGCAATAGAGCGCGTCCTTGCTGATGTCGAAATAGAACGCCGACAGCTCGTTGGTGCAGAAGCCGAACAGCACGGAATAGACGCGGTTGAAATCGTATTCGAGGTAGCTCGCGCGCAGCGTCCCGTCGAGCTCGGCGAGCTTCGCCAGCATGTAGCGCTCGAGTTCCGGCATTTCCGAATGTGCGATGCGCTCGGCCGGCGAAAACCCTTCGAGATTGGCGAGCATGAATCGAATCGTGTTGCGCAGGCGTCGATAGGCGTCGGTGTTCGCCTGGATGACGTCGTTGCCCATGCGCATATCTTGGGTGAAATCCGAGGACGCAACCCACAGTCGGAAAATGTCGGCGCCGTTCTTTTCCGCGATGGCCTGCGGCAGGATCACATTGCCGACGGATTTCGACATCTTGTCGCCTTCGCGATCGAGCACGAAACCGGCCGTCAGCACTTCGTCATAGGGGGCGCGGCCGCGCGTGGCGCAGCTTTCGAGCAAAGAGGACTGGAACCAGCCGCGATGCTGGTCCGAGCCTTCGAGATAGAGATCGGCGTGATCCTTCTGCGGCCATTCCTTCTCGAGCGGCTGTTCCACCGTAAAGACATGCGTCGACCCGGAATCGAACCAGACGTCGAGAATGTCTTTCACCTGCTCGTAATCGTCCGGATTTCGGTCGTTGCCGAGAAAGCGCGCCGGAGGAGAACTGTACCACGCGTCCGCACCCTCGGCGCGGAATGCGTCCACGATGCGCTTGTTCACATCCGGATCGTCGAGGATTTCGTCCGTCCGCCAGTCGACGAAGATCGCCAGCGGCACACCCCAGGCGCGCTGACGCGACAACACCCAGTCGGGGCGATCCTTCACCATTCCGGCCATGCGGTTTTCGCCCGAGCGCGGAAACCATCTGGTGTCGCCGATGGCCTTCATGCTGCGCGCGCGCAACGTGTCGCCGGCATTTTTCGTGATCGGCTTATCCATGGCCGCAAACCATTGCGGCGTGGCGCGGAAGATCACCGGCGCCTTGGAACGCCAGCTATGCGGATAGGAATGCCGCAAACTTCCTTTGGCGAGTAGTTTACCCGCCGCGATCAATTCCCGGATCACCGCGCCATTGGCGTCGCCGTCCTTGCCTTCCGGCGTGAGGATGCGTTTACCGGCGAACAGCGGAACGTTGGCCGCGAAAGAACCGTCTTCTTTCACGATGCCGAACGCGTCCGGATTGCTCGCCGCGTAACCGGGAAACAAATCCATCATCAACGTGAAATCTTCTTCGCCATGGCCGGGAGCGGTGTGCACAAAGCCCGTGCCGGTGTCGGCGGTCACATGCTCGCCGGGCAGAAGCGGCACGTCGAAATCGAATCCCTTGCCGCGAAACGGATGCGCGCACACAAGTCCTGCCGGATCGACGTCGGCCACGCGACGCAGCACGAGCTTGGCATGATTGGCGGTCTGGGCCGCGAGTTCGTCGCCGAGTAGAAGCATTCCGCCCGCATGCGGGAGCGCGCCTTCGCGTTCTTCCACCACTTCATAGAGTCCGTAGGACATCGTGGCCGAGAACGCGATCGCGCGATTGCCGGGGATCGTCCACGGAGTCGTGGTCCAGATCACCACGCTCGCATCGCGCAATGTGTCGGGACCTTTGACCACCGGAAACTTAACATAGATCGTGGGCGAGACTTTCTCGCGATATTCGACTTCTGCTTCGGCCAGCGCCGTCTTCTCGACCGGCGACCACATCACCGGACGGAAGCCGCGATAAAGCAGTTTGTTCGCGACGAATTTGTGCAGCTCGCCCGCGATCACGGCTTCGGCGCGATAATCCATCGTCGTGTAGGGCTTGTCCCACTGGCCCATGCAGCCCAGCCGCTTGAACTGGTTGCGCTGCACGTCGATCCAGTAATTGGCGAATTCGCGGCAGTCGCGGCGCAGCTGCTCGATCGGAACGTCGTCCTTCGATTTGCCTTCGGCGCGGTATTTCTCCTCGATCTTCCATTCGATCGGCAGGCCATGGCAGTCCCAACCCGGGATGTAAGGCGCGTCGTAGCCGAGGAACCCGCGCGAGCGCACGACGATGTCCTTCAGCACCTTGTTCAAGCCCGTGCCGGAATGGATCTCGCCGTTCGCGTAAGGAGGGCCGTCATGCAGGATGAAAAGCGGGCGGCCTTTGGCGGCGGCGCGGATGCGACCATAGAGGTCGCTCGCCTCCCAGCGCGCGAGCCATTTGGGCTCGGCCTCGGGCAGGCCCGCTTTCATGGGAAAGCTGGTCGAGGGCAGAAAGACGGTTGCGCGGTAATCGCGTGGGGCTTGGCTGTCGGTCATTGGTCTCAGGCTTTCAGGGGGTTGCGGACAAAATTTCCCGGCGTCCGCGAAACCAATGGAGCGTCATGCCCCCGGCCGCGAAGCCGGGCAACAAATTCGCAAAACTCCCCCAAGACCCAACGAATCCATGGCAAATGCCTGCAAATCGGCGGCGCACCTTCTACCAGCGGCCGGCCGGACCGTCCAGCAGCGACGGCAGTCCCTATTGCATGTGACTACACAGACTAGTTATATGACTAGTCGTATCTTCGATTTGTCGTGGCCCGCGAAAGCGGGCCACCCAGGTGACGCTTTGAAGATCGAAGAGCAATTTGCGCACCACCTTTGCGGTGAGCAGGTTTCAGCTGGGTGGCCCGCTTTCGCGGGCCATGACAGCGAGGGAGACGGATAGAGCTATCGCGATGACGCAAAAATCATGGCCCGTTCAGGATGCAAAGGCGCGCTTCAGCGAGTTGCTCGAAACTTGTCTGCGTGACGGCCCACAAGTTGTCACCAAACGCGGCACTGAAACGGCTGTGTTGGTCGACGCAAAGGAATGGCGTCGCCTGCAGCAATCGGCGCGGCCGTCGCTCAAAGATCTATTGCTCAGCGACGAGGCCCGCGGGAACATTCCCGTCCCGAAGCGTGGCGAGCTGCGCAGGCGAACGCCGCCATCGTTCGACTGACCTGCGATGTATTTGCTCGACACCAATGTGGTTTCGGAATTGCGCCGCGCTCGTCCCCATAGCGCAGTTCTCGCGTGGCTGCGCGACACGCCGGCAGCGTCATTGCGCCTATCCGCCGTCACGATTGGTGAATTGCAAGCAGGTGTGGAAGTCGCGCGCGAAACCAATCCCGCTAAAGCCGCAGAGATCGAAATATGGATCGACAAGGTCGCGGAGGCCTACAATGTCATCCCGATGGACACGTCGGCATTTCGCCGCTGGGCTCAGCTTTTTCACCGCCGCTCCGACGACCTCCTCGAAGATGCCATGATCGCGGCTACCGCCGAAATCCATAATCTTACGGTCGTGACACGAAATGTGCGCGATTTCGAAGTGTTTGGTTCGAAGACCTTGAATCCGTTCCAATATGAAACTCAGAAATGAAATGCACTCCGCCGTCGGGTGTTGAGACCGCGTAAGCAGGCGGTGACCAATTAAGTAAGCGCCCACCGACGTCCCAAGCCCAGCACGATGCGACAGGCACCACGGACGCTTCTTAACCCCCGCAAATATCTGGTAGGACGAAGGTGCCTGAGAATTCAAACCGGCAGAGGCCCGAATATAATATAGGGGATGAAACTATGACTGCGAAAGATTTATTTGGCGTAGCGATTCGCATAGGCGGAATGGTGTTCATCGTTTACGCGCTCTTTGGCCTTATCCGCGCAGTCGTTCAATTGACCGGGCTGCCCTATCCCTCGCAATACTCCCTCGAAGTCGATTTGATTTCGACGGCCGGTTACTTTGTGTTGGGGCTTGCTCTGGTCATGGGAGCCGGAATAATAGTCCGGGCTTCGTATTGGCGCGATTGAGCGTTTTCAAACGGCAACACTGCCGCCCGCCACCGTCGCCAACGCCACCCGCGCCGCCTGGGTGTCCAGCTGGATCTGCGCCTTGAGTGCGTTGAGGCCGGAGAACATCGCTTCGGGACGCAGATAGGAAACCAGCTCCACCGAGAGGTGTTTGCCGTAGAGATCGCCGTCGAAATCGAACAGGAAGGATTCGAGCAGCGGAATCTCGGTTTCGAACATGGGGCGGATGCCGAAATTGGCCACGCCGTCATAGCGTCCCGCCAGCTTCTCATCGTCGAACACCGTGACCCGCACCGCGTAGACGCCATAGGCCGGCTTCAGGCAATGATCGAGATGCATGTTCGCCGTCGGGAATCCGATCGTGCGGCCGCGCTTGTTGCCGTGTTCGACCCGCGCCTCGACCGCCCACCAATGGCCGAGCAGGCGCGCCGCTTCTGCCGGGCGACCGGCCGTCAACGCCTCGCGGATGCGCGTCGAGGAAATCTTGTCGTGACCCTGGGCCGCGACCGGCTCGAAAATCGTGACGCCGAAACCTTCCATCTCGCCCATATAGGAAAGAACGGTCGCGTCGCCCGTGCGGCCCTTGCCGAACTGGAAATCGGCGCCCACCACCACGCAGCCGACGCCGAGGCTTTCCACCAGCACATCCATGACGAAATCCTGCGCGGAGCGCGCCGCCATCTCGGCATCGAAGGTGAGCGCATACATCGCATCGGCCCCCTGCTCCGCGATCAGCCGCGCCTTGGTGCGGAAAGGCGTCAGCCGAAACGATACCGGCGAAGGACGAAAAAACTCCTGCGGATGCGGCTCGAAGGCGAGCACGCCCAGCGGCGCGCCGCGCTCGTCGGCAATGCGCCGCGCTTCCGCGATCAGCGCCTGGTGGCCGCGATGCACGCCGTCGAAATTGCCCACGGCGACGATGGCGCCTTTATAGGCGTCCGGCACATCGCGATGGTGACGGAATATCTTCATGGAACGCGTCAGGCTTTCGGGCGGGCAGGCGCCATCACCAGCGCCTCACCGTCAACGACGGTCACATCACCCACCTTGCAGACGCAATCGAACAGCACGCGGCGCTTGTCAGCGACCACTTCGCGCACGGTGCAGGTGGCGGTGACCGTGTCTCCTATGCGCACGGGCGCCTTGAAGCGCGTCGTGAGGCTCATGAAGATCGTGCCGGGTCCCGGCATCTTCATGCCCAGCACGGTCGAGATGTAGCTCGCGCTCAACACGCCATGGGCGATGCGCCCCTTGAAGATCGTGCCCTTGGCGAATTCCTCGTCGAAATGGACGGGGTTCACGTCGCCGCTCACTTCGCCGAACAGCTCGATATCGCGCTCGGTGACGGTCTTCGAAAAGCTCTCGGCCATTCCCGGCTTCAGGTCCTCGATATAATAGGGCATTCGCGTCGATCCTTGCCTGTTACTCGTGTCATATCGGCATTCGGCTCTACCAGACAAGCGCACGCATTGCCGCCCTGGCGGTCACGCCGGATTTGGCAAACAACGCGGCGAGAGCCTCGGCGGAGAATTCGCGGATGTCCTCGCCGTGAATGCCGTCGGCGATGAAAAGTGCATCGAGGCCCGCGCCATTCGCGCCTTTGACATCGGTTTCGATCCCGTCTCCGACGGCGAGCGGCCGCGCAATGTCGCGCCGTGCCGCCTTGCGCGCGGCGGCAAGCGTCATGTCGTAAATGGGCCGGTACGGCTTGCCGTAGTAAACCACCTGACCGCCCATCTTCTCGTAGTCGCGTGCGAGCGCGCCGGCGCAATAGACAAGCTTGCCTCCCCGCTGCACGACGATATCGGGATTGGCGCAGAGCAGCGTCAAGCCCCGACGCTTCAATTCGTCCAGCATTTCGGCGTAATCCGCCGGAGTCTCGGTGTCGTCGTCGTAAAGTCCGGTGCACAGGATCACGGACGCTTTCGGCGCATCGACGCAATCGATCGGAAGACCGTCGAACACGCCGCGGTCGCGCACGGGCCCGATATGGAGGATCGCGAGGCGGCGATTGTTGGCGCGCTCCGCGAGTGCGTCGCGGGTCGCCACGCCGGATGTGACGATGGCGTCGTAGCAATCCGCCGGCACGCCGATGCGCGCGAACTGCTCTTCGAGCACTTCCACCGGGCGTGGCGCATTCGACAGCAGCACAACCGGCCCGAAGACGGCGCGAAATCGCCGGAGCGCCTCGACGGCAGGCGCATGGGCACGATGGCCGTCATGCAGCACGCCCCAGACGTCGCAAATGAGCGCGTCATAGCGTTTGGCGATCTCGCCGAGACCGCCGATCAAACTGGGAAGATGTGCCATCGGGGGTAGCGGTCGCATGCGCGCGGGCGCGCGGTCAATGGGCGCGATCAACCCGCGCGGCGGAACGGAATCACCGGTGCGGACGGCTCGGCCTTTTCGGGGGTCTTGAACGAATCCTCGCGCACCGCGCGCGGCTCGCCGAACAGGTAGCCCTGGCCGAAATCGACCGTGTAATCGAGAAGCTGGACGACCTGCTTCTCGTTCTCCACGCGCTCGGCGATGAGGTTCATGCCGTGACGCTCCAGGAGCTTTTTGAGGTCTTCCGCGGCGACCGACGCATTGGCGCCCGTCATGCCGTTCATCAGCGTATCTGCGCGCACCTTCATGTAGCGGAAGCCCAGCGTCTTCAGGCGTCCGAAATCCAGCGCCAGGGTATCGACGTGATCCATCGACAGCGCAAATCCCAGGCTCGCGAGATAAAGCAGATTCTCTTCGCCCTGCGGACCGGCCTTGAGCACGGCATCCTGCCCGAATTCGAAAACGATCTGGTGGGAGAGGTCGCGATTGTGATGCATGTATTCCAGGAATTGCGGAAAGAATTCCGCATCCGTCAGCGTATCGCCGGAGATGTTGCAGAAGACCCCGATCTCGCGGCTCTTCTGCACGAGGCGGCGCACGATCTGCACGCAGCGGAACAGCAGGAGATTGTCGACCACCGACATCAGGCCCACGGGGGACGCCACTTTCATATATTGCGCCGGCATGATCACGGAGCCGTCCTCCGCGCGCAGGCGCGACAGCGCTTCGTAGAAACGAAGCTTGCGCTGCGGCAGGCTCACGATCGGCTGCAGATAGAGATCGACGCGGTTTTCCTCGAGCGAGGCGCGGATGGTTTCGAGCAGGCCGGATTCGCCCAACGTGTCGAGATAGGTGCGTGCGGTGTCCGTCGCGCGGCGTTCGAGCAGAATATCTTCCTGCGGCGGCGGAACTTCCTTCGCCTTGGCCGTGATCCTGGCGGCGAATTCGCGCATCAAACCTTCGAGCAATTGCAATTCGGCCACGATCTTGCGGCTTTGCGCCGTGGCGTTGGCCTCAATCGTGGCCTTGACGGTTTCGATCTTGGCGTGGGTGTCTTCCAGCGCCAGCGAAAAACCCTGGCCGATCCGCTTGAGGCCGGCGATCTCGTTGCGCATCCTGCGCTTCTCGCGCCGACGCAACACGCTCGCATGAAGCTGTCCCGCCAGCATCAGCAGCACAATTCCGAACAGGATGCAGGTGACGGGGCTGGTGAGCCGCGTCATCTCAAGCAGCACGGCGGCCGTGGCGCAGGCCATCGCATAGGTCACGGCAATCAGGACGTTGGTCATGGGGTTCTCGGCCAGGATCGTCCCATTCTGACCGGGATGCCGTTTCGAATTCGTTAACCAAGGAACGGGACGCTAAGCCTCGAAGGCGCGGTCGTGGATCCACTGCGACAGGATGTATTTCTCGCCTTTGGTCACCGGCAGCGCCGCATGCAGGCTCATTTTGTCGGGTTTGCCGTCCCTCTGGCTGGCAAAGAAGATCCCGTCGCCTTTTTTGCCGCGGTGGCGGAAATCCGCTTTCGGGAAAACGAGATCGCCGCCTTCGTAGCCGTCGTTCAGCCACATGAGATAGGTCGCAAGGCGGTCGCCGGTATAATTTCCCGTCCGGCCGTAACCGTGCTCGCCGTCGAACAGAAAATCATAGTGATTTCCGATTTCCTCGCCGGTCGCATAATGGAAGATCTGCGGCGGCTCCATATAGGGGATCGGCAGCTGCACCAGCCGCGAGACGCGAATGCGCAACAGCAGCATGCAGACGCCCGACTCCACGATGTCGAACACGAAATCGCTGTTGGTGCGGTTGGCCGCCAGAATCGCTTTCTGACCGTTGAACATCAAGGCGCGCTTAAATTTGCCGAGGCTGCGCGACACCATCCAGTTGCAGAATTCCGGCTTGACGACATTCTCCGCGGTCCAGATGCGCGGATTCTGGCACACCGAAACGGCCGGCGGCGGCACGATCCACTTCTCGAGATCAATGTTGTCGCGCAGCCTCTTCCAGTCGTCGGGTTCGGGATTGCGGCGCGCGCGCGCGACGAGCTGTTCGTCCGTTGCGAGAAGCGTGAGCTGCAGCCCGGCATCGTGCGAGCCGCGCTCGGCAGCCTGCCGCAGCAGATCGAGCGATTGCGGCCAGCTCTGCTCCGTCCACGCTCCCGCGCCGGCGAGCGTAGCCAAAAGGTTTGCCGCTTGCGCATCGCCTGCATCATGCGCGGCTCTGAGCAACGCGACGCCTTCTTCCGGCGCGGTCGGCGCATCGCGTCCGACCAGAAGCCGCGCGGCCAAGGTCGTCGTGGCGGCGAGATCGCCTTGCTTCGACAATTCCCGGAGGCGAGCGACCTCCTCCTTGTGACGGCCGTCGTCACCGAGATTTCCACCGGCGGTCAGCCGCGAACCGGCATCGGCCGGCGCGGCCTGATTCACGTCTTCCGAAACAGTGGTTTCCGACAAATTTTGGTGCTCCCGCTCATGCAATTTTCCTCCAGTTCGCCCGCAATAGGCAACAGGAAAAACCGTGGCTGCGCGGCGGCTGCGGCCCATTCACGGCAGAATACGGCCCGTCTCGAACAGGACTGTGCGGCCTTAACCAGATGTCGCTTGCCGCGAACGCATTGCCTGCCTAGGTTTCGGCGTCCATCGAGGAGCCGGCTCATGTCCGCCAAAACCGCCTATGATTTCAGTTTCCGGTCGATCGACGGCGGTCCGCTGCCGCTTTCGAATTTCAAGGGGAAGGCGCTTCTGGTCGTCAACGTGGCGAGCCAATGCGGACTCACGCCGCAATATTCCGGGCTCGAAGCGTTGTGGAAGGCAAAGCTGGATCGAGGCCTTGTCGTCCTCGGCGTTCCCGCCAACGATTTCGGCGCGCAGGAGCCCGGCAGCGAAAAAGAGATCAAGACCTTTTGCGAAACGCGCTTCGCCGTCGATTTTCCCATGACCGCGAAAGAGCATGTGATCGGGCCCGAGGCGCACGCGCTCTACAAATGGGTAGAAGGCGAGCTTGGCGAGGCGGCCACGCCAAAATGGAATTTCCACAAATATCTGTTCAACCGCGACGGCAGCATCGCAGGCACCTTCGGCTCGCGCACGACACCCGACGCACCCGAACTCGGTACGGCAATCGACCAGGCGCTGAAGGGTTGAGCACTCTCACGTCGCCATGCGCGGGGTGATGCGGATTTCGATGCGGCGGTTGCGTGGTTCGTTGACGTTGTCACCGGTCGGAATCCTGAGTCCCTTCTCGCCGAAGCCGCGCGCGAGGATGCGATGGGGATCCACGCCGTCATCCGCCAAGGCTTTCGCGATGGCGGTCGCTCGCGCCTGCGACAGTTGCAGATTGTGGTCCGGCGAACCGCCCGTATCGGTGTAGCCGTTCACCTGCAATTGCGTGCTGTCGTATTTGCGCACGACCAGCGCCAGCGCTTCAACTGTTTCGCCGGCGCGGCCGAAGAAGACGGCCGAATTCGTCGAGAACAGCGTATCGCTCTTCAGGTTGACGACGAGATCGTTGGCCTGCCGTCCCACGATGGCGCCGCTGCCGCGCAATGCGACGCGCAACTCGCTTTCCTCGGTGTCGGTATAGGCCTCGACTTTTTGCGCGGTGAGTGCGCCTGCGCCGATCGGCTTCACATTGTGAACCACAATTTCCGGCGGACGCGCGGGCGGGTGATAGGGCACATAATTCGTCTGAGGCGGCGGCGGTGAGGCAGGCGGATAATCGTAATGCGAGGGCTGCGGCGTCGCACAAGCCGCCAGCGCCGACAGGACGGCTGCGGCAATCAGGGCCTTACGCAGACTGAGCATTTGAAACCTCGGTGGTTCGCGGGAAATTCTAGAGAGCTGAACCATTTGTCGCCAGCCCTCGCAGCGATTAAGAATGGCGAGGCTGACATCATAAATCTTCAGGGAGACCTCCATGAATCTGTTCGACTTGAGCGGCAAGGTCGCGCTCGTGACCGGTTCGACCAAGGGCATCGGCGAAGCGATCGTCCATCGCCTGGCGGAACACGGCGCGAAAGTCGTCGTGTCGAGCCGCAAGGCCGATGCGTGCGACAAGGTCGCGGCCGACATCAACAAAGCGCAAGGCAAAGAGGTGGCCGTGCCCATCCCCTGCAACATCAACTACAAAGAACAGTTGCAGCAGCTTGTGGCGGGCACACGGCAGAAATGGGGCAGGATTGACATTCTGATCTGCAACGCCGCGCTCAATCCCTATTTCGGGCCGCAGATGGAAATTCCCGACGAAGCGTTCGACAAGATCATGGGCGCGAATGTGCGCTCCAATCACTGGCTGTGTCAGCTGGTGCTGCCCGAAATGGTGGAGCGCAAGGATGGCTCGATTATTATCGTGTCTTCCGTGGGAGGCCTGCGCGGCTCGCCGGTTCTGGGCGCCTATTGCATCTCGAAGGCGGCCGATTTTCAGCTCGCCCGCAACATCGCCGTGGAATACGGGCCCCTGAACATCCGCGCCAACTGCATCGCGCCGGGCCTGATCAAGACCGATTTCGCGAAGGCGCTGTGGGACAATCCCGAGATTCTCAAGCGCTCCACCTCCGGCGCGCCGCTGCGCCGCATCGGCGATCCCGACGAAATCGCAGGCGCGGCCGTGTTCCTCGCGTCCAAGGCCGGCGCCTTCATGACCGGCCAGGCCATCGTAATCGACGGCGGGGCTACGATTTAAAAAGTAAGTGAGGACTTTTTCCACCCGCCCTCAAGTGGCGGGTGGACTTTCATTCTTAAATCCCCAACACCGCTTCGGCGCTTTTGAACGGCAGATGTTGCGCGTCGGCGACGGCCTGGTAGGTGAGCGTGTGCTTGTAGACGTTGAGGCCGGCGCGCAGATGCGGGTTCTTCTTCATCGCGGCGTCGGCGCCCAGCTCGGCAAGCGCGATGGTGAACGGCAAGGTTGCGTTATTGAGCGCGAACGTGGACGTGCGCGCCACGGCGCCCGGCATGTTGGCGACGGCGTAGTGCACCACGTCGTGCACCATATAGGTCGGATCGGCATGCGTCGTCGCATGCGAGGTCTCGAAGCAGCCGCCCTGGTCGATCGCGACATCCACAAGCACCGAACCTTTTTTCATCTGCCTGACGAGCTTTTCGCTGATCAGCTTGGGCGCGGCCGCTCCCGGCAGCAGCACGCCACCGATGACGAGATCGGCGCCGATCACATTCTCCTCGATCGCGTCGATGGTCGAATAGATCGTGCTCAATGTCTTGCCGAATTGCAGATCGAGCTCGTAGAGGCGATGGATCGAGATATCGAGAATGGTGACATGGGCTTCGAGGCCCATCGCCATGCGCGCAGCATTGGTGCCCACGACTCCTCCGCCCAGGATCACGACCTTCGCGGCGGGCACGCCCGGCACGCCGCCTAAGAGCATGCCGCGTCCGCCTTGCGCGATCTCCAGGCAATGCGCGCCTGCCTGGATCGACATGCGTCCCGCCACTTCGCTCATGGGTGCGAGCAGCGGCAACCCGCCGCGCGAATCCGTCACCGTTTCATAGGCGATGGCGATCGCGCCGGATTCGATGAGGCCCTTGGTCTGCGCGGCATCGGGGGCCAGATGCAGATAGGTAAACAGAACCTGCCCCGGCCTGAGCCGCTTGATCTCGACCGGTTGCGGCTCCTTCACCTTCACGATCATGTCGGCGCTCGCGAACACTTCGTCGGCGTTCGGCAGGATCTTCGCGCCGACGCGCGTGTACATCTCGTCGTGCAGGCCGATCGCCTCGCCCGCATGGGTCTGCACGAACACCTCGTGACCGCGCGCCGTCAATTCGCGCACCGCGGACGGCGTCATGCCGACGCGATATTCGTGGTTCTTGATTTCCTTCGGCACGCCGATGCGCATGATGGCCTCTCGATTCCGTTCGGTTCTACCAGCGATCCCGTGCTTCGAGGATCGCGAAGAAAGCAAATGCCGCCAGTTCCGAATACGCCGCAAAAACGAGAACGCGCGGGTCGATCGTGTAATTCGTGGCGGCAAGCACGTATTTGGTGCCGACATACATCGCGACCGTCAGCAGCGGCGGTATAACAAGGACCAGGAGGACGATAAAGATGCGTCTGACGGCGGTCATGCGAGCCCCTTCAGGCGAGACGCTCCAGCACGGCGCGAACCCCTTCCACCATACGCCCGATATCCGATTCGGTCGCAATCAGCGGCGGGGACAGCGCAATCGTGTCGCCGGATATGCGGATCACGAGGTTTTCTGCCGCGAAAGCCCGGCGCATCGCATCGTAGCCCCGCCGGCCGGGGGCCGCGGGATCGGGCTCGATGTCGATACCGGCCGCCAGCCCCACGCTGCGAATATCCGTCACGCGTGCAGCGCCTTTGAGGCTGTGCACCGCGTCGGCGAAGGCGGGCTCCAGCGCTTTGGCCCGCTCGAACAGGCCCTCGTCGCGATAAAGATCGAGCGTAGCGAGGCCGGCCGCGCAGGCGAGCGGATGGCCGGAATAAGTGTGGCCGTGGAACAATTCGATGCCGTGATCGGGGCCCGACATGAACGCATCGTGGATTTTGTTGCCGACGATCGTGCCACCCAGCGGCACCGCGGCATTGGTGACGCCTTTGGCGAAATTGATCATGTCGGGGGTGACGCCGTAGCGCTCGGCGGCAAACGCCGCGCCGAGGCGGCCGAAGCCCGTGATCACTTCGTCGAAGATCAGCAGGATGCCGTGCCTGTCGCACAGCGCGCGCAACCGCTTCAGATAATCCTTCGGCGATGCGAAGACTCCCGCAGAACCCGCCATCGGCTCGACGATGACGGCCGCGATTGTCTCCGCGCCGTGCAACGCCACGAGCCCTTCGAGCGCATCGGCAAATTCGGCGCCGCCTGCGGGCTCGCCTTTGGTGAACGCCATACGCGCGCGATCGTATGGCAGCGGCAGATGATCGTCCGTACCCGGAAGAAGCGGGCCATAGGGCCTGCGGTTGTTGCCGAGCCCCCCCACGGAGATGCCGGCGAAAGTTGTGCCGTGATAGCCCTTCTCGCGGCCGATCAGGCGGAAGCGTCCGCCCTGCCCGATCTTCTGGAAATAGGCGCGCGCGATCTTGAGCGCCGCATCGGCCGCTTCCGATCCCGAATTGACGAAGAACACATGGTCCATGCCGTCAGGCGCGAGCGCCGCGATGCGTTGCGCCAGCGCGAAAGCCGACGGATGACCGAACTGGAAGGTCGGCGCGAAATCGAGTTCGCCGGCCGCCGCACGGATCGCCTCGACGATAGGTTTGCGGCCGTGACCGGCATTGACGCACCACAATCCGGCGCAGGCATCCAGCAGCGCGCGTCCCGCCTGGTCGTAATAATGCATCCCTTCCGCGCGCACGAGCAGCCGCGGATTCGATTTGAAACTCCGGTTGGGCGTGAACGGCAGCCAGAAGGGGCCGAGATCGTTCGGGAGTGACGCGCCGGGCGCAAGCTCATTGGGACGCATTTTCGGACTCCGCTCAAACCCAAGCTAGCAAACAAAGCCCTGGGGTCAAACCGAGCCGCTCCGCACGAACAAACGCCAACCCCGGCGGTTGCCCGCCGGGGTCGATCGTCAAGCCTTTGATCGGACTGAACTCGAGACCGACCGGGGGGCTTAACCGTGCCGGCCACCGCGCAACCGAATTGCCGCAGTGCCGATTGCAATAACAATGTGACGATGCTGCGCCGGCGAGGCTGAACCCCGCCTGAATAATGCTTTCAGCGAAATGACAGTTGCCCCCGCCGATTTTCAGGCCGAGCGGCCGCGGGCTTCCACAGGCCAGATCGCCTCGAGCACATCGCCCCGCATCGCATGATAGCGGTCGTAGAGATTCACCGTGGGGTCGCAGTGCGGCACGATGCAGCGCACGGAATCGCCGGGCTTCAGCTTGTGGTCCGCGCTGGGATAAATGATTCCGCCCTGCTCGTCGCCGAAGAAGAAGTAGTTGCCTCCCGCAGGCGCACCCGCTGCGATCACCGGCGATCCCGCATCGGTGGCGAAGGATTTGAATCCCGCATCCGTGGTGGCGAGTCCGTCGCGATTGGCGCTGATGACGGTTGTCTGCACGAACAGCGAAGTTTCGAACGGCGCGCGCTCGCCGGGCTTTTCCCACACGTCGTTATACTGGCGATCCATGAAGATGTAGGATCCCACCTGCAGCTCCGTCAGCACATGCGCATCGGGATCGATGTTGAAGGTGCCCGTGCCGCCGCCGGAAAGAATGCCGGGCTTGAGCCCCGCCTTCGCCAGCGCATCGCGCAACTCGCCCAGCTCGCGCATGGCCGACAACGACTTGTCGCGCCGCTCGTTCGGCGATTCCATGTGCTGCACCTGGCCCGCATAGCATTGCAGGCCCATGAATTCGAGGCTGCCGCTTTCGGCCACCTGCTTCACCAGCGCGATCGCGCCTTCGCCCGGACGAATGCCGGTGCGGCCGAGGCCAGGATCGATATCGACGAGCACCTTCAGTTTCTTGCCCGACGCTTTCGCTGCCGCCGCGAGACGCGCGGCGACTTCCGCATTGTCGCACGTCGCCATCAAATCCGGCATGCGCGCGTTCAGCGCCATCAGCCGCGCGATGCCGCGCTCCGTCACCACGGGAGAGGTGATCAGAATCGAACCGATGCCGCCTTCCGCCAGCGCTTCCGCTTCGCCCAGCTTGGCGCAGCACACACCCAGCGCACCGGCCGCGATCTGCAGCTTGGCGATCTCCACGCTCTTGTGAGTTTTAGCGTGGGGCCGGAGCGCAATGCCGTGCTTCAGCGCATGCGCGGCCATCACGGCAATGTTGCGTTCGAGACGATCGAGATCGATCACCAAAGCCGGCGTCTGGAGCAGAGCCGACCCGTCCTCTCGGCCGATCAGATCGTCGTTCAGGCCTTGCGCTGTCATGTTCGCCTCGCGATGCTGGCGGGGCCTCATGGTCGCCCTCGCTCTCATCCTTCTTTCCGCCGTCGTCCATGCCGTCGTCAACCTCCTGACGAAACGGGCCGACGATCCCTACGCCATGCGCCTCCTCATCGGCACGTTTTCGGCCGTGCTGGTGGCGCCGTTTTTGTTCCTCGTGCCCCTCCCCCACGGGCTCGCCGTCTGGCTCTTGTTCGCGACGGCGGCGGTGCATGCCGTCTACGAATTGCTGCTGGTCAAATCCTATGAGAGCGCGGCGTTCTCGGCGGTCTATCCCGTCGCGCGCGGCACGGGACCGCTGTTCACGGCCATCGGCGCGATTCTGATCCTGCACGAGCGCGCGCCGCTCTCCGAGATCGCCGGCATCGCCATGGTGTGCGGAGGCGTGATCGCGATGGGGCTTTCGCACCGCGCCACGGACGGCGCGCTGCGCGGCCTCGCTTTTGCGCTCGGCACGGGATTGACCATCGGCATCTACACCCTGATCGACGCTACGGGCGTGCGCGCGGTGCCCGAGCCGTTCACTTATGTGCTGTGGTTCTTCGTGGCGCATGGCGCCTGCGTGCTCGCCACCGCGCCGGGGATACGAGGCCGCCGCATCATCGTCGAAGCGCGCAAGCAATGGAAGCTCGGCGCACTCGCAGGAGCGCTCTCGATCACGACCTACGGCTCGGCCATGCTCGCCTATCGCTACGGCGCGACGGCGCAGCTTGCGGCGTTACGCGAAACCAGCGTGCTGTTCGGCACCGCGCTCGCCATGCACTTCCTCGGCGACAAAATGACCTGGCGCCGCTGGTGCGCGGCCGGAGCGATCGCGGCGGGAGCGGTGTTGCTGCAGGTGGGGTAGGAGGGAGCGATATCGAAGAGTGGTTGAAAAGCGCGATATTCGCCGATGCGCAATGTCGCATTCTCAGGTTGCATTGATTTCCTGGATTGCAATGAGAACGGTATCGTGGTCGGGCATGTCTGCCATTTCAACCGCCTCCAGATCGACGCGATCCTTGACGTCCGGGCTGTCGCGCCGCAGTTCTTCCATCAAGTCGATAAGCTTCGACACCTTCTGCGTCGTGAGCAGAACCATTTCGAGCGTCATTTGCTCCCGAAGGTTCGCCAGTCGATCCGCTCGCCTCTGGCTCGCGAGGATGAGAATCGAAATAAAGAGGGCCGTACACGATACCAGCAGCGATAAAAACGAAAATGGCCAGACATCGACAGGCCCCATCCCCAATGCTCGCATGATGGAGTTCGCGCCGAACCAGAGAGCAATAGCCGACACGACGTAGATCAGGAAGCTTGACCTGGCGACTGTCGCTGCAATTCCGTCAATCAGACGATCCAATCCGGAAGCTTGCGCGTGATGGGCGTCGTGCATGGCGGCCATTGCCTGGATTGCTTCTTCGACATGAGTTGGACGTTCCGCATCCTTTCCCGCTACTGCCATCAATTGTCTCCGTGTGTGTCGGACGCGCGCGTACGTCTTGACAAGGTATGATCGTGCGGCCGAGGGATTGATAGCTCATTGGCAAAATATATCCCGCCGACCAGGATCAACGCGCGATGCGAAGCGTTCACCATTTGCAGGCTGAAAAAATACAGCAAATTGCGCGCGACCGAGGTTAATCCTGCGCCGCGACGCGAGATGTCTTCTTTGGACCGGGTGCCGGCACAAGATTGGCCGACCGCATAAACTTGCGGCTCTGGCGGGCAATCCCTCACCTTCCGTTCGCGAAGCTGAGGAGGTCGAGGACGCATTTGCGGATGCGGCGGTCTTCGATTCCCAGATAATCCAGATTGAGCCGCAGGCCTTCCTCGCTGCCCAGGAAGCTGTCGATGCGTCGCAAGTCTTCCCTCGCTCGCGCGCCGTCGCGCGGCGGGGCTAGCCCTTCGTAGAATTCCGCGACATTCGCGCCGAAGAATCGCGCCAGGATGAAAAGCCGTCCCGCGCCGATCTTGTTCAGGCAGATTGGGGTCGATTGCGACAAAGAGCGAATGGATCTATCGCTTCATGTCTTCTTGCTTTGGCGCACTTTCGCACGCCGGGCCGGTCGCGCGGCTTTCGTCGCGCGGCGCGCGCGCTGTTTCTGTTCCTCCGCTTTGACGATCACAGCGCCTTTCGCGTTCGGATCGAGACGCAGTTTCGTGAGCTTCACCGCGTCCGCGATCAGCTGCTCGATCTCGGCGCGGTCGAAGTCCGCAACCGAGTTCAGCTCGACGTAACGCGCCGTCTTGCCCTGACCCTGCAGCAGCTTGTTCGGGTCCGACTTCGACAGCTGAGCGCCCTTCCCAAATCCCAGCTTCACCAAATGCGGGTACACCGAGATCGAGCACACTGCCTCGTAGCCGCGCTCGGTCGGCGAATATGAGATCACGAGCGCGTTCTGGTTCTCGTACACGTACACGATCTCGAAAAGACCGGGCAACCGGGCCCGCAGCTTCGCGCGCAACGCCTTTCCGAGTTTGGCCATCGCCGGCTCGACCTTCGCGAAGTAGCCCGCGAGCTGTGTTTCGGCGTTCGTCATTGGCAGTCCCTTTCATCGAACAAGCGCATAGCGCAGTTGCCGAAAAAGTTTTCCGGGATCGACGATTTCATGACCGTCCCACGCTCGCGCCCGGGGAGACGAGAAGCGCGTCCAGTTGCTCGAACGACTCGCCGAACCCGCTTGTACTCCCCGAGTCGATGGCGCCGTCGAGAGCGTCCTTCGAGGGATAGAGGTCGCGCATGACGACCAGCGTCTCGCCGCCTCGTTCTTCGAAAGTCACGGTGGTGACGGCTCCGCCTTCGCCGCCTTCGTCATTCGTCCAGACAAGGCGGACGTTCGGAATCACTTCGATATAACGACCGAAGAACGCCAAAGGCTGATCCGAGGAAGCATGGCCGAACACGAAACGGTACGTGCCTCCCGTACGGACATCGGCCTCGCAGGAAATGAAGGTTGTCCCGAACGACTTCGGCGCCCACCACCTCTTGAGCAGCTCGGGCCTGGTCCACGCCTCGAACACGATGCGCGCCGGGCCGTTGAAGGTTCGCGTCACGACAAGCTCGCGCTCGGACGTCCGTTCCACCACCGTGCGGTTCCGGTCAGGTTCACTCTCGCTTCTTGCGTCCATCGGCCTTCTCCTTCCGTTTCAGTTCCTCGACAATTTTGTCCAGCTCGTCGAAGCGTGCGCTCCAGAGCTGCTGGTACCTCTCGATCCATGCCGCCTCTTCCCCCAGTCGGCGAGAGCCCAGTCTGCAGGTCCGCACGCGCCCGACTTTCTCCGTGGCGACGAGCCCCGCCTGCTCCAGGACACCGACATGCTTCTTCATTCCCGTGAGGGTCATGTGGAACTTCTGGGCCAAGTCCGTGATCGAAGAGTCTGCACGCCCAAGCTGTTCCAGAACGCCGCGTCTTGTGGCGTCCGACAGCGCGGCGAACGAGGTATCGAAACGGGCTTGGCTATACTGAACCATTAGGTTCAGTATGTAACAGACGGATCGGCGGCATGCAAGGGGAGGCCGAACGCGCGGCTCGCGTTGCCGGCCGCCTTAACTCGACCTCGTTTCGCTGGCTTTCAGCCTGCCGCGCCGATCCGTCGATAAATATAGGGAGGGGCGAGACCTGCGGTTGAGATTTCCTCGGCGATGGCCGCAACGATGCCGTGGTCCGCCGACAGATTGCAGACGGGATCCGTACGCGCGGCGTCTCCCGTGAGCGCCAGCGCCTGGCAACGGCAGCCGCCCCAATCGATCTCCTTGCGCTCGCAAGATGCGCAGGGTTCCGGCATCCAATCCGTGCCGCGAAAGCGATTGAAAGAGTCCGAGTTCCGCCAGATGTCCGCGAGATTTCGCTGCCGGACATTTTCGAACGTCATGTCGCTTATCGTTTCCGCGGCATGACAGGGCAGCACCTGACCCGACGGAGAGATATTCAGAAACCGCCTGCCCCAGCCGCCCATGCAGCTCTTCGGCCGGCGCGCATAGTAATCCGGCACCACATAGTCGATGACCAGACGCCCCTTCAGCCTCTCGCGGGCTTCGTTGACGATTTCGGTGGCCCGATCGACCTCTGCCCGCGACGGCAGGAGAGCCGCGCGATTCCTGAGCGCCCAGCCGTAATATTGCGTATGGGCAATCTCGACCCGTCCCGCGCCGATTTCCTCGGCAAGGTCGAGCATGGCCTCGATATTTTCAATATTGCGGCGGTGAACGACGAAATTGAGCGTAAGCGCCAGACCGGAAGAACGGACAAGTGCCGCCACTTGCATCTTCTTCGCGTGGCCTCCGGCATAGCCCCCGATCAAATCGGCGCCTTGGGCTTGCGAATCCTGGAAGCTGAGTTGGACATGTTCCAGGCCCGCCAAAGCCAGATTTTCGATCCGAGGTTTATCGAGCAGAACCCCCGAGGTGATCAGATTGGTATAGAGCCCTGCCCGGCCGGCCGCTTCGACCAAGGTTTCAAGATCGCGCCGCACCGTCGGTTCGCCTCCCGAGAAATGCACCTGCATGCAGCCCAGCTCGGCGGCTTCTGCGAGGACGCGAACCCAGTCATCCGTCTCGAGCTCGTCGCTCGCGCGCTGCAAGGCAAGCGGATTCGAACAATAGGGACATTGCAGCGGGCAGCGGTGCGTCAGTTCCGCGAGCAGCGCCAATGGCGGTTCAAGAGAGCTCACAGGATCATGACGCCTTTGTCGACGAAGCTTTGCAGCAATTCGTATGTATCGGCTTTTATGGCATCCGGCGGCGCGTCGCGATAGGCTGAACAAAGATCGTCGACGATCGCGCCGATAGTCGCCGCGCCGTCGCAACGCGAGACGATCGCATGCGCTACGGCATCGAGCATGAACACCCGTTCGGGAGCCTGAATGGTCCAGGAATCCCGCGAGGTGTCGAATCGCAGCCGCGCGTGAGGCGCCAGGCGCGGCGTATCCGATGCGAGAAGTTTCCGGGTGTCGTTCATCGCCGATCCTTCGGCACAAACGCGCCGGGCGGAATGAGTCCCGGATTGACATAGGCATGATGCAGCGCGTCGAGCTGGGCCCAGAGGACATCGGTCTTGAACCGCAGCGCCGCCAGGCACAAATCCTGCTGTTCGCGGGTTTTCGCGCCGGAAAGCACATAATCGAGACCGAACGCGACATCCTGCGGCGCCTGGACGAGGCGGGTCCGAAAATAGCTGAGCGTGGTTTCGTTGGCGAAGGGATAATGTTCGAGCAGCGCCGCAATACGCGTCTGGTGCAGGTTCGGCGCAAACAATTCGGTCAGCGAGGACGCCACGGCCTCCAAGAGGCTTTTCTCGCGCACGAAATGCACATAGGCGTCGCACGCGAATCTTGTGCCGGGCAAAACGCCTTCGCAGCTTGCGACATAATCGCGATCGAGCCCGACACCTTCCGCGAGAATGAGCCAGCGCGCGATGCCGCCTTCTCCCGGCGCGCTGCCATCGTGGTCGACGATGCGCCCGATCCATTCGCGCCTGAGCGCGATATCGTCTGCCCGCCCCATCAAGCTCGCATCTTTGAGCGGAATCGATTTCTGATAGTAGAAGCGGTTAAGCACCCAGGCCTGCACCTGGCCTTCGTTCAGGCTGCCCTCGTGCAGCAGGCGGTGAAAAACGTGCCGGTCGTGGTAGCGCTCTTCGCCTGTCTTTCTCAACGCTTGCTCGAATTCGATCCGGGATAAGAACTCCGTCACAGCACAATCTCCATGCCGTCATAGGCAACTTCCCAACCGAGCCGTACCGCCATCGCACGTTCCGGAGAATCGTCCAGGAGCAACGGATTGGTATTGTTGATATGGATGAACACTTTGCGATCGACATTGAGGCTTGCGAATGCCGCCATGGTTCCCGTTTCGCCCGAGCAACTCATATGTCCCATACGCTGACCCGTTTTCGAGCCCACACCTTGAACAATCATTTCGTCGTCCCGCCAAAGCGTGCCGTCGAAAAAGACCAGCGCCGCACCCAAAAGCCGCGAACCGACATCGGGATTCAATGCGGCACAGCCCGGGATATAGAAGAAGGGCCGCGAACCCGGCGCCGCCAGCATGAGGCCGATCGTGTCGCCCGGCGATGCTCCGATGTCCGACACGTCCTCCAGCCACAGAGCGACCTTTCCCGGCACGGCGAATGCCAGCAGAGTGATCCCCAGAGACCGGCCGCTGTGGTCCGACAATTCGAGCGGCGTGTCGAGCGCAATCGGTCTGCGCGCGACGAATTTGCCGTCGAGCACGTTGAAGATATTGTTGTCCGCAAGCACATCGAGCACGCGTGCGTGGCCATAGACGGCAAGCATTTGGCGTTCGCGCAAGCTCAAGAGCCCGGCCGTATGATCGACGTCGGCGTTCGTCAACACGACTGCGGATATCGGGCTCGATCGTCGGGCCGAGTCGGGTAACGGATGAAGCTGAGGCCGTTCGCTTATTTGCTGCCGCAAATCCGGCGAGGCATTGAGGAGGACCCAGCGCTTTCCATCCGCGGTGACCGCGATCGACGATTGGGAGCGCGGCCTTGCCGCGGGATCGCCGGTGCGAGCCCGCCGCGAGGCGGCGTCATTGCTGTTCCATTGCGGGAATCCGCCACCCGCTGCCGACCCCAGAACCAGAATCCGCAGCATCGATCACACGCAGAAATTGCGGTGTCGGGAGGCCACTTCCAATTGAGATGGTGCGCTTAGAGTTCCGCGCAGGCGTAGCAATTGATTTCCATGCCGACGCAAATCTCGACGACACGCGGTGTGGTCCACTTCATCACGATCTCTCCATACTGGGCCATTCAGGCTACCTTAAGCTCAGGGAACGCGCAACAAGCCCAAATCGTGCCGGGAAACGGCCCGAAAATCGGAGACCTTCGGCGAACGACGGTCGAACGACGCGCATGTGACGGTGACGATGGACCGCGGGCGTCCTCACCCGCCTTTGTACAATCCTCGCCGCCCATGCGGGCGAGGACGCCCGCGGTCCGATTTCGAAGTTGAGAGGGTTTGTCGGAAAAGGCCGTCAGTCACAATATTCTGCTTCCCGCCGATAAGCGGCAATCCGCCGATCTAAAAATATTCGGGGAAACAACTCGACCACGAACCCACATCTTACGGCTTGAGTGTGAATACAATTCCGTAGCCGTACTTGCCTCCACCCGACGTCGTTCCGTAGAGATTCCCCTCGCCGTCTGCCATCAAGCCGGCGCTGGGTTCGTCGCCGTCGCGACAACTGTTGCAAAATTGGCGGAGTACGGTCTCTGTACCGTCGGGGGCGAGCTTAAAGACGTTGCCTCCGCTGGGAAAATCGCCGCCAAAACCCGGCGTCGTACCATAGAGATTGCCCCGACTATCTCTGATCAGACCGGCTACCGGACTCAATCCATCGCTGCAATTGACCTTGGAGCAAAAGTCGTAGAGCACGGTTTCGGTGCCGTCGGGAGCAATCTTGAAGACCATGCCTCCGCCCGCCGTACCCGTGTCGGTCGAGATTGCGCCGCCAAATTCCGTTGTCCCGTAGAGGTTCCCGCGATCGTCCGCGACCAGGCCCGCCAAGGGACTGTAACCATCGCTACAATTCAGCTGGGAGCAGAATGTATGGAGCACGGTTTCGGTGCCGTCCGGCGCGAGCTTGAACACGGTTCCGCAACCATAGGAATTGCAGCCGACGGCCCCGTTCGTTCCGCCGCTACTCGTCGTGCCGTACAGATTGCCCTGACTGTCGAAGATCAAGCCGGACAAGGGCATTGCACCGTCGCTGCAACCGGCCTTGGAACAGAAATTATAGAGCACGGTTTCGGTGCCGTCCGGGGCAAGCTTGAAGACAGTTCCGCAGCCGTCGTAATCGCCGCACCGCATCAAGCCTCCGACAGCCGTCGTGCCGTATAGATTGCCTTGGGCATCCTCCACCAAGCCTGCCTCTGGGGCCGAGCCGTCGATGCAGTTCACTCCAGAGCAAAATTTGTAGAGCACGCTTTCTTGGCCGTTGGGTGCAATTTTGAATACGATTCCACAGCCGCTTGGTGGGCAGCTTTGTAAACCACCCATTGGCGTTGTTCCGTAAAGATTGCCCTGATTGTCCATGATCAGGCCGGCAACGGGACTTTCACCGTCGTTGCAATTCTTCTTGGTGCAAAATGCGACGAGTACGCTTTCCGAACCGTCCGGCGCCAGCTTAAAGACGGTCCCCTGGTAGGTTCCGTCATAGATATTGCCTCCCTGCGTCGTCGTTCCGTAAAGATTGCCTTGGCCATCCGCGATTAGAGCCGACCCGGGACTAGCCCCATCTCGGCAGGTGGACCTTGGACAGAAGGAATAGAGCACCTTAAACCCGCTCGCATCGACGCTGCCGGTCGATGCAAAGAATGCCAGAGCGAACGCGCATGGGATGACACATTTGCGCAATATGCTGATGACGGTATTCATGACGGCCCCCCAGGTCACATAGAACGAATATTGCAAACGGTTGGAGGGATCATAGATATGAAATTCGCGTGCGGCTAACTCATTTTTTCTCGTTCCTCTCCGCCGCGCTTGCCTCTCAATTACCGCGAACGGCATTTTCCGGGGGTCGTTCCTGCCTGCCTGAGGCCGAAGATTCCGCCCATGCGGGCGAGGACGCCCGCGGTCCGATTTCGAAGTTGAGTGTGTTCGTCGGAACAAGGCTGTCAGTCACGATTTTGTGCTCGCAGCGGATATTTGAAACGCCGCCGCTCCCGGGATAATTGCGCTAAAATCATTCGGCGCGTACCGCGTTGCGTTCGCACTCGGGGGGAAATCATGACGTCGGAAAAAATGGTTTTCGGCCGGCGCGTCTATGGCGCGGGGCTGATCGCGTTGGCTGTTGTTTGCCTCGTGTGGGGCGGGTTCGATCCGGGGCAGCCTGTTCCCAAGGCCTTTCCCGAACGCGCGCTCCTCGGCACGGCCGCCGCGGTGTTCATGCTCGTCGCGGGTGCGGCCGTCGAGTGGCGTCGAACCGCGGCCTGGGCCGCCGCGGCGCTCACCGCCTACTACGCCGTCATCGTCGTCGTCCTGATGTATGGCCACGTGATGCTCGCGCATTATGCCGAATTCGGCACCTATGAAGGCGCCGCCGAACAGGTTGCGATCGCGGCAGGCGCGCTGATCGTCTATGCCGCCAACGCCGAGATCGATGCGACCTTGGCCGCGCGCCTCACCCGCGTGGGCCAAATGGCGTTCGGGGTTTGCGCGCTGATCTTCGGCGGCGCGCATTTTGCGTATCCGAGCTACACCGCTGCGTTGGTCCCAAAATGGTTGCCGCCTTCGCAAATGTTCTGGGTTTACGCGACCGCGCTCGGCCACATCGCGGCCGGTGTTGCGATCCTCACCGGCGTGCAGGCCCGCTTGGCCTCGATCCTGCTGACCATTATGTACGCGTCCTTCACCCCGCTGGTGCACATCCCGACGCTCTTCGCCGATCCCCACAGCCATTTCAACTGGTCCGAGAACGCCGAAAATCTCGTTTTGATCGGCGTCGCCTGGGTTGTGGCGGACTCGCTCGCGTGGCGGAAGCGCTGATCGGACGATCGTCAACGCATGTGCGGATAACAGACGCTGTCTCCGCCGGTGCAGGATGGGCGACCCTGAAGCTCGCGAATGCGCTGCTCGGTCACGCGGATTTCGCAATCGGCGCGGGCCAGCCAGAAATTTTCGTTGTCCGCGTCGCCATATTCGTATTTGCATTCCCCGTCCTTGTAGACGATCCACGCGCGCTCGACATCGCGCAGCGACCGCGCATTTCCCACGTAAAAGTTTTTCTGCGCCAGAAGCTTCCCGTAGATCTCCGCGAGCGCCTTGTTCGCCGCGTCGAGATTGGCCGCATAGCATTCGTGGAAGGCCCGGGCCGATTGCGTGACCGGATCGCAGGCCTGCTTCGCATAGAGCGGCGCGTCGGCGGCAGCCGCGCCGCTCGCCGCAAAACCCGCGACGATAAAAATCGCCGCCATCGCTCGCGACGCCGCACGTCGCGAATGAACGCGTTCCTTGCTCGATCCGAACGCGCGCAGATGCCAAAGCGCTGTATTGAAAAATCGCGACATGATCTGACCTCCCGCGTGCCGTCGCGCCATATTAAGCGCCGCCAAGACTTTAGGACAGGGCTTCCCGGAGACCCGCGCATCGGCGCGGAAGGCTGCACCCCGCTTTCGTCGCGGGCGCGAGGTTCCTTCTTCTGGGCGAATTCGGCGTTTCCGTGCTCTAATTCAATCCGGCCTGGAAACCGATCGCGATCGTAATCGACAAAGCGTGGGGCTATGCGGGTCAAAACGAAGACTCTAAAAGTCCTTCTTCGCCCCCGCAGCTTCCGCCTTCTCGTCGCGCTCAATCTGATTGTTCACGGCCGTAGACTGTACAGCCGCCGTGCAAATCGATGCGATGTCGTTGCAATCAAGGAAAACGACAGCTGTTGTCCCCTGCCAAAGATAGCGATTCACGAATCCGCTCGCCTTCTCGCCCTGACCGAACTGCGCGTTGAATGCGGCCAGCATTGCCGGATTTGAGCCGGGCTGCGAGAGAATCATAACGCCTTCAAAGCTGCCCTTGTAGAATTCGTATACGACATCTCTCAGGCGAGCGCCGCCGATGATCATCTTGTCGCCCTTGCGCTTGTAGTAGATATGAGCGCCGTCGTTTTCAATTGCGATCATTTCGCCGGCAAATTTCGCGATCGGGGCGCCCCATGGGACGCCGCGAAACTCCTTTGGCTCGTTGTCGAAGGCGGACGCCGCCGCCGCCGCCAGGACAGCGGCTGCCGCCAATCCGAAGCTTCGCATTTTCCGTCGCATTTGCGTCCCCCGAAAACACACGGAGCGGCACTCTAAAATCAAACGTTCGCTATGGACAAGGAGGGCGTGAAGCCGATGCGGACGGCGCGCCTTGTCATTGACCACGAGCGACTGCCTCACGCCGATACCAGCCCGGGAAACGCACGCGGGTCATCCAGAAGATCAGCAAGCCCAAGGGGATAAGCTGCGGCGGGAAAAAGACCGGCGTGACATGCATGGATCTGCGCAAGAGTCGCGGCGCGCCGATGTGAAGCCCGTAGGCGAGCATCGTGACGTCGTGAAACAGGCCACCGGTCATGCTTGCCCCTGAGCCTCCTGTTGCCCACACTCAGCCTATCCGCCGCGAACGCGATCTACCATGACGCGAGGCACCGGGAGCATGATCGCAGGTAACAACCGCAGGAAAATTCCATGCCCGAGCTGACGGTCGCGGCCGGCCTGGCGCGGGGGTTGATGGATCTCGCCGTCGCCAAAGGCGCGAGCCGGGCGGAACTTTCCGCGCGATCGGGAATCGCCGTCGCAGACCTCGAGGATGTCGATCGGCGCATTCCGTTCGCCAAATATGTCGCGCTGATGCATGCGGGCCAGACGCTCGCAAACGATCCCGCGCTCGCGCTGCATTACGGCGAGACCAACGACATGTCCGATATCTCCGTCGTGGGACTCATCGCCTATGCCTGCGAAACCATGCTGGAAGGGATGCAGCAGCTCAATCGCTATGGGCGCCTGGTCGTCGAATTCGACGGACCCCATGACCGCTTCAAGATCGCGCACAAGGACGGCGGCCTATGGGCCGTCGACAACCGCGAGAATCCCAACTTATTTCCGGAGCTCACGGAATCCACCTTTGCGCGCATGATCTGCGCGCCCCGCCGCTTCGGCGTGACCCAGATCGCGAAGGCCGTGCATGTCACGCATCCCGCACCCGCCTATCGGGCAGAATATGAGCGCATCTATGGCGCGCCGGTGACCTTCGATGCCGATTGGAACGCCGTGCAGCTCGACGAAAAATGGATGACCTACAAAATCGCCCTGCAGCCGCGCTATGTCTTCGGCATTCTCGGCGAACATGCCGACGCGCTGCTCAAGAGCCTCGAGGATTCGAAGTCCACGCGCGGAAGAGTCGAGAGCCTTTTGATGCCGATCCTGCACAAGGGCGACGCGAATATGGATGCCATCGCCGGCAAGATGGGGCTCAGCCGGCAGACCTTGTTCCGCCAGCTGAAAGCGGAAGGCACAACCTTCGAGAAAGTGCTGGACGAATTGCGCCACCAGCTGGCGCTGCAATATCTGCGGGGGAGAAAAGCGTCCGTGAACGAAACCGCCTATCTGGTGGGATTCTCCGAACCCGCCGCGTTCTCGCGCGCGTTCAAGCGCTGGACCGGCACCAGCCCCCGCGAGATGCGGCAACTGAGTTGAGTCAAGCCCGATTCAGAATTCGCGGCAGCCGGACTGCCAAGTTTAATACCAACGCCGCTGGTCCTTCATCCCTCTCATTGTCATAGCCCGCGAAAGCGGGCTACCCAGGTGGGGCTTGTTCATGGTGCAAGTGACACTCACACCGGAACTCTTTCTTCGAGATTGGAGACGCGTCACCTAGTGGATCACGCCTGACACTTGAATCCTGAAAGGGATTCCCACGACCGACTGTCTGTGCGAGTCTGGCGGATGCGAACGGGCATATCGATCACGCTGAAGCCTTCGGACCGCAAGCGGCTGAA